>TARA_R110001599_G_scaffold353841_1_pt1 | contig 37633 bp, 35 predicted proteins | sample TARA_R110001599 | Tara Oceans TARA_R110001599 (sample SAMEA4398360) | marine metagenome | biome: Polar Biome; feature: [MES] marine water layer (ENVO:01000295) within the mesopelagic zone...; material: water (ENVO:00002006), including particulate matter (ENVO:01000060) such... | reverse complement strand
GAATTTTTGTCAAACAAGAAGATTTTTGATGCGACTTTGAATTTTTGATGCGACTTTGAATTTTTGATTTTTGTAGAAGAATTTATTCTTCTTGTCTTTTTAATGTTATAAATATGGATAAAATTTGGATTTGAAAAAATCCAAATCAACTAAATTAAAAAGATGAATGAAACTTTGAAACGGTTTTTCTCAGCATTGATTGCAATTGGGTTATCTCTCGGATGTTTCTATTGTGAATTTTATTTATTTTACTGGATTGTAGTAACGAACGTTTGTTTGTTAGAATTTTCACAATCAGTTCACGATGTTTCGAATAATAATCCTCTTCATTTTGTTTTTAGCGTGATTTCTATGATCTCATACTATACATTTATTCAAAATTTTAATATCTTTATTTTAGTTACATATTTTATGTGGTTAGCATTTATTTCAATTGTATTACAAGATCCTAGTATATCAGTTATGAGTGTGTTTTCCGTAGTTTGGATCGTTTATCCTCTTCATGTTTGTTTTCTAATCAGTTCAAAAGATATTGAATCAATGTTAGTTTTCTTAACATTGATTTGGATTACAGATGCAGGAGCGTACTTCTTTGGAAAATTTCTTGGTCGTACTCCTTTTTTCCAAAACATATCACCAAAGAAAACTTTGGAAGGTACAGTTGGAGGGATTTTTACATCTTATATTACTCGTGTAATAATATCATATTATTTTCCACAATATCGAACACCTACTTGGATCTTTTTAACTTTCGTTGCTTCAATTGGTGGTCAATTTGGTGATTTATTTGAATCTTTGATCAAAAGATCTGTTTCTGTTAAAGACTCAGGAAATGTTATGCCAGGTCACGGAGGATTATTAGATCGGATGGATTCAGTTTTTTTCGCAGTTGTAATTGGGCAATATTTCTTGCTTTATAATAATGTAATTTCGATTAACAATATTCTAACAATTGAAGATCTTAAAAATTATCTTATTTCTTTAATAGAGACTGATTATATTGGTGTTTTTGGATATTTATACGAAAAATTTATTAATATGATCATTGATATTTAATAAGTTATTCTTTGTAATCTTAGTATATTTTTAATACTGTGATTTAATTTATTTTTCACGATCATGTTATTCTTTTGATTCATATGTTATTTTTAAAAATAAAACATCATTATTTCTTGTATTTTTGAAATCTGCTAATACTTAGAACATTCATAATCAATGTTGAAAATTTTTCAGACCACAAGTTTAAATTTGATTTTGAAATTTTTTACAATAATTTTATGAAAAAGATAATGATATTTGATATTCCTTTTCGTATTTTTCTTCATTTTAACACTTTACAAAGTAAAATTAACCAAACTATTTCAAAAAACACAAAGAAAAGTGATAAGGAAGATACAAGTCAAAATGAAAAAATAAATTCTACAAAGCAAAAACGAAAGAAAGAAAAATCTACAAAACAAAACTCAAAAAATGCACAAAAAAAGAAAGAAAAATCCTTTTTGTCTGATGATCAACTTTTAGATAAAATTGTCAAAGAAAGAGAACTTGAAAAGAAACAAAAAGCTATTGAGGATGCTGCTCGAATTAAAATTGAAAGAAAACAAGTTATGAAAATTCTAACAGATGCCTTGAAAACAGAAAATTCTCAAAAAATGGTGAAATTTTCAACTCAAAGAGCTCATTCTTTTAAGAAAAATCCTGAAAAGAAAATATGGCTTGATATTAATCGTCAAGTTGGAAAAACTCTTCAATCTCAAATTAAAAGTGTGAGAAAACTAAATATTGATGATATTTATGAGAAATCATTAGAAGATTATATTGGAGATATTATTTATTCTCGGGTAAAATATTTTAAATCTCTCAATATCTTTGATAAAATCAAGCCATTTGTTATGCTGGTGCGACAAAGAAATCTCACAGATGATAAATTGCCTCAAATTACAGGTTATGCAACTGTTGAAGATATAATGGATAGTAAAATGGTTCCTGAAGATTTCGAGACATTTAATCCTTTTGAAGGTATAAAAAGAGATGGTACTGGGAAAATAATCTGTTATGCTGTTTTTTATAGTTATTATACTGGTTTCAATCTTTCAACTGCATTTTATGATTTTGGAGATGAGATCGGTTATAAATGGTGTCAATTTAGCAGAAACAAAGATTACTAAGGGAAAAATAGGAATATCACTCAAAGAAAACTAGATGATAATATTCATTATGTTTAATTCATTAACTAAAGAAAATAGAGGTTATAATTTGAAATCAAAATAAACATTTCAAAAGTTTTTCTGTTGTAATTAAAACTTTTGAAATATGGGAAATTTGTTAAGCGCACAAGCAAATGAAAATCGTCAAAGAACACTAAACGAAGTTTATCAAACATCAGATCAGACATGTCAAGCAACATGTGTAAATGTTCAATCTGGAAATACGATTTTTCTGGATGGAACAGTTAGTGGAGATATCACATTTAAACAAGAATGTTCTGTTGACGCGACTTGTATGATGGATAATACTATTGAACAAGTTCTCGAATCTCTACAAGAATCTCAACAACAGAATGCTACGGAAGCTTCTATGTTTGGTGGAGGATTTAACATTGGAACTGTGAATTTAAATTTATCTGATCAAGAAATTGAAAATCAAGTGAGACAAGCTCTGAATACCGTGTGTCGTGCGGATGTCAATAATCTTCAAGAAAACAATATGGTTTATGCCAGAAATTCCAACACTGGAGATATTACTTTTGAACAATCTGGAAATGCAGAAGCAGATTGTTTAATGACTAATATGGCAATTGCGAAAGCAAATTTGTCTCAAGCCAATGTTCAGTCAAATACTACAGCAGCTACAATGGGTGCATTTGGTACAGTTATCTTTATTATTATTGCATTAGCTGTTGGTCTCTGGCTTTTCAGATCGTTGAATAAATCTGATCAAGAAAATCAACCTCAAGGTCCTCCACCTGGGCAAGAAGGTCAAGGTCAAAATGGAAAGAAATCTCAGGGTGGACAACCCAATTATCAAGCTTTAGCAGCTGCTTACATGAATCAAGGAAAATCTCAGTAAATAAATTTTCAATCATATTTTTCATAAATCTTAGTATTCTAATACTTTGATTTATTTTATTGTTTTAAATTGATTGGTCAATTTTTCGATTTAATATAAATTAAAATGAGAAATTATAAAAATGATCAAAAAGTTTTTGGTCAAAAAGTTAGAGCAGTTCTCACTGCTGATATGATTTATAGAAGAGATAAATCCTGGCCTTTAATAAAAACTTTACCGGAGAATTTTTATACAGAATGTGGTAAAAATAAAGGATTTCATGGGTTGTCTAAAATATTGAAAAAATATAAAGGAAAAATTGTATTAGCTGGTGGCGCTGTACTTGAGAAAAACTTAAAATACAGTATTCAAGATGTAGATATTTTCTTTTATGGTATTTCTAATGAAGAAGCTACAAAAATACTTTTAGATTGTGTCGAAATCATTATAAGAGAAAATGTTACAACAAAAGACCATAATTATACTAATTCTAACAACATCAAGATTGAGAAAAAGCATAAAGTTGTAAATGTAGTAGTTTATGGTACTAAAATTTTCCAATTCATTCTTAGAATTTATCCTACTTTGGATTCTATTATTGGTAGTTTTGATATTCCTCTTTCAATGGTAGCATATGATGGAGAATTTATTTATACAACTCCATTAAGTGATTTTTGTTTTGAAAATCAACGACTTGTTGTTGATTTAAGCCGTCGTTCTACTACATTCGAATATAGATTGTCAAAATATTCATACCGTTTTAAATATGAAATATGCATGCCTGGTTTAGATAAAGAAAAATATATGAAAGATCCAAATGATACGACAAAATCCATGGAATTATTGAGAAAATTTATGAGAGAAAATAATTTAAAGATTAAAGGTAATATTAACTGGATTGCATCCAAAGGTGACGAATTGGGAAATAAAGTTAAATTTCAAGTTGATTTTTTCCGTTATAATGATAACGATTTAGATTATTATCTTAATGCTAGAAGGCAGATTGATTTAAAAAATGTAGAAGATGATGAATTAAAAAGATATTCAGATTATGAGAAAAATGTAATATATCCAGAACTTATTCCAAAAGCAAATGGAACATTACTTAAATGCAATAATCTTGAAAATCTTATTGATTGTGTTTGGTTAAATTTTGACTCAAATGAAATTGAAGATAAGATAGATGAAATAATGATAAAATTTAAATCTATTATTGAAGAACCTGTATTACCGTATGAAATACAATTTCATGGTGATGGATATTATCCGGATAGCAATATTAAACGAATTAAAGATTATGGTGACAGTATCAAATTGCATCAAGATAATATACTTGATTTAGATTCAATCAAAGATGTTATTATAAAAAATTGCGAAGAACGTCACAAAGAAGCACTAAAAATGTATAAAGGAATAACATGGAATACTTTTACACCTGGTCAACAATGGACGTCAAGTTATAATCCGATTGTTGAAGATGTAAGAAATTGGTATCCTCATTATAATGGTTTCACAATTGGTATTCCATTAAAAATTGAAAATGTATTACGATTTGGACGTCTTGATAAAAAATCCATTTTATCAACTTTATCTAAAGATGTTTTTCGAATCATTCTAAGATTGTTAGTAGAATTATATGCAAATATTTGGGAAATAAAAAAGATAAACGAATCATTTTGTGAAGATGTAGAAATATCAACTGGAGGAGAAGTTATTATGAAATTGTAATTTCATATCTAAAATCTTAGTATTATGATACTTTGATTGTTATTTTTTATTGAAAGTTGTTAATATCAGCTTGATAAATGGATTCAGAACGGGCGAAACCATCAGTTGTACAATAGTTTTTCACTCCTGATAAAATTGTTTTAAAGAATTTTATATTTTGCAATATAACTTGAATAAATTCTCCATAACCATCTCTTTCAATTGATTTTTCTTCCACCTTTTCTTCAATTCTAATAAGAAATGCAGCAAATTGAGAAATGTTGAGAGATTTGTAGGTTTTAACGAAATTATTAAATCTTGATTTTGGATCTTCAATGAAAAATTCAAGATTTCTTAAAACATTACGTCTTCCTTCATATGATTTAGATTCTACGAAAATATCAACAAAATAAAGATACATTAAACGATTAAGTCTTTTTGCATATTTTTCATCTTGCCACGGGAATTCGTTGAAAGTAAACAAAATATACTCTAAATCTTGTGAAAGATATGATAACGAAGAACTTATAAATTTAATTTCACCTTTTCTTCCTTTTGTTTGATCTTGATCTTCATATTCTTCCTCATTAATTCTATTTTCGATATTTAACCCGTATCTTAATGTATAAGTTGCAATATTATCACGAAGATGATCGAAAAAATGTCTCACAGAAGTTTGATCTCGATGAGGAATACTAACATCAATCAATTCGCCACCGAAAGCGATAATTTTTCCATTTTTCTTTACGGCTTCAAAATAAATTTTCATCCTAGTAAGTTCAAATTTTACACGATTATTGGCACCGTCAATAAAATCAAGTGCAAAATTATGAGTAATTTTGAAAATACTTCCTGAATTCTTTAAAGTACCGACAGCGATAGTTTGATTGCTCATATCATCACCCATCAAAGCGATAGAATTAGTTCTTACTAATTTTTTAACACTTGGCGTGTCAGTTTTCAAAAAATCTCTAGTTTGATCTGGATCTTTTGTAACTTTTAAACGAAAAACAACGATATTATTATCAATTTCTTGCAATTTAGGTACCCATTTATTGAGTATATCTTGTTTATGTTTATTATTGTATTTAGGATAATCAAAATAAAGAGTTAATTTTTGTAAGAAGATATCTCTCAGAAAATCTTGAATTAAATATGATAATGTTGCGACTTCAAGATAGATTCGATCATAATCATCTAAATCTGGATCAATCAAAATCGAAAAATCATTATCAGATCTTTTGAAAAATTTGGAGTAATATTCTTCAATATTACTAATTACATTATTGGGAAATTCGCTTAAAAATTCTTTGGAAATAAATCTGAGAATGTTTCCACCTTTAAACATAAAAACAATATCATTAGATTGTAAATTTTGACAATCTTTATAGTAATCTAAAGCTACAGTGTAAGTTGTATGAATAACATCTAAGAATTGATAAAGACTTTCAGAATTTTTAAAGAATTCTTGTACAACAAAATCTGTTGCAATATTTTTTAATGGCTTCTTTTCATCAACTAGATCCTTTTCAATTTTAGATACTTCATAAGGTATCTTATTTGCTTCGATCACAAATCCATCAATAACTCGAACTGTAAGTTTTTTCACAGCCTCGAATTCATAAACAACTCGATGACGTGCGATGCTTTGATTACCACCCATTTTAATTAAATAAAGTATTTTTTAGCTATTTTCATAACTCTTAAACTTTATAGCATATTAGATTTAAAACTTTGTATTATAATACATTGTTTAAATAAATTAATTAACTCTTTCGGGAGCTTGAAAAGGATCATCTGGAAATTTATCTACGTCATCAACTTCAAATTCTGGATGAAGTCCAACTTTATATTGAACTTTTTGCCCTGTAGCACTCAAAAATGCAAGAAATCTTAAACCTGAATATGGAACGGAAATTTTGAGAGGGAGACCATCGTGACCACACGTTTCGCATACAGGTTTAATAGATTTTGTGATTCCTGTAGAAACATAACATTGATCTCCACATTTTTGACAAGTTAATATTTCATATTTATCTGCAGCATTCATGAATCTTTCTTCAAGGAAGTCAAGTGCCCCGTGCGCATAAAGAGCGGAATGTGTCAATTCCCCATGACGAACTGCTCCTCCAGCTGATTTTCCTTTTGTAGTTCCACGAGTGATAGCTGAAATATTTCCCTTATCACGAGTTTGATATTTATTTTCAGTCAGATGTTTTAACCCCATTCTGTGACAAGGACCCATAAAAATCTTCATCTTTGATCTTTGTCCAGTTCTACCATCAACCATAATGTGCTCTCCACTATAACTATAACCTTTTGCAACAAGAAGTTTTTCGGCATCTTCGTATTTTGCATCTCGAAATGCTGTTGCGTCTCTTAAAGATTCATCTGCTTTTATTCTAGGTTTAACGAGAAGATACTTTGGTACAATTGAATCGCCAAAATCAATATGATATTTAATTTGAAGATTCACAGGAAGTTGAGAATATTTAATAACTCGTTCTCCAGTAGACATTTTTGAGAGATATTTTTCTTCAGGAACGATTAAAGTTTCTTCATAAACACCACTGTTAAATTTAATACCGTAATTCTCAAGCCATTTTTCTCTTATATCACTTTGAATGAATGCTTCAATTTCTTCAGGTCCGATCTGATCTCTATATTTTCGTCTCAATTCTTTTTCAAGTACATTACGTCTTTTAAAATCAGAATTATCATTTGGATTTACGACGTATGGTTGAACGACAATCCAAAAATCTTCTCTAATTTCCGGTTTTACATCAGATTTTCTCCATCTGATTAAATTTTTGACAAATCGACTTCTATCACATGCGATAATGGCTCCTCCAATAAAAATTTCTGCAAACATTCCTGTAGTCATTCTTGATGCAAAACTCGTTGGGCTAAAAATAACGTCAGGCATAATTCCTGTTCTTTCAGAAAATGGCATATTTTCATCTGCAACTACATTACCAATTACACCTTTCTGAGCATACATATTTGCAAATTTATCTCCTGGTCCAGGAATATGAGGATATCTTACTGAGATCATTTCTGTTTGATTTGTAGAATGATGACCATTAATATAACCACTTCTATGGCCTTCCAAACGTTCATTTTTGATTTCAGTATTAGGATCTTGATTCATTTTATATCTTGCAAGGAGATCTCCTGGACTTACTTCAACAGAAGATGCTCCGCTTAGCTTTACAAAATTTACCTTACCTTGTGTTTTACTAAATTCTTCATCTTCAGGTGAAATATTTCGACGAGTTCTAATAACTCCTTTGTTAAAAATTGTCTGATCATCTTCTTGATCATCAACTGTAGCAGCTTTCTTGATTTTATATGTTTCGTATAATGTCGCTGTTAATCCACCTCTCTCAAAGAAAGATTTCTTCCAAACTGTTGCATCTTCATCAGTTCCTTCGGTAGATTTAATAGCAACAATAACATTATTACCAAATGGTTGTTCAGTAAGACCTACAATTTTAGCCATTTCAGTTGTAATTAAAGGACGATGCGCGTAGTTTAAAATCTTTACATCTGTATCGAATCTTTGTTGAAATGTACTATGAGGGATGGAGATAGCTTGACGAACCATTGAAGAAAAATACATCACACGTGGGTTAGGATTAAATCCAGGAAAAGGCTGAACTGCAACTTCAATAGACATTGACATATAAGGATCGAGCTCAATATGTGTATATTGTCTTCCTTTCGCTCTTCCCTTTTGAAAATCATCAAAAGTTAAAGCTGTCTCCGTAAACTCAAACTCACCTGCTGAAACATATTCTACACAACCTTGATGTAAAAGATAAGCAAAATCTTTTGCAGATTCCGGTTCTTTTTCTAATAAAGTGAGTAAGGGGATGGTCTGATCTTCATTAACAATCAATAAAGGGCGAATTGCTCTACCTTCACCTGTCCTGATGTGAAATTCATCAGATGTTTCCCATGCATCTACTTCTGTTTTAATGTAGGCTTCGATGTGGGGAAATTGTTTTCTCTTTATATCTTTAATCTTTTTAATGAATATATCATTACAGAATCCCATAAATGTGAAATTGAAAATAATTGGGATCTCAAATGAACCTTCTATTCTGATTCGAGATGCTATTTCAAACTTAATAATATCTGCTTCGATGGTGTCTTTCAATAATTTTGTGGTATCTTGATTTTCAACACTAATATAAACAGAAACTGCTAATTGTTTGACTAAACCTACTTGAGCTGAATCAGGAGTACTTGTTGGATCAATTAAACCATAACTAGATTGATGAACCATACGAGGTTTAACTAATTTTGATTGTTTTTGAATTGGAATCATGCATTTTCTAATCATATTCCATTTTGATAAAATCGAATTAATATCATGTTGTTGAACAACACCTTCTCTCTTTTTACCAGTTTCGGAAAATCCCCATCTACCGGTTGCAAAAGCAGTAATGAGTTGCTGACTCATATCTTTTCCATATCTTGGAACTTCATTTGCAGGAATAAAATGATTGTTCGTTTTTTTCTTCTTTTTATTATTACCGGAGAGTTCATTTTCAATCTTATTCATAATAATATCGAAACCTTTTCTCAGTAGAAACCCAAGTTCAATTCCAACCGTTGCAATTTGTTGAATTTCCATGTGATTAAGATCATCAACTGGTTTTGCACCTTCATAAAATTTGATATAACGAACAATCATTTGTGTTAAAGATAAGAATTTTCTGTTAGGAACCCAATCTTCTTCTTCAGAATAATATTGATATTCCCCACCAATATGAGGAAAGAATTGACTATCCAACACTCTGACAAGAGCCAAAACAGAAAAACAATAATCTTCAGATGTTTTTTGTTTTAATAATTTCATCATTTTATCTACAAATTCAACATCATTGAGAGATGAATCATCTGAAGATCTAAAATGACGAATTGTATCAGTTAATTCTGTTACAACTGCATTATAAACACGTGTATTCTCCTTTGTAGCTTGTTTAAGATGTTTATTAAAATCATCTAATGTTTCAAGTGCAGATCTACCATCAGGAAGACCAAATATCTGATCATTACATGGAGGAGTCATCCTACCTTCTTTGATAGCATCTGCTAAAATAAACAATCTCCATAACCAAAAGACATTAAATTGAGGTTTAGGTACTTTAGTAGAAGATTCGCCTTGTTTCTTAGTTTTTGCAGTAATATAAGGAAGTATAATATGACATACTTTTCCTCCACCAGCTGAATTCGGAAGCTTTACAAATTGCATTTTCAAAGATTTTGACATTTTATCAGGAGTTTCAGATCTAATCTCAATTCTCTTACCAAATGTAGTTTTTTCAATACAAGAAGCATTATTTGGAAGAAGTTTGAGTTGATTTACAAAAACTTTGGGATTTCCCGAGATGTAAAAATTTCCCATAGGGTCTAAATCGCATTCTCCAAAGAATGACCATTCGCTTTTTGGAACCCCAGATAAAATTAACCAATCATAAGATGAACCCATCATCAAGGGGAAATAGAAAATCTTTAACATATCATCCTTGGTGGTAATTGCTTTTGATTGAATTCCAGCATTCATGATCTCTGGAAAATTACTAGCATCATTTGGGATGTCTTCATCGGTAACATCCAACATGGTATGTTCAAGATCAGCATAAATTGTCAAAACATAAGATTCTCCATTTAATCTTACATCTTTGGCAGTCATACGATGTTTAAGTTTTGAATCGTCAACCATACTTTCACTATAATATGCCTTAGTTCTTTTTTGAATCTCCTTATCAATTTCTTTTTCATCTTTTCCTTCCATATTTGTTCTGATTTCATCAACAATCTCTTTGATTGATTGCATATAAAGAGCATCTTTAAATGGTGGTACACGAATTACATTACTAAATTGTAATTTATGTATTTTCGTGTCAGTTTTAAAATAACGTGGAGTTGTTACAATATCATGTACAACTACCTCAACTAAATAATTATAACTATCAATTATTGGCGCGTTTAATGGTTTGTATTTAAAATAATTTTGTGTAACTTCACGAAATTGACTAGTAACATGTTCAATATACTTTTTTGTTTCTTCCATATTTTTGTTTAATCTTTTGTTTTCAACAGAAAGAATTTTTTGAATTTCATTACTCAGTTTAATGTTTCGAATTTTTCTTAATTAAGAAAAATATAGTATTAAATTTAATTTCAATACTCAGTTTAAAATAAAACTTTATAATTCGTTATTATTTGCCTTATCGATCATATTTGTTAGTAAAACCAATTTAGTGTGAGCAATGATAGCTTTCTGTTCAGTTTTTTGTAACGAGATAGGATCATTTTCTTTATTTTTGTAGTAATGTACAATAGAAATCACAATCTCTCTAGGTGGAATTCTTTTTAATAAATCCATGTTATTATACAATTTTTCAATCATGTCTTCCATTTCATTATATTTATCACCTTTATAATTCATATGTTCGGCGATATCATGTAATAAATCAAATGCACTAAAATGTACTTTTGGAAAATCTTTTAATTTTTGTAAATGAAATAATTTAGAATAAAAATCATTCTGTGATTTACATAATTGTTTAATTTTGATATCAAATTTTTGTGATAGAAAAATAGGATCTTTTTTGATATTATTTTGTTTATAAGCTTCATAAGTACATTTACACATCATAGCTCTTCTATTACCTCGTTTCAATGTTACTTCACCCATAACCATCATATATATCTTAATTGAACACGTAACAATTCTACCGGGAAGATTATAATTTTGATAATCTTTCTCTAATTCGATTTCTTTATTTGACTTTTTGAATATAAGTTCTCTTTTTTGTTGCATTTTTATTTTCAATATCTACAAACGAAAAATAACAACTTTTATGATTTTATAGCTTTTATTAAAATGATAATCATGAAAAGAAGATTTCATTTTGTTTAATCTATATGACTCTAAACAAAATTACTTTAATTTTTAGAATATATCTAAAGTTAAATATGGATAAAATTTTATTCTAAGTATTATATATACCACGAAATTTATTTAGAATTACTTTCAATATGAAATGTGACAACCAGACGCTTCGGTTCCATTTCTTCGAAATATGAACTTTTAATGTATGGTCTGAATGAAATATGATCACTGTTTGGAATTCCGACAGCATATGCATCAATACTAGGAGAACCTTGAGGATTTCTTATAGGTAACATAATATCCGATTTTCCTCGATCTCCTTGTGTAATAACGGATTGACAAAAACTATTTCCGGTTTCAAAACAAAGATAACCAGTTGGGTCTTCCCATATGATCCCATCAAGTTCAAAATAAAGATATGTTACTTTTAATATCCAAGGTGTGCTTGAAATCATATCAGCATCAATTGTAGACCCATTGTTACTATCAAAATGAAACCATCGATCATATGTTTTTTGCGAAATAACTGTAGATTCCATTGTTTTAGTTGTTTAGAATAAAAACTTAAAACCTAAAATGCACTTAATAAGTTGAAAAACTTATTATAATTTTAAAGTAAACAAACTCTTTTTAGAGTAAATTTAGATACTAAAAATCAAGAACAAAATTAGACTGTTTTGTTCTCAATGTGTAAATATTATGATTAGATTTTAATTTTTCCTCAGATTGCTTTAGAACATTGAAGATATTATAATCATATGCTGATGATTCTTTCAAATAATCACTTAAAGTACTTTTGATCTTTTCGTCAAATGTTGATGGTGCAAGTATTACAATAGCTTTATCTGCAATATCATTATATTTATTTAATAATAATGATATTACATCGATCATTCTTTCTTGCAAAAATGCAATATTAGGTAAGAAAATAAACATTACATTATGATTCATAATAAATGAATCATTTATATAAACTTCGTCTTCATCATCATTTTTGATAACTTTTTGTGATAAAATTGACGTATAATTAGAATATGGAATTTCTAAGTCAGGAAAAAGAGCCTGAAAATTTATATCATTTTGTGCGTCAATAATCGGAATTGTAAGTGAATTCATTCCTAAAATCATTTGTTTTAATGATGGATTTTTTCTAAAAAGATCCATGGGTAAAAGTGCGAAATGATCATTCCAAACAGATTCGTATCTTTTCATGATAGCGAAAATTCGCCTATTAAATAAAGGAGTACTTCTCAATGATTTTGAAGACATTTTATATTCATATTCTGATTTGATGAGAAAATTTCTAATAGAATCTTTATGAATAGCTATTGTCGATTTTCCATCGAATACGAAAGTAAAAAACTTTGTACCTTTCTTTTGTCTAGACAAAACTATATTTTCACTATAAGCTCCACGTTGAATTTTTGGATCTTTAACAAATGCTTGTAATGCAGTTTTTGCTAATCTTAAATTTACTTCTTTATTAAGAAATTGACTAGCATGTTTAGAAAATAATTGAACTGATTCTTCAGAAGTTGGATTAAGTTTCAAATATGAAGCTCCAATCATAAAATCGATGATCATTTGTTTTCCTTTTACAAATTCAATAGATAATGCATCAAGTGTATTTTTAGTTCTTTTATTAAAATCTCCAAATCTATCAACTTCAAATCGTGCATCATATCGTGCCACTTGTGGATTTTGACCCATTTTGAAATTTTTCAATTTCTCTGAATAAACTCTAACATTATTTGAATGTTCTTTGAGAGTCATATTCATTAATCTATCAATACTTTCTGAAACGTTGTTGATTCTTAATTCATCTTCAATATTAATGTCTCTATTTCCAAATTTTCTTACGTAATTTGTTAAAATTTGTACTTCATAATGACAATCATGACAACCGTCATATTTATCAAAAGGAAGTTCTCCATAATTTTGATCACGATTGATCATATTATGATACATCATAATATCTTCAAGTTTACGTTTATTATAAGTCGTCATCCCATCTTTTGGATTCCACCATAATCTCAATTCGGCACTATGTGGTCTAGCCCAAGGTTGAGTATGAAGTGTACCTTTTCCGTATTCATAATCTTCATTTCCAATTTCATAAACAAACGGAAGATGAAATTTCAAAGAACATATAAGATCAATCCCTATTTTAGATAATCCTTCATAAAGTTTAATGGCTAAATTCTTTTGTAATTGCATATCCAAATGAATATTAAGTTGATTTTCAACAATACCATTATCTCCATTTGACATATTTCTGATATCAGAAATAAAAAAGTATTTCTTCTTTTCATTATTAGAAAGTTGCATTTTTGCTGAGATTCGACCAACAATAGTTTCGATTTCCTTTTCATCAAGAAATCCTGTAACAATCTTTATTCTTTCTTGATATTTGTTAGATCGCAATTCTTTAGACCAATTATCTCTAGGGTCAAACAAAAGCATATTTAAGTCTGGGAATCGATCAAGCAAAGCGGGACCGTGATCAAAAGGGCATGCTCCGATATAAATCGCCACGGCTTTTTCACCTGCTTTTAAATTTTGAGTAAAGAAATCTATCTCTGATAAAAGTAATTTTCTTTGACCCCAATGAATCCCCCCTACATAACGCGTAGTTGATTCTCTATAAGGAATGTTATTATCTTTTTCCATATTTATAATAGCATGAATAGGATCTGTAGTTTTCTTTACATTTGTATAAAGATGCATATCTTGGAAGAATCGATCTTCTGTTTTCATTTCTGATCTTAACAATTTTGGTTTTGTAATTTGATGTTGAAATGTTTCACCTTTGACGAGAGAAACAGCTCTTCTAATATCATAACTTTGACCTGTCCAATAAAACGACTTAGTTTTGAATGCTTTTTGTGATTCAAGTATATGAATATAGAATTCTGTCATCATTGTCATATACATATTATTCATGTAAATGAACCATTGTTGAAATCTAGTAGGGATTGAATTAAAATAAGATTTAACAAGATTCATAGAGATGCTATCTTTAATTTCTCTCAATTTGTCATTAGAAATCGAGGAACTTTGAATTAGATCAATACCAATCAAATATCGAACAGGGCCAAAAATTGGTCTTAAAATCGTAATTTTTTTGTAAAAATGACTTAGAAGAAATGATATTTCCATAGTGCGAAGATCCATAGAATCACCAACTTCTATCACTACATTATTAGGCATCGGCGATTCCAACAATGCATTTGTGATTAAATCTATTTCCATATTAAATTGTTTAGTGAAAACAACATGATTTCCAACAAAATTAAATAAAATGGCTAGATATTTAATATCATCACCAAAAGAAAGAAATCTATCCATTGACATAAATGGATTACCTCTATCAAAAACGATTTTATCAAATTGAACTATCTGGTGAAGATTCGTAATAAATAATTCATGTAATTCATTATTTGCATAAAGTTTTTGATCAAAATATGAACCAATTTCTATTTTGATATCAGGTAAACTTGATTCAGTTTCAAAAAATTGACGTTGATCATAAGTAAGGTAAGGAAAACTATCTGAATTTCTTTTCGAAAACTCAATCAAAGGGTCCATATTAAAATGTTCTTTTATTCTAATTGCAAAAAATATCAAAACTCAAAATGTGTTATCTTATTTGTATAAAAATACAAATAAAAATGATATGATCTTTTTATTTAGTAAATTTATAAATAATCAAATATTTTCATTTCAATTTGCCGATTATAAACATAAGAATTTTATTCTTTAGTTTGAGGTATTTTAATGATATTTTCTTATTAATTAAATCTATTTAATTAATAAGATTCTTATTTTTTATTTAACTCTGTGTCAAATTCCAATTACAAACAACACAAGTAAAAACTGATGTTGCACCTTCATCTGCTGATCTAGTTTGAATCTTCTCATGACGAACTTTTGACGCTCCACATCTAGGGCATGAAATCAAATCAGTCAACGGACCTTTATCGTCTTGTAAGTAAAGTGCAGTACGTTCATTGATTTTTTGTACTTCAAGAAGAGGAGAATTGAAAATGATCAATGAATGATAATCATCTTCACCAATTTCTTGAGCTTCCTTCATTTTTGGAATAACATCAGTAACAAGAAATTCATATGCTTCATCAATCGATTTCTCTTCCATCAAAAATCCTAAATCAAAAATATCAGAAAGACTTTGTTTTGTAGTATCAAATAATTTTCTATCTCCAACAGTTAATGATGCAAAATCCTGAGCTTTATATTTTGACGATTGATTTTTGGGTATAACTTGCCCAAAAGCTTTGATAATTCCATCATCACTTGCTTTGACTTTTTGTATCATATTCTTTATTTTCTTTTCCATAAAATTAAAAAAATACTAAATCAATTCAATTTAAAATCTATGTTTAATTAAACAAAGATTTTATGGATTTTCGTTTTTATATTTATGAACAATAAGACTCCATAATTTTTCATCACTTAATGTTTCAACCGTATATTTTTGACAAATCTTACGAGCAATTGTATGAATATAAGCTATATCACCTTCTAAAATAGCTTCGATTTTTCTTATGTCAGATGTAAAAAACGTTTTTGGATTGTGATTTCTCAAATCATAAAGACATCGACGATTTGTTATAAGTGAGAGATAGATACTATTTTCCAAAATTTCTTTCTCACTCAAATTTTTCATTTTCTTAACAATATTAAGTGATAATAAGAAACTTTCACATTGTTTAAATTGATCGAAATCATTAATTTTATTTTTAATTAAATACACGCATATATCATGATAACCAAGTTTTGACACGATATTTACATCAAATTTTGGAAAAGCATCACAAAAATTTGACCAATCTTGTTCATTTTTAATTTTATTTTTCAAAAGGTTAGCAATTCTTGTCTCAAATGTAAATCCATCCGAATCCATTTTATTTTTTATTGAAATAAAAATTTTATATATCAAATTATTTTATTAACTAATTATTAACTATAAAATATTATTCTTTACAATCGATAAAACTAATTCTTACCAATCTATCCCGAGCAAGATCTACGAGAAGATCTATTATATATCCACCAACTAATATTTTCATATCATCATTTGTCAAAATTATCCCATTTCGAGAAATATCTATTACATTAGAAGGAGAACTAATATCGATTTGAATTTTATGTTTTAACAATGATTTAAATATACCTTCTTTTTTTGCACAATATATAAAACCTAAAGTATCTGAAATCCAATATATTTCCAATTGATTGACAAAATACAATGTAATCTTATTTTCAATTATTTCTCTTAACATCTTAAAATAATCATCTGTTTTAAAACAGATTTTACATGGTCTTATGGAATGAATAAAATGTGCGATTTCATAGTCAATATTTTTATATGAACAAATGTTATGAGGAATTTGACAACCATGATTTATAGCTAATTTTACAGCTTCAATATTATTAGATTTAACAGCTGCTTCAGTAATTTCTTCTGAATTTGAATAAATTGTAGATTCGAACTTAATAGAAATTGGACAATTAGCTTCGAAAAGAATTTTCATGATTTCAACATGACCGGACACTGCAGCAGTTCGTAAATAATCACTTTTTAATGGACATCTTTTAATAAGAAATTTTACTACATCAGATGATCCAACGCTACATGCACTATACATTGATTCTCCATCAATTATCCACCCGTTATGATATAAAAGGTTTAGAATTTTTAATGGTTCAGAGTTATATTTAAAAATATTATATATAATAATATTTCTTCGTTTTTTATGTTCATGACCTAATTTGAGCAAATTGCTCAAATTTCCATTTTTAGAAGATTCTTCGACTTCTTTTACAAATGCATTTATTTCAGATGTTTTATCATCTTCCATTTTATTTGTTTTTTGAATCGTTTTAAAATCTTAAATCAATTTTATTAATATCTTGATCTAAACAAATAATAGAACTGATAAAATAAAATTTCATTAGAAATAATTAAAAAAGTAATGAGTGTTTATGTTAGGAATAGAATTTCCTATGGTCTTGAAAGATGTATATATTGTTTATCTGTTGTGACTTCTGAAGTAGGAATTGATGATGAATTATATACAAGATGTCATCTTGTTTGTAGTTCGTCGATATGTGAAAACAAAGCAATTGAATCAATGAGGAAAAAAACAATTAATATGGGTTTTTCGAAAAAGAGAGAAAGAAATGTTGACAATGACGTTGAAATTCCATGGATGTTGGATAATTGGGGTACAAAACGCCTTGAAGCATTATCAAGTGCAAAATTGGTAGAAATGTGTGAGAATAGAGGTGTTCCGAAATCAGGAACTAAAGGAGAAAAAGCATATAATTTACTCAAGTGGAAGAAAAATGGTGGCGAATGGCGTTCAAAGAAAAATAAGTGTTAAACTTATTTGATGAAATGATAATCATTGTTCGTAATGAACATAGATTTTATATTTACTTTTATAAGAAAAGTAATTACTGATCCAAAGAAGTAACCAAAGGACGAGGAAAGTCATCCGCGAACTTCAGATCATTTGCCTGAGCAATGATCTTAATCTTAGCAGCAGCTTCATTGTAGCGATTAGTTCCAGTTCGAACTTCAGTCTTGTACACTTCAGTGATAGGCTGATTGGCACGAGTCTCTAAGCAAGCAGCAAGAGACTTGTCACTCTTTTTCACTTGCTTCTTAGCATCATTCATTTCTTCCTTCAAGACCTTGATATCATGAAGAACCTTTCCGAATTCTCCATCTTCCTGACACTTCTTACGCAGATCGTCAAGCTTGGGTTCGGATCGATCTTCAGCCTTAACGGAAGTCTCATGCAAAGGCAAAAGCTTCTGAAGATCAGTTTGCTGCATACGAGTCAAATCAACATTCTTTTCAATGGCAGACTTTTTGAAAACTTCCGTCATGGCTGCATCGCACTCCCATACAGATCCATTCTCAGGATCTGACAAGTTGTTCAAAAATACGTAAGTGGTAACAGCAGCACCAACAGCCATAGCAATCATAAACCCAGACTTGGGATCAGCACTTGACGTCATACCCCATTCGGCACACTTCAGGAAATTAGTCAGTTCATGCGACAAAATCACAGAACGATGAAATCCATGATTTCCAGAAGTTCCACCAGTGGCTTTGCTCTTCGGAGGCAACTTACTCTTGTAAACTTTCTCAAAATGAGGCAGAAGACTACGGGTAGCCTTCATATGAGATCGAAAATCCTGCTTGGCCGCATCCTTGCCAGTCAAACCCATCTTTTTCTTGTAATCATTTCCCGAGGAAAAAGTACGACGAGAAAGTGCTTCAGTGGTCTGCAGTGCTTCGAAAATCTGTGCAGTACCAGCACGATAATGGACTTCGTAAGGAGGGAGTCTTTCCTCCTCCAATTCGTCGAGATTCACGGTATCGTTAGACATTATTATTCTAGTTCTTTTCTTTCCTATAATCATCTTTTTCAAAATTCAAATCGCATCCTAAAATTATAAACATGTAATTAAAAATCTTATTGGAGTAAATTTTTTCTAAACTAAAAATTCTCTGATAATAATTAGAATAGTTTTTTTCTTCTAATTTAAACAACCGAATAAGATATAAAATTAGAAATTAAAGAAATGAAAGGTTATATCTTATTCGTAACTATTATTGTTCTTTTAATTTTCGTTATTTTAGCTTATAAGAAACCAGAAATTGAAGTAAATTACCCTATTCCAGATTTTAAAAGTTTTATGCCAAAACCTCAAAAGGCAAAGAAAAGTAAAACTCCTGGTTCAAGAGAAGAAAAATGTCGTGATATTTTTGAAGCTTTAACAGGGAAAGCTTTTCCTACAAAAAGACCTGCGTTCCTTAAAAATCCCAAAACAGGAAGAAATTTAGAATTAGATGGTTATTGTGCTGAATTAAATTTAGCATTTGAACATAATGGTAAACAACATTATGAATTTCCCAATTCATTTCATAAAACAGAGGAAGATTTTAAAGAACAAGTAAGAAGAGATAAATACAAAAGGAAAACATGTAAATCACTTGGAATTAAATTGGTAAATATCCCTTATGACATTCCGGAAAATGAGTTACTTCAATATATTAAACGAAAATCTGGTCTTTAATAAAAAATGTTATATTAAATTGATATTTCTTACAAATATCAAATTAATCATTGAGAACACGAAGATATAATAAACTCATATCATCATGAGATTTTCGATCTCTACTAATTTCTGTTAAATCTTTTAATTCTTGATCGATATTTTTAGCAATTTTTAACCGATTAAAAATTTCAATGTTACTCATAACATCAAATATACCATCTGATGCCATAATATAATATCCTCCTATTTTCATTTTAAAAGGACCATAAACAAATGCAGTAGGAATTACCGCAGGGGCTAATTCGGTGTCTCCTATCGCGCGAGAAATCGCAAGAGATCTACCAACTCGATAAACATCATTTGCTTCCTTTGTGACTGTTCCTCCAGCTGCTTCAACACGTTTTTTTTCATTAGTTTCATCAGGTTTATGATCTTGAGAATGATTACTTCTTCTACCATCAAGTGACCATACAATTCGAGAATCTCCCGTATTGCCAAATATTACATTGTGATTCATTAGATCGTGAAAAGCAAAAACAAATGTGGAACCAGAACCTTGTGTTTTAATTTTTTCATCTTTCATTTTCTTCATAAAACCATGAATGACAATGTTAACAATTTCGGTTGCTTTTTCATTTGAATTCGGAAACGGATAATCAAACAAACGATTAAAATAAGAATGATTTTTATCAATATAATGAATCACATCATTTTTTCCATGTCCGTCAAATAACATAGAGAAAACTTTATTATCAACGATCAGTTGAAATACCCTATCTTGATTTTTGAGAAATGGTCTCACGTAATGATGTGTCTCATATCGGCCAGAACGAGTTTTTAATTCAACACTTTTCTTTGATTCAAATGTAACGTTAAAATTATTTGATCTTAAATATGACAAAATGGTTTCTTTATGTCGAAGTTCAATAAAGAAAGCAAGACCGATAGCAGATTTTTCATATATAAAAGGAATTCTGATCTTTTTTAATGTATTCACTATCACATTTTTCTGTCCTAATAAAACAAAATCTGTTTTTGACCAATTATCTATAACTTTAACACTTAAAGTTATTTGAAGTTCTTCACAGCTAAAATGTTCAATTTCTTCTGAAGATAATGCTAAAATCTTTTTTCTTTTATGATAGACTCTTTCATTTCTTGATATAAGTCTAGATGCTGACTCTGTAGTAAGAATATCACCATTTGAAATATCAAACCACATGTTATTTTTTAACGCGAATTGATAACATTGTTCCATTTTTATTAATCACTATACTTTTTAAAGTAATGTGTTTTTATTTCGATTTAATTTCAAATTTCTTTCAACTTATTTTATCTTAGTTTTATATTACTTTCTATTTTTAATTAGAAAGTATAAGATGTATTTATTTTTGATCAAATTTCACATTATCTAATGCTCTAAAAACAAAAATTTCAGATTCTTCTCCAGTTTTGAAAAGTGTCATAACTAAATTGGAATTATTTGGTTTATCTGAAAATGTTACATTCATGATTCTTGACCCTTTAATATAATCAGAGTCGACAATAGAATTCATCAAAGTATCAACAGTTTCAATTTGAAAATTTGATACTGTTATCACGTGTTCGTCAGTTATCATAATTTTAAATAAAGCTTCGTCTTTAATTACATCAATAATAGTATTACCATTAAGCTTCATATTTAACATATTTGCTTTTTGTGTCAGTTTTGCACTAGATGGATTTGCACCATAAAATGGTGGTTCAAGTGAAAAATGAGTCTTTGTAAAAGATCTTACGATCATACCTCCGTAATGCGTTTGAACAGATGGATTAATACCTTGTCTAGAAAGTTCAAAAATATTTGCTAATTCATTACTTTTTCTCATAACGATATTTGATTTCATTAAATCATCAAATAATTCATCATTTTCATCCATCAATTCTGATTGAATAGTTTCGATAACAGTACGTAAAGTTTGATTTGCAGCAATATTAATTTCAATCTCTCTAGTTGTCAAAATCCAACTTGTATCAATTTTCATTGTTAAGGAAGTTGAAGAAAAAATCATATCAAGATCTTTTTGATTAGGATAATTTTTGATATCACTAATATCCCAATCTGTTTCCATTTTAAGAAGAATATTTCTAGGTTCATCTCGATCTTCTTTTAATTTGATAACAGTTGGTGCTAAACGTGAAAATCCTTTAACTCTTCTACTGTATTTTGTGTATGAAATGGTTCCTTCTTCACCATATTCAACTACACCTTGAGATTTTTCATTAATTTTTGTATTAGGAAAAGGTTTTGCATCTCCTTTTACTCCACCAGCTGCATGTACTTTATCAGCAATTTTCGTTTGACCATATAATGTCAATCTGCAACAATCTTTCTGCAAATTTGTCTTGTCGATAGCATTTTCTTCATCTAAGCCAAAATCTTCTCTATAATACCAATAATCTCCAATGAACGGAGCGATAACCTTTCCACAAGTAAAACATTTAATTTGTACTTCCATTTTTATATCTATTTATTTTGATTTAGAATTTCAATAAAAAATAAATTCTTTTATTCATTTATAAGTTTTAATACAAAGTTTAAATAAAACAAAATATTTTAAAATTTTAATATAATTCATCCATAATTTGTACAAGAAGAATAAATGATTAAATTTAATAAGTCATAGCCCAAATATCAGATTCGACAATAGCACGATTTTCTCCCCTAACAATTTTACCAATTCCTTTTACACCCCAATCATCTCCCCATGAATTACGAATAAGCCAATATTTAACATTTTTACCATTATGAACTTCTTCTCCCCATCCAATGATTGAAATAGCATGATAACCATCAGTTTCTCTTGGATCACCTTTTTCCCATCCAGTTCCAAAAATACCTGTACTATGAAAATAAAAATTTTGATGAATACGTTCTCTACTCATTGGATCGAATACTTTTACTGTCGTTGTGACAGGTCCGTGTTTGAAAATCTCGTGCATAATAGCATATTCATTCTCGGCTCTACGATCACGGGAATTCAACTGACCAACTGTGTAAGGATTAACACGATAAGAACTTTTTGCTTTATATTTCTTAGCATACTGTCCATTCTTTGGTTCGAAACAGATATATTGAGATCCGTTTGACGGAGAATTACGATTAATCTCAATTGTGGAATATCCTCCCACTTTCTTAATATAATCAAGAACTTCATCCATATAATGTCCTGAACAAACAGAATTGCATACTTTATTATTTTGATGTGATCCACATTTCATGCACGCAGCAAGATGATATTGGGAAATATGATCACGAGATTGAAGATCTGATCCTCCTGTTGCAATCTTAATTCTATCACTAAAAACAGAACATGATGAGAATGCCCAACATGATCCACATGATCCTTGATCCATAACTTCGGTAATATATCCAGGCCAACGTTTTCTCGCATCAAAATGTACTGGAAGACTTATCTTTGACACAATTGGTGCAGCAAGAACAATCACTCTATCATCATGTCGTTCATAAACAGGTATGGTTTCTGATTTGCTAGTTTTGGTATGATATTTATTTTGAACCTGATATGTAGAAAGAGTTTTGTCAATTTTTTGAGAATCAAACACAGTTCGTGTTTTAATAGAAGAAGAAACACGACAATCTTTTTCAGAACTAATTAGATAAATAATAGTTACCACTATGACGATTAAAATAATACAAAAAACTAAATTTTGTGTATTCATCTTATTGATATAATTACAAAATTTTATTCTTTTCAAAGAAAACAAATATTTTTAATCTTTGCAAAATATTTTAGAATGAGAAAAAATCTTGAATGTCCTGTTTCTTCAGAATATGAAATCTGCGAACGTGTAAATGGATATTTACGTTACAGACCTGTAGCAGAAAAAAACGAAACTGTCACTCAAACTAAAGTAAAATCTGTTCCGAAATCACAAAATAAAAATAATAGTAAGAAAAAAGTTAATTCGTTAAATAATAATAGAAATCATGATAAAATTGAAGTTCAAGCCAGAAAAACAAAACCAGGTGCACTACTTACACTAATAAGACGTCTTAAAAAACATGAAAAAGAAGGAGTTGAATACAAGGTTATTAACAAATATCTTAGAGGTGAATTGGACGGAACTGTTGATTACAGTCCATTTGGAACGGGATATGTACTTTCAATTATTACATATGACCCAAGAACAGAATCTGCTCTTACATATAGTCAAGTTTATCAAGCACTTGAAAAAACCCCTTCAAGTTTTGATTGGACTTCTTTATGGGAAGTTATTGAAGGTTTAATTTGGGATTAATAACAAGAATATCTTTTAATGTAATTTTTTCTTTTAAGAAGAGAAAAATTACATATATACATTTATAGATTCCAATGAATATAAATCTTAAATTACATGTATTTTTAATGATAACATTATTGATGGGTATTATTAAAAATAATACAAATTACACAGAATTTCAATTCTAAGCAAAAAATAAAAAAAATCAGAATTTCCAAAACTTGCCAAAAATTCAAAAATTTTTTCAAATCTTCGAAAGAAGAAAATGGCTGAAGCTTTTGATGATGATGAAGATTTTTCGACTTCCTCTGCTGGAAGTTCTCCCTCCGGAGCTGGCAACTTTGTTGTAAATCCATTGACGGGATACGTTCTCAAAATTATCCTTTCCAATGGCAAGGAAAACAAAACCTACACCCAACTGTTGCTTGATGGTTATGGAGATCAGATGATGCGTTATCAATCTGAAGATGATGCTAAGACGGCAGCCAAGACCGCTCGTGCTTCCAAGAGTGGAAAGAAGGCCAAGATGTACTTGTTCAATCCTGCAAGTGGACAGGTGCGTCAGGTGTCTGCCGGAACCTCTGGTGCATTCCGTACCAAAAAGGAAGCTCAGGACGACGCATTCAAGAGAGAACTGTTGAAGACCAAACCTACTTCGAAGAAGACTAAATCTGATGCTGAGAATGATCCACGCATGCATCACTACATTTCGACCGACAATGTTCAGCCTGCTGGAAAGACTGCTCGTTTGGAGAAGAAGTTGACCTGGTATGTATCCAAGAACGCGAAGGGAGAGTACACTACTGCCTACAACACGTATAAGAAGTTGACTGGAAAAGCCCCCAAGATGTACACTTCTCTGGAGAAGTTCGAGATGTCCAAAGAACGTAACTCCAGCAGTTCTCGACCTGCTAAGCAAGTTTCCCCTGGAGCTTTGGAACGTGCCAAGAAAGACGCAAGGGCTCGTGGTGCCACCGAAGAATCCATCCGCAAAGCTATTAAGGTCGTAGACAAAAACGGTAAAAAACGTACTGATGCTCAGCTCGTCTCGGCCTTGAAGCTGTTGAACAGTGCCGGCGTTGGAGCCCTGATCTGTGTCAAGAGAGCGTACATTGGACCCGACGGAAAGCCCGGAAAGAACCCTAATAACAAGACTTCCTTTGAGGCTGGTGCTCGCAATCTTACCATTCTCAAGAAAGATCGTACCATGGGATCTGGTGCTGCTGTCCTGGCCAAGGAGTACTATCGTCTTGCCAAAAAGGAGGTTCCCAAAGGAGCGATGAGTGACTCTAAAATCAAGTCTGCGATCAAGGCTTCTGTGAATGCAGGATTTTTGATTCAGGTTGCTGGTACCGGTGGTGATTCTCGTTGTGCTGATCGTAAGGGTCTATTGAAGGTCAGTGCATGGTAATTATTTTAAATGAAAACTAATCTATGTTCGCAAGAACAATGATTTTATGTAAATGTAGAATTTAATCATATCTTACATCAATTTTAGAACTATTTACACGTAATTTGTTGTCTGAACAACGATTGATCCAAATAAACATAACAATAATTACTATTGTTACTAAAATAATTTTTCCAATTGTATTATCATTCATTTAATTGAATTGGAAATTATTTTATTTATCAAAAATAAAATAAAAAATATGAAAAAAGAAATATTATTAGGAGAAGGTCAATGTGCAAAAGTTGTGAAGGTTGATAATGTAGCAATAAAAAAATTCTTTTCAAATTATGATAATGCACGTAAAGAAGAAGTATTTTTTCTTAACAAATTAGATCATGAAAATATTGTAAAGATGATAGAAAATGATTTTCTTACAATTACAATGGAACTTTGCGATGGTGACTTATTACACTGGATTAAAAATAATTCTCGGTTCATCGTAGCACAAAATATTATCAATGTCGCTAATCAACTTGTTTCTGGTACAAAATATCTATCAAATAATAATATTGTACATGCCGATTTAAAACTTGCTAATATTCTTTACAAAAAAGAAGGAATAGACTTGAAAATAAAGATATGTGATTTTAGTCATTCTTTTGCTATGGATTCACCATATCATATCAAGGGATCAGTTGATGTAATTCCTCCAGAAGCATATTATGATAAATTTTCTTTATCAAATATTGAAAAGTATGATATCTGGAGCATTGGGCAAATTATTTATGGATGTTTTACAAGAAAACATTTGATTGAAGAAATTATTAATACTATTCGTCTTGATGAGAAAATCAATTTGAATCTTCATCAAGATTATGAATATGCGTGCGAGTTTGTGAAAACCCAATTACATCAAGGATATATTGATGATAAGGTAATTGCTATTTTAAATGACGAAAAATATGCAATTTACGAAATAGAAGGGTGTGATTTTCTTCCAAAAATCACAAAGTTTATTTATGCATGTTCTCGTATTAAGAGAAAAGATAGATTTGATCATGATAGTCTTCATAAAATATTAAATGAAGATAGTTATGAATTTCCTATTTCATTTCGTAAGATATCTTACGAAATCGGTAAAGAATTTAAATCAAGTGAAGAAAATGAAGTTTCATTCCAATAAATAAAATGAATTTTATTTGTATAAAATAACAAAATGAATTAAAATGTCTATTATCTTTGCATATTTGGAAGGAGATATATCAAAACGAGTACATATTACAGATTATGATGAGAAAATCCACAAAGGAAAAGTAACATGTTGTGATGGTCATGAAGTTATCGCAAAAAGAGGACAAAAAGTGGTATGGCATTATTCTCATACAACGAAATCAGGTGATAATTGTTCTCGTATAATGGGACCGTGGCATCGATGGTGGCAAGATAGAGTTGAAGATGATTTTTTAGAAATCATTCTAAAACGTGATGGTAAAAAACATATTGCTGATATGATTAATGGAGACGATCTTGTAATTGAATTTCAGAAGTCAGTTGTGGGTCCAGAAATTATCGAGGAGAGAGAAAGATTTTATAAAAATATGATTTGGATTTTTTGCTGCGTTGATATGAGAATGAAAATAATTGATACATATGGACAATATCAACATTTAAAAATGGTTGGAGGATCAAAGTTCTTTCTTAAAGCAAATAAGCGTACATTTCTTGATTTTGATCAACGTGGAGTTTTAGAATTACTTGAAGTTAAAAATGGACACAAATCTAAACCAGAACTTTTTGTTAAAATATGGACCATGAAAGAAATAGATAATATGTTTATGAATGGGTGTCTCAAAGATGGTGCAGATAATCGCATCTACAGAATGCCTTACAAATTTGAACGAAAAGATGAAAATTTTGAAGATATCAAAAAAATTTTTTCGGCGAGAAAAAAATTCAAAACTAAAAAAACCTAAAAAATTCACCGAGCTTAGAAAAAGACAAAAATGGGAGACCGTAGTTTTAACACCCAGCAACTGATTTTGCTTTTGGCCGTTGTGGCTTTTGTTGTCGGACTTGTATTCCACATTATCTACCTTGTTAAGGACCGCAGTAACGAAACTGCTCAGGATCTTTACAACAAGAACAATGCTCTCATGTTCTTTGGAGCTGCCATTGCTTTGGCCGTGATTGGACTGTTGTGGGGAAAGCAGCCCCGCATGCGCGCCACTGTTGAGATCTAAATGTGTTTTAACTGAAAAAACACATTAATTACGATTAAATATCATACTATCTAACAAAATGGATAAAGTGACGTATCATAACAAATTCCCGCACATTCGTATAAATAATCTATGTTTTCATTAAAACAATGATTAATAATGAAATCAGCAATAAGTTGAACAATAACTTCTTTTTCTTAATTCTGCATTTGTAAATTCTTCCAATTCGATGATATCTTCTTCAGTTTTATGATTAAGTGTAAGATCAGCTCGGATCATTAATCTAACTAAATTTGAAATTGCATTTTCTACATTATAATTGCCTTTAATACTTGTTGGAAATGCAATTTCGAAACCTAATTGTTCAGCCATCGCTTCGATTTCAGTAGTATCAAATTCATCTGATTTTTCACAAACTTTATCAATTTTATTAGCAACTAAAATACAAGGAGGAACGTAATGATTCCCAGCCATAGTAATTCTTTTATCAATCAATTGTTTCCACGCTGCAACTTGTGCTTTTGTACTCTCATTTGTAACATCGAATAAACATATAACTCCATGTGTGTCACGAAAGAGAATATTTACTTGCGCACCAATTCTTTCTTGACCAGCTAAATCCCAAAAATGAAGATTAGTATTAGTCCACTCATCAAATTGCATATCTTTTTGAAGAAAATCAACCCCAATTGTTGATTTGTATTTATCTGTGAAATTACCTGTACAGTATTTCTGTACTAATGACGTTTTTCCCACATTTGGTTCTCCAACTACCAATATCTTAAAAAGATATTCACGCTTATCATTTAAAATATCATCTTCATTCATTATGAAATTTTATTCTGTCCTTTAATACAAAAATGTATTTATTTAAACAGAATTATCTTAAACTTAGATAGAAATTATCTTTGTTTAAAAATATTAAGAAATACCGAAAGTTAAACTCTTCCAAACTTGTAATGTTTTTCACAAGAAGGGCATCTCCAAAAATGACGAAGATTTTCATCATTTCCACATGGTTTCCAAATATTACATCTAAGCTTGTCACGATTCATATCTGAGACATCAAAACGTGGTTTATTCTTATCCTTAATTGGAGAATCGTATTTAAGAGCCTTTTTCTCACCAGTTTTTGCATTTCTACTGTGTTCCGTTCCATCTAATGCAAATCCCATATGCCCTTCAAGAATGAGATTTACTTCACAGGGATTGCAAGTCACTTGTAAGACATCGCAATTAGGACAAAATGCAAAAGTGCAAGTCTTACAATCGGAAGGTTTCCACATAGGAATAATATTTCCTTCATTATTAATTGCATCATCAAAAGATACTTCAGTATTTGATACCCCATAATATTCCATCTCATTAGAGCATTCAGGGCAGTACATATCAAGATCAATTTCCATTTTTGTATGAAACTCTTTTAAAAATATTTCAATCTGATAATTTATCTTGATTCAATTTTGATTTATAATTTAAGTAATCTTTGTTCTTTTTGAACATTGATTTTACATATTCGAATTGTATTTATTTTCACGCAAAAAATCATTTACATTTTGTAACGTCGTACTCCAACAGTAGCCTTCAACTTATTCTTTTGACGAGAATTGTATCGAGAATGCTTACGAGAACCATACTTTACCTCTGATTTGTACGAAGACTTCTTGGAAGCAGTTACAGCAGCAGCACGAAGAATATTCAGTTCACCCAGTCCACAAGAAGTTTCACACTGGATGGCAATTTCCAATTCTTCAGGGATAGTCTCGAGCTTGATCATCTGCAAAGCCGCATCAACACTTTCAAAGAGCTGACCATCAACATAGATGTGAATCGTGTCACAACACTTGGGCTTCAACCATTGAATGTTGGTACCCAAGCAGTTGTCTTGAACAATCCAAGCTTGAATGTCGTCCACCATACATTCAATGTTAACGGTACGTACTTCTTTACACTGACCAGCCTGTCCGCAATGATTATACGGGACGATGATGTAGCACAGGCACGGTTCGCAAGTTTCAATGATAACAGAAGTAGCATCGGTTTCGATGAGCTTCTTGTAGTTGCTTTGAGACACGCACGCAGTGCATGCAGTATCAGGGCAGCAACTTTGTCCACATGCACCGACCTTATTCCCAGCAGTGCACTTCTTACGAGAAGCAGTAACTTCCTCGGGGCAAGTATTCAAGTACACACGATACTTAGTGGCATTAGGGGTTGGATCCCAAGAAATCTTCACCTCACCAGGTCCAACATTTTCTGCGAGAACATTCCCGACCGGATCAGGGACAGCTCCATAACACACGTCATTTTTGTCCAAACTCAAAAGTAGCCACAAAACAACAATTGCGATGAACGCAACAAAAATAATTGTCAAGAGTTGAGAATTCTTACCTTCCATTTATTCAGATTGTAAACTTTTTCAGTAACAAATAAAAATTGTGATTTTTCTTCAATCCCGGATATAATTGGCGAGATATAACCAACTGAATATTCGGTCGGTTTGAATTTTATAAGCACAAAATTCTGATCTTTTACATTATAATTTTTTTCTTCTACCTCGTCTGGTGAAAAATAATGATAAAATCTATAAGTATCAATTCCTGGAAGAACATTTAAATTTATAACTGTATAACCGAAATCATTATCTCTTATCATTATTTTTGGTCTTAAATTTAAAATATTAAATCTGGGTCTATGTTGAATATGAGCTTCAAATTCATTGCTAACATATCCTTCTTTAGCAATAACGAAATATATCCATTCACTTTCAACTTCGAAAGTATGATTAAAATGTCCATGATTGTGAGTTAATGAAGTGACATCAATTCTATTTTTATAAGTTTTCTTGTCATTTATATTTATTTGACGTTGTTCTGAAATATATATTTTATAAATTTGATTCTCATCATCTTCATCATACCATGACAATTCTAACATATTATCTTCTCTAGAAATCCAAGAAATATCTGAAATGATAGCATTTGATTTTGATTTCAAATATTTTATCAATTTCACTCCTAATATACAAATTCCAGTCGTAATTAGAATCCCACTAACTATTTTATCTTTTTTCTCATCCATATTCTAAAAATTCAAACAAATGTAAAAAGAAAGTGTCTTAAATTTATCTTATATTATTTAAACAATGAGAAGTAGATATTTAGACATAAAACATATCATAATCTACATCATTGTAGTATTAATTGTAATAAGTATAATTTATCAATTAATTAATAAAGAAAAATATTGTATATTTTGTGGAAGAAAAGCTAAATGGAATAGAAAATTAAAACCAGAAGTGGTAAAACAATATAAATTACATGATATGTCAATATCATTTGCGGAATCACAAGATATTTACTGTTGTGAAGAATGCAAAGCTATTGCTGGTGGTTTTCGTACAACAAAATGGGATTGCCTTCATGATTGTCATATTCCTCCTAAAACTTTAGATCAATTTGATTATCTTGATCAAATATCATTATAATCTTCATCGTAAAATCGCGATATCAAAAATATCTAGATTAAAATTAAATATGTGTTTATGATCATACAAAAACTTAGTATCCACGTTCTTCGTACTTTCTCTCACGCATTTCACGTTTTGCGCGACTGCGAGCCTGTTCCTTAGCTTCGGCACCAGCACGACGTCCAGCGCGATTCACATCAGATTTTTCATTCCACCAGTTGCGTACCGAACTGCGAATTCCGTATTCTTGCTCAGACATAGAAACATCAGAATTGCAATACAAGTAGGAAATCACAACAACTCCCAAAATTCCAACTGCAATACCCACGTACAAATTGTTCATATGAGCATCTCTCTCTTCCTCTGTTGTGTAGTAGCATCGAAACACGATAATTGCCACCACAATCACGACAATGATCGCGAGGATCATGTAAATCAACTTTGAATCACCTTCCATCTTTTTAACTTTCTTGATTATTTTTTGATATTTTCTAATATTTTTAAAATGTTTCCTTATTGTTATTTTGAATAAAATAATCTAAAAAATAAAGTTTGGGCTAAACAATATTTGATATTGTTATAAAATAAATATGAAACTTAACAATATGGAGCTATTATTCAAAACATATGAGAGATATAAACCTTCTAAAGTTTGTTTTTTAAATTCTGATTTTGTTGATCAAGTGTTAGGCGAATATACAAATTATAGTAAAAAATACATAATTTGTACTATAAGTGATAATGGTACAGATCTTGATACATCTGGTATCAAGATCGTTAAAGATGGACCGGATTCATTGATTAGATTAAGAATTCGAATTATAGCAAATGGAAAATCATCATATCATATTAATCTTTTGATCATTGATCATCTTTATAAAACAATTAAACGATTTGAACCATTAAATGATTTCGAGATGAGTGAAACTATTAATCATACTTTAATTCAAAGATTTTCTAAATCTTTACCTGATTATACATTTGAGGAATATGATTTTCATCCTCAAAGATATCTTACTGATGAATGTAAAGATTTAGGTCTTTGCGTCGCACATGTGATTCGTTTTGGAGTTTTTCATCTTTTCGATCATCATCCTGAGAAAAAGACATACGATGATAAAGATATATTTTCTTTTTCCGCTGCTATTGTCAAAATTTACACATAAACATTGTTTTATAATAAACATTGTTTTATAATTAAACTGCAGGTGTAAGATATTTCTCAGCACCTGCAGAATGTTTTAAAGTTAATTCGTCATGATCAAATCCTACTGCTTTTCCTGACATAAAATAAATATCACTATGTTTAAGTTCAATTCTTTCTTTATCTCCGACTGGAATACCTTTGTAAAACCATTGAAAACAAAGTGGAGATTCATCACCAAATCTCATTCCTACCACAATTCGTCTTTCTTTATCGCCATGAAATCCAATTCCACAAGTTTTGAGATCATAATAATAATTACCTTCTGCAACCAAATCTTTTAATTTTGTATTTTCCTCTTTTTCTTCTTTCAAACCAGTGTTTAATATTTTATTGAGATTTTCTCTAATAAGTTTCAAAGGAGGATATCTGTCAAAATTACAAACAGTACCTTTGCCATTTTTCAAATCAATATCTTGATCATAATTAGAAAAGCAAATATTATGTCTAGCTTTTTTATCAATTATTTTTCCATCTTTATAAATTTTATCATCCCATTTACACATCATAATTTGTTTATGTAGATCTTCAAGTGACCAAGATATTTGATCTTCTAAAAGTGAAAAAATGCCAAATCTTACAACAATTACTTGTGCTTTTTCACAATCAATTTTTGATGCTTGAGAAGGAAGATTTTTATTCAAATCATAAACTTCAACAGAGCATTTTCTTTCTCTAAACCAAGATGTAATTTGAATTAAATCAGAAATTGTCAATGGTTCTTTTTCATCTTTTTCTAAATTCAGGCAAGTAACTTGTTGCATTCCAATATGATTTTCAGCTACATCACCAAATGTTATAGTATATGATGATCTAGTTACATGTTCAACATATTGATGTCTTCCACAATAATCTCCAATTTTTACTGCATATTTACATTTATTTCCATTGTTTTGAATTGCTTTACATTTTTTCTTTTCTTTTTTGATATTAGATTCTTGTTCCATCTTAAATTTAAGTTTTTTGTTTAGATATGACAAAATATGTTATAAAGAAATTTAAGTTTTTGAAAACTTTTGTAATAAATATTACAAATTCAATCGTAATTTGTAATATTTATTACAAAAGTTTGTTCTTCATAAATATTAAAAAGAAAATGCATAACCTTTAATTTTCTTTTTAAAATTGTTTTTTGAAAAAATTTTATCATAAAATTTTAACTAAATTGTATAATATATTTTTTTGAGATATATTATTTAAAAATGGATACAAAAATCATGCAAATACTTTCTCAAGATATGATTTATCGAAAAGAACAAAAATGGCCACTAATTCCTGAAGATAAATGGACAGATTTCATTGATGACGATGAACATCCATTCATGACATTTAAGGGAAGTGGAGGAAGAAGTTTTTCTTTACAAAAACTTACGTTTCGATTTCCACATTTAATGACTTTATTGGATATGTTTCCTAATAATCTTGTTGTAGCTGGAGGATTTTATTCTGCAAACTGCACCTGTGATCGTGTCGTAGATGTTGATCTTTTTATTTATGGGTGTGATACTAAACGTGCATCGGAAATTGTAAAAGAATCATGTCGATATATTCTCACAAATCCATTATCTAGGAATTTCAAAGATATCTCAACCGTACATTTACAAGGAATTTTAACAAAAGAACCAAAAATTTTAGTACAGCATGGTCAAAATGTTTTGAATATTGTATTCATTCAAAAACATTTCTTTACAAAATATCAATTCATTTTCAGACTATATCCTACTATAGATAGTATTATTGGAGGATTTGATTTGGGATCTTCATCAGTTTTGATGAATTCGAGAGGTATTTTCGCAACGCCATTAGGTGCTTATAGTTTGATTAATAAAAGAAATATTGTTGATATTTCTCGACGTTCTACAACATTTTCTAAAAGATTATATAAATATCAACACAGAGGCTTTGATATTATTATGCCCGGTTTCAGAAAAGAAACCGACTTCTTTTCTGAACAAAAATCGGATCGTTTAAAAGCTATTGATGAAATTGAGGATATTATCGCTAAATATGGAATTGAATTCAATGCATATGAATATACTTACTATGATAGTAGGGATTTTTGTGAAAAACTCAGCGTTCCAGAGGCAATAGATTGTTCTAATGAAATTAAATTCCTCGATTTCAAAATTTTTTACCAAAATTGTTTTGCTAATCTCAAAAAACCAAAAAATACAAATGCAGAACTTAGCGATTATGAAGATGCAGCAGATTTTTTAATGGAATGGTCTAATTTAGCAGCGATATTAAACGATTACCCAAATAAAGTATTTGCTGAAATAAAATATAATTATATTTTATGTAAACGTTTAAATTCTAATAACAAAATTATAAATCACGTTTTTAATGTAAAACATTGTAAGATACAAACTGAAACTGATTTAAATAGTAAATTCGATCAGTTTTGGGATAGTTTTATGAACAAAACTCCAATAATTCCTGTTTTTCGGTGGTATAATACAGTAAATAAGTATTTGATTGGTGGTTTCAGAGAAAATCAAAGCAAAGCAAGAATGTTAGGTAAATTTGAAAAAGAATTTAAAGAAATGGTATTTGATGATTTTCGTGATCTAATTTCTCTACATGTTGAGAAAAATCTTGAATTTATAAGAAAAAGTTTATCTGGGATTAATTGGGCTGTTAATAATCCTGGAAGACAATGGACAAGTTCTTATAATCCTGAAATTGTTTGTGCTACTGATTTTTACGGAAAAAAGTTTTATACTCCAATTTACACAATTTTAGATGAAAAAGTTGAAACAATGTTAAGATGTGCTCGGTCTTTTGATGAAAAATGTGTTTGGTACAAAATTCCCAAAGATGTTTTTAATCTTATCATTAAGGCTTTAGCTTTTTTACCAATATCTGAAAATACATCATCAAAAATAACAAGTTTATTAAGCAAAGAAGAATTTGCTATACCTTTACCTACTATTTCTGAAAGTGAAGAATAAACATAGTCTATATTAAGACTTAGTTATTATGATTTGTCTAAACGCGAATATGCCATGAAAAATGCAAGGATAGCATAAAATGATGCATATAAACACCACATTGATGAAAAATCATTTTTCTGATGTTCTCTTGATGTATAAACAACCATGATTCCGCCTAAAATAGTAAGCATAATACCAAACATTTTAGGTTTCATGAAAAAGAGACCGAAAAATAATCCAAAGATATAGATTGCTCCAGCAGGACCTGAACCAACAAATGATTTCGAATTAGTTCTTCTCCAAACTAGATGACCACCAGCACATCCTCTTATTTCTTGACCATCTTCAGATTTTCCTCCATTACATGTAATACAAGTTGAACTTTCATCATCGAGAGAAGGTTGAGCTTCAAATGTAGCACTTTTATCAAGTGCTTGAGTGATAGACCAAATAAACATAACAAAATAAACCATTGTAGCAACTAATAACTGCTTTTTATACCCGTGTCCATGTTTATATGCCATAAAAGTTTGAACAAGAGGTTGAAGCCATAACGCAATAAAAATTAATCTGACAAAAACATCAGATGATGGTTTATTTTCAATTGCTGATTTTCCTTTTCTTAATGCTTCATCTGCAGATGTTGTAAGATCTTTTTGTCTTCTATCATACCAAATAAAAAATTCTAATAATTGTACTAGAATAAATGTTAAGATAAAAAGACCATTCCATTTTGCATTTTTCTTTCCTGTAGTTAATATTACAAGTGCAATAATTGAAACTATTAACCAAGATATGAGAGAAGTTTTTGCTGATTGACACATATTATTTTATTTTTATTCTCCTTTCAAATTCAAAAAAATGTTTTAAAATCTAAATAGCTAATTCAAAATTAAACAAATGAAAATTGGATTATTTGATGAAAAACTTACAGGAGAAAATTTTGATGTAATTGTGATTAAAGAAAAATATTTCTCAACTTTCTTCGATAACAAATCAAATATCAAAGAAGGAATATGGAAAAATGTAAGAAAAATGTTAAAATCTGACGGAAAAATCAGATTAGAAAATATTAAAACAAAAATAGGAAAAGATGTGAAGGTTGAAGATTGGACTAGAATTATTTCACAAATAGCTTTTTACTTTTTTCCTTTTTCAGAAGAAAATAATGATGTATCTTTTCAAAGACTTGAAACTATGACACCTGCAATTATTTCTCCTCATATTTTTGATAATTTGCAATCAAATTCAACATTTGTAGATATGTTACAAAATGCAAAATCGGAACATATTTGCAAAATCATCAAAGATGGTGATATAACAATTTTAGGAAAAGGAAGTGAAGGAACAGTATTTTATAATTCAAAATGGAATTCGGAAGTTGTGATTAAAAAGTTAGAAAATATTGGAAGATATGTCAAGATTAAAGATGGAAATGATATTAAGATGAAAATTGGTCTAGAAAGACCAAGAAATCAAGAATCAATTTCTTCTGCTATGCTTGATATTTTAGGTTATTCGAAAACTACAGATAAAAACCAGAAAGATATTGATTATATGATTACAATGCAAAGAACAGTTGGATTTTTTGGTTGCCCGTCAACAGATACAAATTATGATTTGTATCTGATATTTGAAAAGATGGATTCTGATTTGGAAAAATTTATCAATTCAAGCTCAATAGATTATATTGATAAATTAGTTTTAGTCTGGCATAGTCTTTTTACTTTAATTACGATTAATAGATTAGGGTGGTATCATAATGATGCTAAACCAAATAATTTTCTTGTTAAAAAGATAGGAAAAGGTCAATTGTATAATGGAGAAAACATACATGATGCTAAATATTGGGAATTTAAACTTGATGGTAAATCGTGGTTCGTTAAAAATAATAACTTTGTGTGCAAAATAGCAGATTTTGGATTTATGGTTCAATTAGATCAACCAGAGCTTTTAGGTAAAGAATATCCTGATTATAATGTTATGAATGAAAAAAGAATTGGATATGATGTCGCTTTTTTTCTTTCAATTTTAGTGGATATTCTTGATGATTTTGTTCCATTATTTGATGCTTTTACATCAAAAGCATCAAATAATGGAAAAACATGGTATGCTGAAAATGGTCGACCATTTGGTACCATAGTTGATGAAGATCCATCTTTCTTATTAAATCATCCAATCTTTGATCCAATCTTTGAAAAAGATTAAGACAAAAAATTCAAGTCACAATCAAAATTTGAGATTAAGACAAAAAAAATTCGATTTTAGAATTTTTTCGAGAACATGAACTGACTAGGTTTTGATATTTCACAAATCACTTGAAGCTAATAAAAATCTAAACGTTAATTTTTATTAAGTCCCACCGAAGT
>TARA_R110001599_G_scaffold66248_2_pt1 | contig 37779 bp, 26 predicted proteins | sample TARA_R110001599 | Tara Oceans TARA_R110001599 (sample SAMEA4398360) | marine metagenome | biome: Polar Biome; feature: [MES] marine water layer (ENVO:01000295) within the mesopelagic zone...; material: water (ENVO:00002006), including particulate matter (ENVO:01000060) such as...... | reverse complement strand
CCCCCCAAAAGATTTCGCGATTCCCTGAGCAACGGCTAGCCCCGACGCGCGCTACATAACCCCATCTCCACACCTTCCCGTATTACTTGCTTGTAGGCTTGTTCCGAAAAATTTTTTAGATTTTTTTTTGGTGATACATTTGCGGAGTTATAGCTCCAGAGCTTTGTATTTAAAGGGTTTATCGCTTTTGACAGGTGTCAAGATTGTTGTAATAAGGAAAAGCTTGTGTTTAAAATGTTGTATAAAGTCTTTGGTTTTAATGCAAAAGTAATTTATACTTGTATATCGCTTGCATCGTATAGATGTTGTTTCTTTAAATAACCCCCGAGGAAACAAAAGAAGCAGGTGCAAAAACGTATTATTATGACAATAGAAGAAAAGAAAGAGAGGTTTCCCCAGGAGTACATTGATATGTTGGAAATGTATAAGCAGTTAAGAGTTCAGCGAGGTATTAAGAGGAAGACTGTTGCTAGGTTAGTTGAGATGAAGGAGCGTACTTATTATGCTAAGGAGACTTATGGTATGGCTGTTAGTTTGGTGGATATGTTAAAATTTATGAAAGCGATAGGTTTTGAGTTGTCTGCAACTAGTAGGGATGTGTTTTCGGTAACAAGGAAGCAGAAGAAGATTAGGTTTGATTTTTAATGTCTTCAGATGTTAGGCATATTAAATCTGATGGTGAGAGGGTAGTTTGGGTTACTAGGACTTTTTTGAGTTTTCATTTGGAGGATTTGCATGATAATCATTTGTTAAATATTTATTCTACTCAGATGCGTAGGCATCCTGACGAGCCTATTTCTGATTATGTTTGGGCTGAGATTGTTTTCAGGGGTTTGGAGAATGAAATTGTTTAGGTATTTATTTTGTGGATTGGTTTAAAAAAATTAAATTGTGATAGGACGGATAATTGATAGGAAAAAGTTTGAGGAGGAGCATCGTAATAGGGTTATCCATAGTCGTGGTAGAATTAGGTTAGCGTACTTAGATCGTTATGAGGAATATGCTTTTGATAATGGTTTAAAGATATGTAGAGAATGTTATAGACTTTATGAGAAAGATTGCGTTGAATGTTGCAAAGGATTTGAATAAGAATTTCCCAGAGATAGATTTAGAAGAGTTAAGGTCTGATGAGGAGTTGTTTTATCTTTGTTGGTTATTGGAATTGTGTCATGCTGGGTATGTTGATAATGTTTGGTATGAGTCAAAGACTTTTGATTTGAATGCTCCTTATGAGAAGTTGTATGAGGTTCAGATGAAGACTAAGGTAAAGACTGGTAAAGAGGTATTGATAAAGGGAACTAGGTACACCCCTGATTTCAAGGTCGAGTGGACTGAGAAGGCAGTGGGTGTTTTTTATTTAGATTATGTGACACCTAAGCGTGTTATGAGTCGCAGTAAGGCTTTGTTTCATTTGGGGGAGAATATGGTTAGTCATGTAGAGATTAAGCCTGACCATGATCAGAATAATATGACTAGTTATGCTAGGGTAAAGATTAATTGGTTATTTGAGACTCAGAAGGTTTATGTGAATATGGTTAAAGTTCCTACATTGTTTAGGGATACTTTTGTTCCTTTGGAGTTTACTTTGACTGAGAAGAAGCGCGAGAAGAGAAAGTTCAAGTATGCTGTTAAGGTTTTAAAGGAGTATTTAGATATTGTTTAGTTTGTTTGTTTTAGTTTGATTGTAGGGGCTTATTTCGGTAAGCCTCTTTTTTTTTGTTAGAATTGGTATAAAAATAATTGTTATATATTTACGGTATGGACAGAGATGTGTTGGAGAACGTATATCAGTTAACGGTTTTAAATAAGACTTTGGGAAGCTCACCTGGTTTTGTTTGGACAGTTGGAAAGGTGTATTACATCAGAAAGATTCCTTTTAAATGTTCAAGGATTCTTCATGATGATACAGCGTTTCACTTCAATGGACAGAGCAGATGGATTGTATGTATGCAGCCTGTAGAGGATAAGAACGGTAAGTTTGTTTCTTATGGGGAAGAGTTCAAGCATGTGTATTATGAGAATGCTAGTTTAGAAATTAAAAATGGAATACCAAAAAACTTATAAAAACAGTAAAAAATGGCAGCAGTAGATTTATTATTAGTAGACGGAAGCACGGTGACTGTAGATAACAGCCAAGTGACTTACGTTCAGGGAGTAGATAGCGCAGTAGAAGTTATTATCCCAACAATGGGTGAGAACCCAATCGTATTAACAGTTAATGACACCGTTTCTGACGTTGTTACATTATTAGCAAGAATTGTAAGTATTGATACTTCTTATGGTTCTAAGTATGTTAATGCAGATAAGATTATGACAATTTTTGAAGTAACAGGAGGAACGTCTAAGGTGACTTATAATTCTGACTTCGGAGCTTTTAATGACATCTTTGCTTCTACGGAATCAAGATCAAGCATTAAGACAAAGATTGCAGCATTATAAAAAAGGCTCATTTATTTTCAATCTTTCATAATTGATTTAGTTCAAGCCCTTACAATTTAATTGTGAGGGTTTTTTCTTATATTGGGAGTACAAATTAAAATTAAAATGAAGTTAGAAGATATAAAGGACGTTAAGGTTCGTAAGTATGTCAAGGGTCTTCAATCTAAGCTAGAGGAGTTTGAGTCTAAGTCTGTCAAGGTACATTCGTACCTAGCGTTAAAGAATTTTATTAGTCAAGGAAATAAATTACTAGCAGGGTATAGGGTATCAGATTCTGCCGATGAACTTTCGGATAAAGATGACAAGGCTTTGGAGAGGGGTTTGAAGTTTGCTGAAAAATTAGAATCTCAGCAGTCTTTGTTGGATAAGATGTATAATGATATAGGTGAGTTGATTTCTGAAAAGGGAGAAAGGGTTGCAGGTTCTGCTTATGAGAAAGCTATAAAAAACATCAAGAATGGGTAAGCTATCGCATAGGTCTATGAAGCCAGCTCAGTTTGAGCGAACTAGAGATATAAAGTTAGGTGGTGTTACTGAGTTTACTGTCACACTTCCTAAACCTCCTGCCTACTATAAGATAGTTAATTGGGATAAGGATATAAAAAACCAAAGATGGGAGATACCTAGTTGGATATTAACTCAGTTAGAGTTTGAGGCTTTGGATGATGATGACCAGGTAGATTATCTTACTCAGATTTTAAATTGCAGGATTAATGGTTATTGGTTTTACAATCATGGAAACATTGAGTATTTAACAGGTGATCATTTTTTCTATTTAGCATTTTGGAGGATTGATGGTATTATCCCTTATTGGAAAGATTCTGATTCTACTTTCTTTTATATTGAGAGGCATTGTCAGTTGTTAGAGCCTTGTTTAGGGTGGATGCAAATTACTAATCGTAGAGACGGTAAAACTGGGAAGGCTACTTCTATTATCTATAATAGGATTACTTTAAATAGTGATGCCTTTGGAGGTATCCAGAGTAAGACTAACCCTGATGCTAAGATGATATTTAAAAAGTTAGTAAGGTCTTGGCAGAAGCTACCTGATTATTTAAGACCTACGGATTCAGGTGATAGCAATCCTAGTCAAGCATTAAAGTTTGAAGAGCCTGCTAAGAGGAGTTCTAAGGGTAACAAGAAAGTTTACAAAGAGGTTTTAAATTCTATAATAAATTATAGACCTTCTGTTGCTGATGCTTATGATGGTTCTAAGTTAAAGTATTATTATGACGATGAGTACGGAAAGACTACTGAGGTTAATGTTAATGATAGATGGCAGGTTGTAAAAGAGTGTTTAGTTCAGGGTCGTAATGTTGTGGGTAAATCTCTTCATACAACTACTGCTGAGGAGATGGAGGATAAAGGTGGAGCTGCTGCAAAAGATATGTGGGATGACTCTGATATAATGGATTCTACAAAAAAAGGAAGAGATTTTACTATTTCTGGCTTGTTAAGGTGGTTTAAGCCCGCCACTTTAGGGCTTGAAGGTTTTATTGATAGTTATGGTTATAGTGTTGTGGAAGACCCTAAGAAGTCTGTTTTAGGTATTGACGGAGGAAAGATAGAGATAGGGAGTTCTACTTATATTGATAAGAGGAGAAAGGGGTTACAAGGGTCTAAATTGGCAGGAGAAAAGCGTAAGTATCCTTTGACAATAGATGAGGCTTTTATAGAGGAGGGGAAGTTAAGTCCTTTTGATATTATCAAGTTAAATGAGCAATTATCTTATAATGGCACACTTCAGGAACAACCAATCACAGGAAACTTCGTATGGGTAGATAGGGAGGAGATGGTAGTGGGTTGGCATCCTACTGAAACAGGAAGGTGGAAGATAAAGTGGTTGCCTCCTGTAGATAAAAGAAATGTAAAAGTTAATACACCAAGAGGTGTTAAGCCAGGTAACTTTTTAGATATTGTATCAGGGTGTGACCCTTTTGACCATAAGGTTACAACGGATAATAAAAAGTCCAATGGTGCTAGTTATGTTTATAGGAAGTTTGATCCTTTTGAACAAGAGCTTAGTGAGACTTTTGTTTGTGAGTATGTTAATAGACCAGCTACTCCTGATATGTTCTATGAGGATATGATAAAGCAGTGTATATTTTATGGCTGTGAGTTGTTGTGTGAAAACAATAAGATAGGTTTGATTAATTGGTTTGAGAACAACGGTTATTCTGGATACTTAATGGATAGACCAGATTTTACTCATACGGAATATAGTAGAAAGAGACAGACAGAAAAAGGTATTCCTATGAGTGGGGAAACTGTAAGAACTAGGGCTATTGAAATAACAGAAGGTTATATTTATTCCAACACTGGATATGACTATGAAAACGATAAATTTGGAAAAGTGTATTTTAATGAGTTAGTAAAATGTTGGATAAAGTTTAATCCTCAAAAATGGACAGACTACGATGAGTTTGTAGGTGCTGTTTTGTGTCTTTTTGCTAAGGAGAGGTATACTCGTAAGAAGGTTAAAAAAAGAGGTAGTGAAGTTGGAAGATTTGTGAAATCCTACAAAAGAGGTAGGTCATTGTGAGTAGTTAAAATAATTACTTACATTTGTTAGTATAAATATTTTTTCGTAAGAGAATGGCAACAGATACAAAAAAGACTCCTAATTTTCCTGACTCATCACTATCTGCTGAGGAAAAAGGTAAGAAAAGCTATGGTTTAAATCAGGCAAAAGCTATCTACGGAACTTATAGGGGTTCTGAGTATTCTGTTTATAATAAAATTTCTAGATACGTAGAAAACCGTAAAGCTGCTGAGGGTCTTTCAAGTGTAAACAAATTTAAAGACTTATTGGATTTAAATGGGGATTCTTCTTATTTAAATCTTGATTGGCAGTCTGTTTCTGTTATTCCAAAATTTGTAAACCTTGTTGTTGGTGAAATGATTAACCAAGAGTTTAAGGTTAAGGCTGTTGCTATGGATGAGTCTTCTATGGCAAAGTTTGAACAGGAGAAGGATAAGATTTACGCTAATATGTTGATGGCTGATTTCTCTAACAAGTTAGAAGAGCAGACTGGTTTTCCTTTGGTTGATAAGTCTATGCCTATCCCTAAAGATGTAGAGGAGGCTGATATATTAATTGAGACAACTTTAAAACAGGCTATTGAGATAGCTATGGAGACTTGTATTGATTTTGTTTTAAACGCTAACAATTTTGATAAAGAGATTAAGGAAAGAATAATCAGAGATTTGATTGTTATAAAAATATGTGCTGTTAGGTCTTATTTTGATGACAATAATGATATCAAGGTAAGGTATGTAGATCCTGCTAACTTAATATTGCCATATTCCAAAGACCCTTATTTTAGAGATATCGCTTATACTGGCGAGATTATAAAAATGAGCTTTCATGATTTCGTTGAATTAGTAGGAGACGAGATGACAGAGAAAGAGTATTATGACATTGCTACTAAGGTAGGAAAGCAGAAGATATCTAATCAAGGATTAAAAGAGGAAAACGGAAGATATTATAACTCTCCTTATTCAGGAAGGTCAAGGTCTGATGATTTTTATATAGAAGTTTTAGATTTTGAATTTAGGTCTACTAATCATGAGTTGACTTATGAGCAAAAATATATTAATAAGAATAATTTTTTCTTAAATAAGAAGCGAACAGGTTACGAGCCTAAGAAGTATTCTAAAAAGAAAAGAGATGTAGTTAGAAAGAGGGTTGAGGTTTTCTACGAAGGTATGTATGTAATCGGTTCAGATTATGTGTATAAATATGGTCTTCAAGAGAACATGAACAGACCTAAAGCTAATGGGGCTTATTGTTCAGAGGTAAAGAGTAGGTATAACATTATTGCACCTGGTATTTACGACATGGAAAATAAGTCAATGGTCGAGCAAATGTTACCGTTTGACGACCAAATGACTTTATCTTATTTAAAACTACAGCAGATGATGATTAAGGCTAGACCTTCAGGTTTAGCCGTAGATGCAGCGTCACTGGAACAAGTTTTAAAAGGAAGAGGAGAGAATTTCCTAGACCCAACTGAGATTGTAGAAATCTTTGATCAGACGGGTAATTTATATTACAGAAGCGAGGATGCAGAGTTCGGAGGTGTTATAAACCAAAAGCCCATTCAAGAAATGGCTAACGGACTAAGTGGAAGTGCTATGTATTTTGTTGAGGTTTGGAATCATAATTTAAATATGATAAGAACCATAACGGGGTTGAATGAAGCTAGGGATGGCTCAACTCCTTCTTCTAAGGCATTAGTTGGTGTTCAGAAAATGGCTGTAAACATGAGCAGAAATGCTACAAGGTCATTAAACGATGCTTACTTGCATACGTATAAAGTTTTATCAGATAATATATCAATGATGGTTCAGAACAAGGCTATTGCTGATGGTCTCAAGGGGTATAACCTAGCGTTAGGAAAGGAAGTTGTGGATGTTATTGATATCGTAAAGGATTTAACTTTAGCAGAATTAGGTATTGAGATAGAAATACTTCCTAATGCAGATGAGTTAGAAGAGTTGTCTATGTTAATTTCAACAGCTATTACTGCTCAATCAATAGAGTTAGAGGATGCTATGGAGATCAAAGATGTTGCTAGAATAAATATAAAGAAGGCGACACACTTACTCAAAAAAAGACGTAAAGAAAAACAAGAACAGGATATAGCTAAATCAGCATCAGCTTCTCAGCAAAACGCTCAATCTCAAATGCAATCACAACAGGCAGCTTTTCAGGCAGAGTCTCAGTTAAAACAGATGGAGCATCAGATGGAGATAGAAAAACTTCAGACTGAATACCAATTAAAAATGCAGTTAGAGCAAGTAAAAGCTCAGACAAGTGGTATGGCTACAGCAGAGGTTGCTATGATTAATAACAAAGAAAAATTAAAGCAGATAGATGCTGCTAAGAAGAATAATATAGATGACACATCAATAGGAAACTCTGTAAGAGAGCCTAGAGTGTTTACTGGGGTTGGAGATAGCGAAAACCTAGATTAAATTTTTTGTTATATATTAGACACGTATAAATTCAAATTAATATGAAAATAGAGGACTTCATCAAAGCCAAAGGTGGCGAAGTGATATCAAGTGGTGACACTAACCGAGAGGAATTAGATAACCAAGAAAAACCAGAGGTTCAAGAAGAATCAAAGGTAGAAGAGGAGTCAGAGGTAAAAGAAGAAGAGCCAGAAGTTATTACTGATGGTGACACTATTAGCCTCGAAGACCAGCTTAAAGAGAAATATGGTTCTCTAGAAGGTTTGGAAGAAAAGTTACGTTCTTTGGAAGAGAAGGCAAATGCCGAAAGATTAGAAGATAAATATGAGTCTAAGAGTATAGACAGGTTATCGAAAGTATTGGAGTCAGGATTTTCTTGGGATAAAATCAAGGAGATTGCTGAAATCAAGACGCTAGATGTTGAGAATATGGATGGTCGTCAAGCATTATCTAAGATGTTAGAAATGAAGGACGGTTTATCTAAAAGAGAAATCAACGCTAAACTTTATGAATTTGATCAGTTACAGAAAGAGGATACTGAGTTCATGGATGAAGGCGAGGTTATTAAACATGAAGCAGCTTTAGCTCAATACGAGAGATTACAAAATGATAGTAAAGAGTTTTTAAATTCTGTAAAAGAAGATGAAAAGTATTCTTTACCAGAATTGAAGTCAGCTCCTGACCAAAAAGAATTAATAGAAAAACAGAATAAAGAGTTTGAAGATCTTAAAAAGATGTATGAGTCTTCTGTAGATGATTCGTTAAAAAGTTTTGATTCAATGAACATTACACTCGGAGAGGATAATGAGTTCACTTTTGAATTAAACGACGAACAAAAACAGCAGGTTCAAAAGCAAATGTATGGCATCAATGAATATTATAATAATTTCGCCAGTGCTGACGGAGTAGATTATAAAAAGATGCAAGAGACGATTGCTAAAGGATTATTTTTCGATCAGATGATGAAGTCTGCTGTAGAAAGCAATATAAATAAGGGAAAGGTAGATGCGGTTAAGGACATCAATAATATAGTAGATAAGTCTAAAAAAGCCCAAGCTCCCAACTCAGACCAAAGCCCTACAAAGCAAATTTTAGAAGGCTTTTTAAAAGGACAAGGATTAAAATAAATTTTTAAAAAATAAAAAGACATGGCATTAAATTATCAAGGAGGTAGTTTCGCTAGAAGAGGCGATTATAACTACGTTACTACAATGGATTTACATGACCCAGAATATGATTCTGAGTTGACTGAAGCATTTGGAAACCAAATGTTAACAGGTATGTTACAAATGATTGGAGCTGAAAAGGCGGTATCGTCTTTAGAGTACAATCACTTTGAAGAAGAAAGAATTTACCCAAAGATTAAAGCTACTACAGCAGGAGCTGCGGCTGGTGTTGGTGTTGCTTTCACTATAGATGCTGCTGGTACTTTAGCTATTCCAGAAAACGCATCTCCTTATGGAGGTAACGTTTCTTCAAACATTACTGTACCAAGAGTAGGTGAGTTAATTTTAATTAAACCTACAACTGGAACTGTTTCTGCTGATAACTATATCAGAGCTATCGTTACTGCTGTTGTTCCTGGAGCGCCTTCTACTTTTTCTGCAACTCCTTTGGATGCTACTGAATCTATCCCTGCTATCGCAGCAGCTACAGAGATTGTTATTTATGGTAACGCTCATGGTGAAGGTTCAGGTCAACCAGGTGCTAGACAGACTAGAGTTACTAAGAAGACTAACAACTTACAGATTTTCAAAGGAACTTACGAAGTTACTTCTACTGAGAGAGATATGCTTTCTTATGTTGACTTCAAGGGAACTGATGGTAAGTCTGGAAAGATGTACTACCTAAAAGGAGAGGCTGACGAGTATAAGAACTTTATGTCTCAAAAAGAGCTTAACCTTTTATTAGGAGAGAAGTTGTCTAACAACGCTGTTTCTAATGCTTATGCAACTGCTGGGAATCCAATAGCTTTAACTGAAGGTTTAATTCCTTCTATATTATCAGGAGGTAATACTTCAGCTTATAACGCTGGTACAGGATGGGATAAGCAAGATGCTGAGGAATTAGTTAAGACTATTGATAAGCAAAAAGGAGCTAAGAACAACTTATTAGCTGCTGGTATGAGTCTTTCTTTAGGTATTGATAACACTTTAGCTGATTACAAGTCTGGTGGTTCTATCGTTTACGGTAACTACACATTCGACCAAGACGCTTCTGTAAACTTCCAGTTTGACAAGTTCAAAGTTGGTGAGTATACTTTTTCTAAGAAGACTTTTGAAACTTTCAATGATCTTCAGTCTTTAGGTGCAGACGGATACGGTTTCACTAATGAAGCTATGGTTATCCCAATGGATCAGACAAGAGATGCAGGGTCAGGAGAAAAGACTAACTTCTTAAGATTATGTTACTTAGCTAATCCTCAAACGGGAGAAAGAAACAGAAGGTCTGAAATCATTGACAACTTTGCTATTGATGGTAAAGACACTTACAGTGTTTTCTACAAAGATAGCTGTGGTTTAGAAACTTTTGCAATGAATAAGTTCGCTTATATCAAGCAAGGATAATTCTATAATAATTTAAAAAGAGGGGTGTTAATTCATCCCTCTTTTAATATTTGTATCAAAAACACTATTGTGGCTACCAAAAAACCAGCAAAAGGCAAAAGATTTGTAAAAGTTGTAAAAGACAAAAAGACAGGAAGAACAAGAAAAGTTTCTTATGGTCAAGCAGGTAGTGCTAAAAGTGGAGGGGATAGAATCCGTCCTGGTACGAAGAAAGGAGATGCTTATTGTGCTAGGTCTGCTAAAATTAAGAAGTGTAAAAAGCCGCCATGTGCAAATGCTTTATCAAGAAAGAAGTGGAAGTGCAAAGGTAAAAAATCAATGAAGTAATAACACTTTATTAAATAAAGTCTAGGGACTATAAATTAATTAAAATTAAAATTAAAATGTCAGAAAAAAGAGTAAAAGCTCCAAAGAGAGTAGTAGATGCAAGTATGAAGTCGGTTGTTTATACTTTAGCAAAATCAAAAAACGGTAAATACCCACCTTCTTATAAGATTCCTTCTCAGGATGAGGTGTATTTGGAATGGATAGATGATGACGGTGTAGAACAAAAAGGATTAAGGTCAATCAGATATTGTTTAGGTGAGAGATCTATATTTGTAGATGAGCAATCATTTGACGCTAGAAAAGGAGTTTTAATATTTAATGACGGTGTATTGGTTGCTGAAGCGGTTGAAACTTCAAAGCAAAAGTATTTAGAATATACTAATGCGAATATAGTTAATCATGAGCAAGGTTCTTCTACTCCTGGTAAGTCACCTATATTTAGACCTAACTCTAGTAATTACAAGTTAAATATAAAACTACAAAGACAAGAGCAGATAATTAAACTATCTCAGATGGTAAACGATATGTCTGATGATCAGTTAGAAGGTTTATCTATTTCTTTAAATGTTCCTTTTGACTCTTCAACAGAAGAGGACACAATTAAAAGTATTCAAGAAGCTAAGTCAAGGTTCTTTGATATGATTAACTTTGACCCTACTAGATTTGAAAAAGAGTTAAAAGACGAAACTAGAAAGTACAGAGAGGTTATAGGTTTAGCTTTAAATAAGAATATAATCTCATTTGAAAAAGCAGAAAGAAGCTTTTATAATAATATAGGTGGTAAAACTAGAATATTAGATGTTCCTAGTTATGAAGACCCAGAGCAGTATTTTGTCAAGTTATCTTTAACAAAGACAGAAATTAAAGAAGCTTATTTAGATATAGAGAAAGCTTTAAATGACAACAAGAAACCAGCTAAAGAGAAATTTGAAGGTACTAAGGAGTATAAGATGATTCAGAAGGCTCTTAAGTTAAAAGTTTGTAAAAACGCTTTTGGTAGTATTTCGGCTAATAATATTGGAATATTAGGAGAAAGAGGTACTGGTATTAAAGGTGCTACTAAGCATTTAGAATACAAGCCAGAGGTATATACTAAGATTGAAGAAATGGTACTAGCGGCAGAAGATGCGGCAGAATAAAGCAGGTTAGTTGCTTTGGTGGTGATTAAGTTAAAGGAGAGGTCTAAAAGCCTCTCTTTTTTTTTATGTATATTTATGATTGAATAACGTTATTATATATATAAAATGGCTTTAACAACGACAGATTTTAATGTATCTTTTTTATTAGGTGGAAGCTCAAAAGTTTTTAAGTTTACTGATGTAACAGACTATACTTCTCAAGGCGAGAGTTTAAATGATGTAACTGGAAGGATTAAAATAACAGCTCCTAGTGGGGTTGTTTATAATAATTTAGGTGGATCAGCAGATATCACAGGTTCTACATCAAGAATAAATACAACTTCTATACAAGTTCCTTTGTTATCAGACGGAACTCCAGAAGTAGGTTTATATACTTTTGAGTATCAGTCTACTATAGGAGCTGTAGTGGTTTCAAAAATAAAAACTTTTAGCTACTCTTATAAAAAACCAACACCATCTAATCAGGTTACGGTTGATTGTTTAACTCCTGAATTATCAGGATCAGACACAACTAATTATTTAGTAAATTCTTTAACCCCATTTGATAGGTTTAGTATTACTAGTGTTAGTGCCGCAAACAATACAATTAGTATAGCTGGTGAAAAGGTTGGTTTTGTTGCTGTAGGTGACACGTTTAGTGTAACTGGGTCTTCAGCTATAAACGGGGACTACACTGTAACAGGTGTGGATTATAAGTTTTCTTCAACTGAAAACAATACAGTAATAACGGTAGCAAGTATTACAAGTGCTTCAACAGGTGGGTTAGTAGTAACTAGAAAGACTACATTGTTCTACCCTTCTGTTCTTCAGTTGCCTCCGCTAGTAGGTACTCAAAAAACTTTAGATACTTCTACTTTTTATTCTCAAACTAACGAGTTCTTATTTAAGACTAAGGGTTATTATGAATACACTAACGGTATTAGTATATCAGATTCTTTCTCAAGTTCAAAAGAGATAGATGTAGATTGCGATATTAGGCTTTGCGATATATTTTGTTGTATTAATTCATTATTTAACGATTACATTAAATATAAAGAAGCTAATAACACAACGTTAGCGGCTATAGAGTTAGAAAGATATGTTCTTGCAACATCTCATTTAGCTTCTTTAAGAACTGCTTTTGAGTGTGGAGATACAGCGGCAGTAGATAATTTAGTTACTCAAATTAAAAAAGTTGCTCAGTGCAATAGTGATTGCTCTTGTTCAGATGGAACTCCTTCTATTATTGGTGGGTTATCAGGAGGAGGAGGATCATCAAGCACATCGGTTGTTACGTCAGGAGGTAATGGGATTGATGTTTCCTCTAGTGTTAGCGGAAGCGTAACAGATTTTAGTCTTACATTAAATTCTTCTGTTGTTTCAGACATACAATCTGGATTAGCTACATCATCGGTTTCTAGTTTATCAGGGTCAGGTATATCAGTTACTCCATCGTCTTCTGGGGCAAACACCGAGTATAGCCTTGCTTTATCTAGTACACCTGTTTCTCCTAAAGAAACGATGGTGATGAAGCTAGAAAGTGTATCTCAAGGTTTTAATCAACCTAGAGTTTTTACTCCTAAAGATGTTACAATACAAAACCCAACAAACTTAAGGCAACCGCTTTTTTTTACTGAAGTTCCTGTTTCAAGTAATTGGGATTTATACACATTAAGAGTTTCTGGTTTCCAGCTTACTCCAAACTCTACTTACAAAGTAGATATTAGTAGCTATTTTCAAGAGTACAAAGCAAACTCTGTTCAAGTAGTAAATTCATCAGAAATAGGGTATGAGGCATATTATTTAGACGTAAAAGTTGTTAAACTTGAATCCGACTCTTTTGATTTAGTTTTTGTAACCAAAGATGGTGATTATGTAACACCAGGAGCTGTTGGTCTTAATAAATATGATAAAATTTATTTAAATATTAAAATATACGAATAATGTCAGTTAGTTCAGAATTATCAAAATTAGGTTCAGGAGTAGGTAGGATTTATCTTACAGACTCTAGTGGAACATTAACAGGCTTACAGTTCTTTAATGATAAGATAGGTAGAATAGCTGCTGAGAAGTCTATGATTGTTTCGGCAACATTAAGCTCTAATATATCAGCAATATCAAGCGTAACTGTAACTTCTGCTGGGGGAAACATAACAAACCTATCTTATAATGGAGTTTCTGTTTTTAATACTTCTTCTCCTATAACGGGAGCAACAACAACAGGTCTAGCAACGGCTTTAGCAACGGCTATAAATGCAAATGTTAGCACTCCTTCTTATACGGCTATTTCAGCAGGAAGTGATGTTGTCATTTATTTAGACCCAAGCAAAGGTAGTTCTTTAAATGGTACGGTAGCTGCTTTTGCTACAACAGGGACAGCAGCAATTACTGCGACAAATTTAGACGGAGGTACTTATCCTACAGAGCTTGTTGATTCTCAGATAGGTTATAGAATTTATATAAACAGCTCTATTACAGCTCCTTCTGCTAGTTTAGTAGGAGCAACAGATATAACAATAGGTGTTTTAAGAAAAGCAGCTAACTCTCCTTATTCTATTAAAGATTCAGAAATAGCATCAGGGAGTATCTCTGTAGATAGAGATGGAGCTGTTACTGTTATTAATGTTCAAACAGAAGGGTCAATTGCGGCAGATGATTTGACATCAATAAATGCTGGTATTTTTTCTGATGGTGACACAATTATTATAAGAGGAAAAGAAGCATCAAAAGTAACTACAGTAAAAGAGGGAGGTAATATTGAATTATCTAACAACTCAGACTTTTTAACAGGAGCTAAGGATTTATCTATAATATTACAGTATAGTACTTCTGATAACAAATGGTACGAGATAAGTAGAAGCCCAGGTAATGACTTAACGGTTGCGTCTTTAAGGTCAGCAGGAATATCTACACCAGTACAAGGGGTAGAGGTTTTTAGTTTAACACCAGGAGGAGGTACAGTAAGCTTAACAGCAGGTGTGGATAAAAGTGTTCACATACTAACTGGTGTAGTTGCGTTAACTGGTTCTTGGAGTTACAATTTAAACAATGGAGTTTTAGATGGTGATACTTTTCATATAATTAATGAAGCTCAAGTTACTTTAGGAGCTTTTAGCTTAACAGTAGCTGGTGTTTCTTTAACATCAGCACAAGCTTTAGGAGCTAATGTTTCTATAAAAGCTGTTTGGAGTTCATCCGCTTCAGCGTGGACTGTTACTATCGTTAGAGATACTTCAGGAGTAGATTTAGTTACTACTTCAGATTTAACATCTAAAGAAAACAGTTTAGGTAATCCTGCTTCAGATGGAGATGTTTTATCTTCTACAGTAGCAGGTGTAAGAAGTTGGGTTTCTAATAATACAGATATAACTTTAAATGGTAACGCTGCGACTTCAAGCAGCACAGCAGGAGTTTTAACTACATTAAGGACTGTTACTATACCTGCTGGAACGTTAGCTACTAACGGAAGCGTTGTTGTTTTAAAATACACAGGTCAATTCGGTTCTAACGCAGCAGCTAAAACTTTAAGAGGTAAGTTTAATGGTGTTCAGGTTGTTCAGAACTTAATAACTCTTACTCCAAACAGTTCTGTTTTTATGGGTGAGATAGTTGTTTGTAGAGAAGCATCTGGTGTTGTAAAAATATCTTGTAGCTTAATAATGAACGGTCTTACTGTGGAAACTACTTTTACTCAGATAAGCTCTTTAAATCTAGACACAACATCTTACGATGTAACTCTAGAAGGTATAGGGGCAGCGTCTTCAGATATAAATATTTATAATTCAATAGCTACTAAAATTATAGTTTAATGGATATTAATAAGGTATATAGCTTCTTAAAATACCTAGCTGATAAAGATCAGTCTGGTAATATAACCCCCAAAGAGTTTAATTCTTCTTTAGAGAGAGCTTTAAGCGAGTGGACTATGAAGCGTTATAACAATATTAATGATAAGTCCCAAGACAAACAGGGTTGGCAGAAGAATCAAAAAATTACAGACGATTTAAAATTTTTATTAGTTAGGAATGAGGTTTCTTCTATTGGTAGTGATGGTAAACTTGATTTTCCAAAAGACTATTTACACCTATCAAGTTTGGTGTATAATTTTAAGTATCAAGAAAATGGAGCAACAGTTGTTGTTCCTAACTCTATTGATATCGTGGATGATAACGAGATAGCTTCTTTCTTAGGTTCTACTATATATGGTAAGCTGATTAAAGCTAAGAAATATGTTATTGCTGCTTTTTATAGCGATCATCTTCAGATATATCCGAAAGATATTGGTGTGGTTGATTTCACGTACTTAAGAAAACCTATAACTCCGTATTGGGCTTTTATTTTGGTTAATGGTAGACCTCAGTACGATTCAGCTAACTCTGTTGATTTAGAAGCCCCTGACGAGGTTGTAAATGAAATTGTAATGATGTGCGCATCTTACTTGGGAATCAACCTTAGAGAGCCTCAATTAATGCAGTACGCAGAAACTATGAAACAACAAGGAGTGTAACACACTTAGTATATGAAAAGAGATACTAGATACGTAATAGCAGAACAAGCTCAAAGAATAATAGAGGGGGGAACTCCTACTCCTGACTCAGAAGTTAGAAAGGAGGAGCTTGTAATATATGTAGACCAGGCTTTTGGTAAAATGGTAAAAGAGAGTTTTTACCAAAATAAGCAAGAGGGTGTAAGTTGGTTAGACGGAGGTTTTGTATATTCTTTTTTCGAGGAAGTAAAGATGGATAAGATGAGGGATATGCCTTATGCAAGGATACCATCTACTTATGTAAATCTTCCTTTAGGAATGGGTATTCATGATGTAACTCCATCGGGTTCTCCAACAGATTCTTTTGTTCCTACTAACCCTAACTTTTTAACTTTATCCAGAGGATTGTTAGTTAATAATTTAGGAGGTAGAAGAGGTTACTTTGTGGAAAACACAAAAATGTTTTTTATTAATCTAAAACCCTCAGACTGTATTGATAATGTTTTGATAAAGTTAGGAGGAGGTATTCAGTCAGAGGATGTAGATCCAGATGTTGATATTCCTTTAGATATGCAACAAGCGTTGGTTGGGTTTACAGTTCAGTTGTATTTACAGCAAAGACAGTTGACTAAAGATGAGTTAAACGATAATAGCAAAGATTAATGGAGTTAGAAAAAGTTGTAAGAGAATTACTGATTGAGACGGGTAGAACTGAGCATAGGTTTTTTCAAGCCTTACAACTTGGTATTTCTTGTTTAAGAGAGTTAGAGTTTGATGTGACAGGTTCTCCTGTTATCAAAGAGCTTGATGTTACAGATTTAGATACGGTCAACTTACCAGATGACTATCTTAATTATATTAGAATAGGGTTTAATGATAAGTACGGTAATTTTAACGAGTTAGGTAGAAACAAAAAAATATCTTTAAATAGAACTTTAAACGATTGTGGGACAGCGGTTAAAAATAAAATTAGCGACTCTAGTACTGATTATATTGATAATGCTACTTTCAGTGGTTCTGAATACGGTTCGGTTCATTACCGAAATAACGAAAATATTGGAAGATATTACGGATTAGGAGGAGGGGGTAACGCTAACGGTAGTTTTAAAATAGATAAAAACTATCAGCAAATTCAATTAGATTGTTATGCTGGTGGAAAGACTATAATTTTAGAATACTTAGCTGATCCTAACAAGACTAATGGAGAATTTGATATTCATCCTTTTGCTGTTGAGACGGTAAAAGCTTGGATAGATTGGAAGTTGAACGAAAACAATCCAAATATAAATATAGCTATATCTCAAAGTAAAAAGATTTTATACGCAAGTAATAAAAAACTTTTAAGGTCTAGGATAGCTTCAATGAGTGTACAAGATATGCTCCAAGCGTTTAGAAAAGGAAATAAGGCATCACCTAAATTTTAAAAATGGGATACGAGAAAAGACAATTTTTATACGGTATGGATTTCGATACCGAGGAGAGATTGGTAGCACCAGGTTTCTCTAGAAAGAATGTTAATGTAAGAATTGGCACATCTACAGATGCAGGTGTGCTTTCTGCTGAAAACATTCAGGGTAACACATTTATTCCAAACGTAGACTTACCTACAGGAGAAAACAAGGTTATAGGTTCTTATTGGAATAAGCTAAGAGATTTAAGTTATTACTTCGTTTATAATGACTTAGGAAATCATGGTATTTTTGAGTATAATCATGTAGAGAGTCATATTAAAACCGTTATGATTGCTAAAGTTTTAAACTTTCAGTCAGACCAATTAGTTACAGGTGTTAATGTTGTAGAGTTCGATAAAGACAATCACTTATTGTATTTTACAGATGGGTTTAATCCTCCTCGTAAAATAAATATTGAAAAATCAAAAGCTGGGTTATATTCTACACCTATAAAAGAAGAAATAATAGATGCTATTAAATATCCTCCATTATTTCCTCCTACAGCTATATATAAAACAAGTGGTTCATCTGTAAATTATTTTAATGAATATATATGGCAGTTTAAGGCTGCTTACGTGTATGACGATAAAGAGGTAAGTGCTTTTTCTCCTATATCTGTTCAGATTTTACCAGACACAAACTGTTTAGATAATGACAGTCAAAGTAACACAATTCGTATAACTATCCCAAAAGGAGGAGAGTTAGTAGAGAGAGTTATAGTGGCAGGAAGAGAGGGTAATTTAAATGACTTTCTAGAACTAATAGACCAAGACGTAGATGATTATGAAGTAGACGTAGATGGGAATTATGTTTATGTATTTGTAAACGATGGTGTTTATAATGCTGTATCTGTTCCTCAGTCTAATAAATTATTTGACAACCTTCCTCAGATAGCTCAAGCTCAAGAATACATAGAGGGTAATAGAATATCTTATGGTAATATTACTGAGGGCTATGATAATGTAGACGTAGACCTTGATGTTTCATTACAGTTAGATGAAATACCAGAGGAATCTTTAAATACTGTAAAGGGTTATCTTAGAATTAGTAATAGGACAAATACAGCTTCTGATTTTAGAAGCTTTCAGCCTATTCATAGTTCTAACGGTACTGCTGCTAATACTACTTTTGGAGGATTTTCAACCGCTCTCCTTTCAAATAGCCCTATATCATTATCTCTGTTTAGAATAGCTTACAAGCAACAGTTACCTTTACAAGGTTTTGTTATTTATTTAGCTGGTACTGGCTTTTATAATATTAGTAAGCAAATTAACGTAGGGGGGGATGGAGCTGCTATACAGACAGGAGATTATAACGTCTTTAACTCAGGTTCTACATCTAATAGAAAACAAATAAGAAAAGATATAAAAGGTGGCGCTCAAGGGTTTTATAATCAATCTAGAACTTGGTCAACATGGCAGATAAAAGATGTTCCAGACGGAGATTATATAATAAGGGTTGCTTCTAATCTTACAACTTCTGCCGATCTTTTAGACCCAGAAAGAGGTTATCAGTCAACTTCAACTTACGTTCAGAGAATAGGTTTTAATGCAACAACAGGGGTTACTCAAGATCCTCAAAAAGAATTAAAGGTAACTGTACAAGGAGGTCAGATACTAGATGACATAGAAATTGTTATTTCAGATTTAACACCTCCAGAGGTAGGCTTAGGAGAGTCTTTTGCTGTTTCTGGATATTTAGTTAATCCTTCTGATTCAAGTTATACACCTACGGATATTCCATCAGCTTTAGGTCAAAAAAGAGTAACTTCTGCTCGTATAGAGTACGATAACTCTATATTTGGTTTACCAGTTGATGATAATAATTTTATAGACCATAACGGTTTTTTCTATACTTTTAGTAGAGATAAATTTAGGATTGATAATATATTAGTTGGATTGTATTCTGAAGGCTCTATACCAGGGTATGATTTATTAAGTCCGACTGGTACAGCTGCACCATTTACTACTACTTACTTCCCTCAAGGAAACTCTTTAGGTGTTTTCTTAATTAGAAACTCTGATATATTTAACTATTCAAAAGCTACTGTTTTAATTAAATTTCTTGACGCTCAGGGTCAGGGAATTAAAAACATAAAAGTAATATCAAGCAGAGGAGATAGCGACTTAACTGATAGTTTAGGTCAAGCTAATATAAGTGTTTACTCAGAATCTGGTCAGATAAATACTAAAAGGGATTTTCTTTATTATCCTAACAAATCTACTTGTAAAGTAAGTTTTGACCCTAGTAGTATTTTTCAAACTTTTCAAATAGGTATAAACAATGACAATGATTTAGGTGATCAGATTATTCTACCTGATGTTACTGTTACTTTTCTTGACTCTTCTGGTAAAGCAAGTTTAAAGAAAGGAGGTGTTTATAGTTTTGGTCTAGTTTATTACGATAGAGCAAATAGAAGTGGAACTACGAATAACGGAGATAAATTAACTATTCCTTTTTACACAGAGCAGTTTAACGGTTCTTTGGTTGAAGATGGTTTAGCGTCTTTTAAATGGAGTGTAAATAACTTACCTCCTTCTTGGGCTACTCACTATCAAATAGTAAGAACTAAAAATACGTCTTTAAATAGTTATATACAATGGGCTACTACTAAGGTTGCTTATAAAACATCCTCTGGTGTTGACTCTACCTATAGTGATGGATCTATTGTAGAGTTAGATATAACAAATTTAACGGATGAATATAAAACAGCCAATCCAAGTTCTGTACTAGTTTATGATTTTACATCAAGGGATAGGATTAGGTTTATTAAAGATTCTAATGGTAATTTCTTTGATGAGTATCATGACTTAAAAGTTTTGTCTTTTAAAACAGGTATATTGAGTATTGAAAACGCAGCAAATGTACCGAATATAGAAAAGGGTGTATTTTTTGAGATATACACTCCTAAGTTAGATGTAGAGACGGATATATACTACGAGATTGGTGAGTGTTATGAGATTGGAGAATTTGTAGACGCTTTAGGTAACACAATTAGAATACATAAAGGTAGCTCACAAGACCAAACAGATGTATTACCTGCTGAGGGACTTTTAAAAGGAGGGGATACTTATTACAGAAACAGGTCTATAAATTTAGAAGTTGGTTTGTATAGGACATCTATAGATAGTCAGTTATTATCTGATTTTTGGCAATCAAGAATATCAGATATTGGAAGACCAAATATTATAGATAAAAATTCAAAAAACGTTAATAGGATTACTGCTATTTATTATTCTGACCGTTTTGTACCAGAGACCAATATTAATGGATTGAATAGTTACTTTGATACTTCTTTTGAGACTTATGATAGAAAGTATGGTTCTATTCAGAAATTATATTCTCAAGACAAGCGTTTAGATTGTTTTCAAGAAACAAAGGTTGGTAAAATACTAATAGAAGAGAATGTAATATTTGACCAATTTGATAAAGGGACTGTAGCTTCTTCTGAAAAAGTATTATCTAAGATAATGTATTACCGAGGAGAGTTTGGTACTTTAAATCCTGAAAGCTTTACAGAAAATGAAGGAAGAAGGTATTTCTTTGATATTAGAAATGGAAAGGTTTTAAGATTATCTAATGATGGATTAACTCCTATCTCTGATAATAAGATGCACTCTTACTTTGAGAGTAAAAGTAACTTCTATTCTGCTTTTAATTTAATTCCAGAGATATGGGGTTGCTACGATGAGAACTTTGATGAATACATTATATCATTTGGAAGCATAAGCAGAGAAGAAGGGTTTACTCCTGATGAGTTAGCGTTAGTATCATCTCAAGCTCAATCTATAGTAGAAGAGCTTACTGGTCTTACTTACACATTTAATATAGTATACGAAACAAATGACCAAGGAGTGCCTACAGATTTTGAAATTGTTTTAGATGAATCAAACGGTACTTATGTTATAAATAGTTCAGTAGGTGATTTAACTTTAGATAGGCAGGGTCTTTTAGCTGTTCCAGCAGAAACTTTAGCTTTCTCAGAGAAGACTAAATTTTGGACTAGTTTCTATACTTACACACCTGAATGTATGGTTAGAGTTGGTATTGACTTCTTAAGTTTTAGAAAAGGTCAAGCCCATTTACACAATACAGTAAACGCTAAGAGAAATAGTTTTTACGGTGATGACAGTTCAAGTGAGGTTTGGGTAATATTTAATGATTCTCCTAGCAATGTAAAAGTATTCCAAGCGTTAAGTGAGGAGTCTGATACGGTTTGGGAGGCTTATCAAATTTTAACTCAAAACAATCAAGAGAGTAATTTGATATTGGATGATTTTTCTGTAGATTATGGTCAAGGTTATACGACTTACAGTAAGGAAAATATACATTACGCAGCTTTATGGAAAGACACGAACACCCCTAATGTATCTATACCGTTATTAGAAGGAGACTCTATGAGAGATGTTAGTGTATTAGTAAAGTTAATAAATGGCTCACCAGAGGAAGAAAGACTGTTTGCAGCAAGCATGAGTTATTCTTTATCTGAGAGAAGTAATAGATAATATAATTTTGTTAAATTAGTAATAAATACGATTATGCTAGAAGACGGTAAAATACCATTAGGATTATTATCAGCAGTACCAACGGTAGCTCAAGCAGGGTTAGGAATATATCAAACTATAAAAGGAAATAGATTAGCTAATTCCATGAATAGACCAGTATACAACATCCCTCAAGAGATATTGGATAATCTTACAGATTCTCAAATACAAGCCTTAAGAGGAATGCCTGCTGAACAAAAGCAGCAATATATAGATAACGTAATGCGTTCTCAGCAGGCTTCATTTGGAGCTTTAGGAGACAGAAAAGCAGGGTTAGCAGGTATTGCAGGTGTTCAGCAAAACGCTATTGACGGTTATAGAAACATGTTATCAATGGATGCTCAACAGCGTCAAACTAACGAGCAAGCACTTCAGGGTGTTCGTTCTAATTTAGCTGAATATAAAGATAAAGAGTTTCAGATGAATCAAATGAATCCTTATCAAGAAACTATGCAAGCGGCAGAAGCTATGAAAGGAGCTGGTATTCAAAACTTAATGGGAGGTGTTACATCAGGGTCTAAGATGGGATTAGATTATGGTATGTTTCAGGAGTACATGAATAGATTAGGCAGTCAGTAAACTAATAATTAGGCTAGTCTAAAAATTAATTTATACGAATATGATTTCACAAAGTTTAGGTATATACAGAGCTTACAAAAGAGAGGAGGCTATGGAAGAGGTTAGGTCTACTCCTTTTCCTGATGAGGTAGAGCCTCAGATGGATCAATCTCAAGGTCGCACATTTACCCCAGAAGACCAAAAGAGATACTCAGATTTAAGAAAGATTATAGCTGAAAAGGAGAAGACAAACAAACTAAAAAAAGATGAAGGCATTAAATAATCCAACAGGTAGAACTACAGGGATAGGTAAAGGTGAGGCTCAGGTTTTCGGGGATACTTATAACCCTTTATTTAAGGAAAAACTAAAAGACGCAAAAAAAGAAAATAAAGAAATTACTGAAGCTATGGCAAAGGCTTCAGATATGAGTCAGCTATGGTCTAGAGATGTTCAGTCTTTTAAACCTATGGTAAACAATTATCAAGACTTTGTTAAGAAAAACGCTAAGGCTTTAATAAAGGGAGACTTTGATGCTACTCTTAAGAATAAGCAGATGATGAATGAATTGACTCAGTATACTTCTTCTTCTAAAGAATCTCAGAAGTTTTTTAATGAGACCCTTAAAAACATGCTTAATAATCCAGGTAAGTTCTATAAAAAAGATATAGATAGACTAAGAAAATTTGGAGAATCTAGTCATTCAGGTGATTTTGATTATTCTAAATATGGTGTTAACTCTAAGATAGACGTTCCTAATATAAACAAAGGATTAAGGGAGGCTGTTTCTAAAATGGGTCTTGATCTTGAAGTGTTAAGAGTAGATAATGTAAACGGTGAAAAAGTATTAATTGATGGTTCTAATAATAAATCGGTAGATTTAAATCCTTTAATAGAGCTTGCTTATAAATCAGCAGTAGCTGAAGGAGGTCAAGAACAAGCTGATGAATTTTTAAACCAAGAGTGGAGGAATAATTTAATCGAGAATTTACCTAATTTCTTAAAAGAAGAAAGAACTACTAAGCTCCCTAATAATTTTAAACCTGTGAGCAATACAGCAGGCGGTCAAAACGCTATAGCTCTCGCTAACAGAAGAAAGGAGTTGATATATAATGTTATTCATGATTATAATGCGACTGAGGAATTGAGTAATCTTGTAAATAAATTTAATCCTAATTTTAGTGAAAACGACTCTAAAGTTACGACAGCTAGAGTTATAAATCCACCAGAAAAAGGTGTACAAAACAGAACTGTTTATTTCCAAACAGAAGACGGTGAAGAGCATTACTATGATGTAACCGATGAAGGGTTTTTTGAATCTTTTAACTCTCTTGTTAGTAATTTTGGAAACCAACAAAATTTAGATGATAACGATTTATCTAAAGCACCTGATTATGCCCCAGCGTCAGGAAGAGAGGGAACTAACCCAAAAAGAACAGGTAATGTTTTAGTCTCAGATATGTTTACTCTTTTAAGTGGGGCTGATAAAATAGAAGACATAGATCGTTCATCAATAAAAGACCTGAGACAAATTATTAAAAGTGAGACTCTTAAAAGTGAACTAGAAAGTGATAAATACAAGAATTTAGGTTCATCAGACGAAGAGGAAAAAGAAGCTGCTTTCTCTCTTCTTCTTACTGATTTATATAAGGGTAAAACATTTGAAAGTAAAAAGATAAAAGAAATAAAAGCAGATTCTCCTTATGGAGATAGTGACTATATTGATATAGTATATGTAGATGGTACAAAGGATAATATAAAACTAGATGATGATGAAGCTTTAAAGAAGTTCTTAGGTTCTATGTATTCTATTAAGAAAAAAGAAGTAACTTCGAAAGAAAAAGAAACTAATAAGAAAAGCAAACCTCTTCCTACGAAGGAAGAGTTAAACCTAGATTAATAAAAATATGCCTGATAATATAGTTATAAATATCCCAGATTACGGTAGTTATTCTCAAGAAGAAATACAACAACAGTATGGAGAAGACTGGCTTAAAGCTGTAGATAAGTTAGAAGGTACTGTGGATATACCTGATTATGGTAGTTACAGTTATTCAGATTTAAAAGACGCTTATGGAGATGATATTCCAAAAGCTTTAAGTCAGTTATCTAGTAAAAAAAAAGTTCAAGAAGAAGAAGAGCCAGAGCCAGTTCAAGAAGAAGTTCAGGAAGATACGGAATCACCTTCGGAAGATATTTCTTTGGAATCATCATCGACTGATGATGAAGTAGATTCTCAAGACTGGAGAGGAGATCAAAAAAAGTCAGTAGCTCCTGTTTTAGCTGCTGACGAAGAAACTTTTAAATCTTTAGAAAAAGAGGGAAGTTTAGAAGACGTAGAAGAAAAAATTGAATTAGATTCTTTTGGCAAACCAATGAGCCAAAAAGAAGAAGAAGAAGAATACGGGGTATATCGTTCTTTTAAAAAACAAAAAGCTAAAGATGTCATAACTCCTGAATATTTATATAATGTTTTAAAAACAAACGCTTTAGATGTACCTTTAGATGAGTTAACTCAGAAATCTTTAAACCAAACAAAGGGATTGTATGAGTCCGATGTTACTTCCCAGCTTTCAGCTCTTAGATACAAAGAGCTAAATACTCTAGCTGACACATTTTTAGATGAAGAAAAGAAATCTATAGCCGAAGGAATAGTCGAAGATAATCCAGGAATAGAAATAGGAGCTGCTGAAGCTATGGCTAGTGATTCTTTATTCCAAGAAACATTTAAATTCGGTATGTCTAAATTAAATCTTAACGAAGAGGATTTAGCTACTTATAAAACAGATATAGAAAATCGGTCAAAAGATTTAAAAAGAAGGTCAGAACTAATAAATAAAATCAATAAAATAAATTCACAGATAAACGATGTTCCAATAGAACAAAAAAAAGAGTTGCTAAAAGAACAATTTAGTATTGCTGAAGAATTAAAACTATTAAAAGAGTCTGTCGCTTTATCAGACAAGAAAATAGCTGAGTTAAGAGAGAATGAAAAAGGTTTTACAGATGCGGAAGGGAATGTAAACCAAGAGCTAAAAAAGAAGCAAGAAGATATAGGAAAAAGAGTTATTGGGTTCGAGAAAGAGTACAAGTCTGATTACAATAAGATATATGCAAGGTTAGCCCAGGAAAAGGCGAAACAAGATGCTTTAAAGAATGCTCTTTTATCTAAATTATCACCAGATCTTTATCAGGCTTTAGGAGGAGATGATGAAGTTATAGAGCAGAAAATAAATTCTGTGTTTTCATCATATGGTGGTTTAGATGTGTTTAAGCGTGTGCTTAGTCGTATTGAAGTAAGTAGTAGTAATAGGGTTGGCAATGAAGAAATAGTGAAGGTGATGGAAATAGCTTCTTCTTATTTCAATGAGTACAAAGAAGCTGAAAAGAACTCAACAGCATTATCTAGGTTGATATTTTTAAACGAAGACCCAGCTAAAGTAGAGAGAGGTTTTGGAGCAGTTGAAGGCGAGTCTTACTTTGAAATTCCATTTCAAAAAGAAATAGGACAAGTAGTAACATCAATAGGTGAGACTTTCGTTAAAGAATTAGGTGTAGATGTTGATACAGACAAAGAATTTAGAGAAGCAGCTATTAATATAGCTCAACAAGAAAACTTAACGTTAACCCCAGAGCAAATAGAATCAGGGAACGCTTCATTTCCAGAAAAACTAGGAGAAGGATTAGCTATTTCTCTTAAAATAGGTGCAGAGATAGCACTTACTAGGGGTATTATGGGAGGAGCTTCTAAGCTAGTAAGCATGCCTAAGTATTTAGCTAGGATTCAAACACTAAGAAATTCACCAAAGCTGGTAAAGTTTATAGAGGGGACAACAGATGTTTTATTAGAAGGTCTAGCTTTTGAATTAGCTGATAAGTCTACAGATTTCGCTATGGGGTCGGCAGAGAGTTTGTCTAACAAAGGAATGGACGCTCTTGTTAAAAGAGTTTCTAAGTCTAAGCTTGGTAAGTATTTTAAGTTTTTAGATAACTATGCTGGTAGGTTTGTCAAGGAAGTTACAGGAAGGGCATCAGGAGGTATTATCGAGGAGTATATTGGTGATTTTGTATCTGAGGGTGTAAAGAACGGTTTTTTTACCGAGGAGCAGTTTAAAAATGTTTTTGGAGAAGGAGAGGCAGGTATGGAGAAGTTCTTCCTTACGTTAGGTACTGTTGGTATGATGACTGTTCCTACATCTATTGTAACAGCGGCTAAGAAGAAAGCGGCAGGAGAAGAAGAAGGTGGTGAGCTATCTAAAGCTATTAAAAGATACGAAGAGTCTTTAGAGATTAATCCTACTAAAGAAAACGTAGCAGAAGGATTAGAAGTATTAAAAGAAGCGGACAGTAAAGTCGTTGAAGGGATAACAAAAGAAGAAGAAAAAGTTTTAACACAAAAAACAAAAGAAGATGGTAAAAAAGAAGAAGTGTCAATCGAAGACCAAAAAGATGGGAATGTTGAAAACGAAGAAGAAGCAAAATCTGAGCAAGAAGTCGTACAAGAAGAAGTATTAGAACCTACAACTGATACAACTACTGAAGAAGAAGTTGCAGAGGAAGAAGTATTAGAGAATGATTTAGACATCCCTGAAGTACAAAAAGAGCTTACAGAAGACGAAGTAAAGATAAATTCTGTTAATAGCCTTGTAAAGGAATACAATTCTTCTAAAAACAAAAACAAAAAATCAAAATTATTTCAAGAGATAAACTCAAAATCTTCAAATCTTAATTTAACTATAAAGACTAAAGATAATGGTAAAATTGAATTATTAAATAAAAGCGGAAAATTAGTAAGGTCTAAGTCTGTTAAGAAAAATTTTAAAGACCAGCCAGAGTCAGACGTTAATGCTGTAAAAAAAGCTATTGAAGTAGGTATTTTATCTGATGTAAAAAACACTGATTATATTTTACCTGGTATAAGTTCTGGTGATGTATTAAAAGGTATAAGAGATTTTTCTAGAGGAAAGTTTAATACTGAACCTGCAAAAGCTCTAACTATTGCTTTTAGAAATGCTAGGAATCAAAATGAAATTGGTTTAAGAGATAAGTTTTCAAACGCTGTAAAGTCAGACCCTAAGTCTGTAAGCCTAGAAGAGTTTAATCAAGAGCTAGAGCTAGAATCTGAAGAGGTTCTTGCTGACCAAGCTTCAAGACAAGTTCCTCAAGAAGCTCAAGACTTAGTAGTTTCTAGTGTTGAAGAGTTTGCGAAAGAAGAAGGTATAGAATCAAAGGAAGAGATAGAAGATTTAAAAGATTTAATGTCTTTCGCTGAGGCTAAAACAAAATCAACTACTGAAGAAACTACAACTGAGGAAACTACAACTGAGGAATCCACAACTGAGGAAGCTGTAGAAGAAGAAGTTGTAGAGGAAGAAACTTCTATAGAGGAGTTACAGGAAATATCTTCTAATAGAAAACTACCTAAAGAACTAAGAAAATTAGGTAATATATCTAAGGCTTTAAAAAAGATTGCTCCTGGTGTTAAGTTTGTTTTTCATAAAACAGAAGCTAAATATAATAATTCATCAGATAAAGATGTTTCTGGTTCTAGAGGGTATAGAGATGGAGATAAAGTTCATATAAATTTATCGTCTATAAAAGACAACACTACCTTTCATGAGGCTGTTCACCCTATTTTAGATGCTGTTTTTGAAAGTAGTCCTGAGACGTATAATAAATTAGTTAATTCTATTAAAACAGATCCTGAGTTTAAGCCTTATTTTGAAAAAGCAAAAACAGAATACAAAGGGGAAAACACTCAGTTAAACGAGGCTATTACTGAAATGATGGCAGATGTTGCTTCTGGAAAGTTTAAAAAAGGTACTAGTATTTATGAAAAAGTTAAAGATTTTATAAAAGATATTTTAACTAAGCTTAATCTGAGACAGTCTGATTTTAACATAGACTTATCTAACGAAGTTGATATAAGACAGTTTGCCGAGAATATAGGAAAAGCATTAGCTACAGGAAAAGAAATTACTTTTGAGAAAGAGGGTAAGTTAATTCAAGAGAAAGTTAAGAATAAAATTAACAAAGCTAAAGAAGTAACTAAAGAAGGATTAGCTAAAGGTAAAGATGCGGTATCTAAAGGAACTAAAAGTTTAGTAGACTCTTTTGATAAAAATATAGAGTTAACTGAAGAGAAAGTTAAGAATAAAATTAACAAAGATAAAGAAGTAACTAAAGAAGGATTAGCTAAAGGTAAAGATGCGGTATCTAAAGGAACTAAAAGTTTAGTAGATGCTTTTAATAAGGCAGGAGAGGTTATATCCGAAGGTAAAGTAAAAACAGAAGAATCTATATCTGATACAAAGGAAAAAGTAATAAGGTCTAAAGATTCAACTGTAAACACTATTAACGACATAAAACGTCAAGCGGCAAAAGCAAAAAAGATTGCTGATAAAGCTTATAGAGATTTAAAAGGAAGTATAAAAGGAAAGGCTTTAGATATATATAAATCTATAAATAATACTACAGAGATAACAAAAGACGGGTTTTTAAAAGCAGCTATACAGTCTAGACAGTTTTTAGATGAGCTTATAAAATCATCAGCAAAGGTTATAACTAAGGCAGAAGAGTCTATAGTAAGTGCTGTTGATACAATGAAGAAATTACTTGTCGCTACTAGTTACGTGTATGTATCATTAACGGCTGACGTAGCTTCTAAAGGCTATGCAGAAAGCGGTATAGACGGAGCGGTTTTTTCTATTATGGAAACAAACCCTTGGATACTTACTGCTACTGAAGGAACAGATATAGGTTATAAACTAGAGACTATTTATCAAAGAACAGGTATCAAATCAGGTAAACTAAAAGGAGGAGAAGAAGTAAGTATTGAAGATTCTAAAAAAGGAACGGAAACAGTTAAAGAAGTTGACACCAAAGAACAAGAAGGGGTTTCTAAAGAGCTACAGATTTACGTAGCTAGTAAAACTAAATTTTTTCAAGCAAAGAAAAAAATAGCTTTAATTAAAAGTGGTAAGCCAAGGGGTTTTACTTCTCATATTGAGAATACATTTGCAGCAGATTCAGGATTTATTTATTTTGCTGGTCCAACAGTATCAGATAAAAACAACCCATTTTCCGTAGAGGGTGTAGCTGTAGCTCAGTTTCAGTTAGATGGTAGTGTATCTGATAATCAATCATATACAGAAGAAGAGTCAGAATACACCAAAGGACACGAAGGTCATTATATGCACAAGTTTAATGACAAAATTTTAAAAATAGCTGAAGAAAGAAATGACTACGTTCCTATATTTGAAAAACTTGGAGATAATAAAGTAAAGGTTAAATATAAAAGGTTTAATGATTTAAAACCAGGAGAGAGAATTATGTCTCCTTTAAGACAGTTTAAGTTTTCAGAAATAGCTTGGGGAAAAGATGTTGCATCTTCTGATTTTGCAAAAGGGATGAAGGCTTTACCTTTAAAAAAGGGTGTTAAGTATCCTTACCCTGGTAAGGAAGGAGGTAATCAAACAGATATAGTATTTGGAAGTAATTACAAAAACCCTAGAACAGGTAAGGTTAGTAAAGGTGCTGATCGTTACGGTATATATGAGGGTATTGGGGCTGTTTTTATATTTACAGATAACAAAGGGGTTACTTTTGTTAAGGAGTTTAACGGGAGTGCTAATCAAATTGCAGCAAAAGGAAAAGAGATTATAAAAGAATTTGGTGTTAACCCTGACGAGCTTACGGTAGGGTATCATGATGTAGGGTCTTTTAGTGCTAGACCTTTAGCTGAAAATGGAAAAGTCGGTACATTTCTTTATACTGGAAAAAACTTTTATAATTTTGATCCTCATTCAGGAGGTGCTTTGTATTACCCTCCTAGAGACGTTAACTTTCAAAAGAAAGGAGATTCAGCTAAGAAGAAATTACTAAAAAATCAAGGTTTCTCAGATTCAGAGATAGAGCAAATATTATTAGATTTTGAAAACAAGAAAAAAGCAGCAGCAGCAGTAAAAAAAGCCACTGTAAAAGGAAAGCCAACTAAGACTGTTGTTAGGAAAAACACTGGTCAATCAGCCCCTTCTAAGATTAGTGTTACCGAAAAAAGCATTGTAAAAAGAATTATACAAGCTCAAAATAAAGCAGGTAAACAAACTTTAAAAAACAAGGTAAGTTTATTTAGAGAACTAGCTAAAGAGTTAGGTTATAAGGTGATTCCTAAAAACATTAACACTAGAAAGGCTATATCTTTAATGAGAGAGCTTAATGGGTTAGATGCTACTAACAGCAAGAAAGTAAAATCTTTTGTTGAAAGACTAGATAAAACACTATCTGATACTGAGGAGTCAAACAGAAAGTCAGAATTATCTAAAAGAGTGAAAAGAATTTCTAAGTTAGGTAAAAAAACAAAAGGAGTTAGATCAGATATAGCAAACAGGTTAAAGAATTTAAACTTAAACAAAATAGAGGATATTGAGACTTATAATAAGTTAGTCCAAGCGTTAGAGGATTCTTTTAAGATTAAAGAGTCTATGGCTGAGAAAAGCATTACTCCTGAATCTTTAGATGCGATTAACAAGTTAGAGCAAGAGCAAGAGCAGACTAATGAAATGATTTTAAAAGATTCTTACGAAAATTCAGTTTTAAAAGCACAAGGATTGACTTTTGAAGAATACAAACATATTCAAAAAAGAGCAGGTGAAAATGCTGCACTAGCTTTAAAAAAGCAAGCGTTAGATACTAAGCAAAAGAATTTACAAGAGAAAATAGATGAATTTAACAATCAAATAGAAAGATTCGAAGCTTACGCTGATAGTGTTGATTCTCAAGACGTTTTATCAGAAAGTTATAAAGAAGCAGTTAGAAAGCTAAGAAAGGCTTTAAAAGGTGTTGATGTTAATTTATTATCTGATAGTAATATTAATTCTATATACAATGCAACAGAGGAGATGATAAACTATGATTCTCCTGCTGGTGTAACTCAGATAACTAATATTTTAATAGGCTCTAAAAAAGGACAATCTTTATTTACATATAGTAAATCTAAAGGGGGTATTTTTTCTAAGACTGGTTCTTTAGCGTGGAAGGGGTTATTAAACACAAACTGGGAAAACTTTATTTCAGGTGTTACTAAAAAAATAAGTTACGCTCAAGAATTTACAGCTAAACTTATGGCTGAATGGGACACAGCTCAAGCTAAAGCTAACTCTAGGGTTACTCCTTTAGAAGAAAGGCTTAATACTATATCTGAAAGAAAAAAAGGATTTGTTAATATCGGAGTTGACTCTAATGGTTTTCAGAAAATAGGTGTTGTAAGTGAACTGCTACAACATGATTCAGGTATAACAGAGCAAGAAATAGAGCAGGACTTCAAAGATAAAAAACAAGATATTAAGAAAAATATACTTGTAGATAGACGAATAATGAAATCGTCTCTTAAGTACTCTCCAGAATACAATGCCGCATCTAGAAGGTCTAAAATATTGCAAGAAACCTTAGATATAGTAAATAAATACGATAGTAAAGCTGACCTTCAAGCCGCTGTAGATAAAGGAGAGATTTTGTCTAAACCAGAGTTAGAGTATTTTAATACAGTAAAAGAAATGTTTGCTGAATTACAACCAGAGCTTAGAGAGTCTTTGTATATGAATACAGGTCAAGATTTAAAGATGGTTGAGAACTACACTCCTACTTATAAAAAGACATATAGTAAGGTATCAGATATAGAAACAGGTTCTTATGGTAGCACACTTAGTAGTAGCCAAAGCACAGGAAGAACAATACAAAGGGTAAAACCTACTGGCAACACCTATAATAACTATGACTTTAGAGAAACTTCTTTATCAGGATTAAGAGATGTTATCTCAGATATAGAGACACTACCAGCTAAGGCACAGACAAACGCTGTTTTAAATAGTAAAGGTTATAATAAAATGTTTCCTAAAGGATCTAGTCTACAAGCGTCTATAGAAAGCTATTTGGAAAACATAGCTAAAGCTAGAGAGTCTAGAAATCCTGCTGATTTTTCTCAGCAAAACAGAGTTTCTAACGCTATGAGAAATCTTTATTCTAGCTTAGTAGCTATTCCTTTAAAGAATACAGGTCAATACATAAAGCAGACTGTTCCTATTGTAACTAATACTGTTTTTGTTAATGGTGTAAAAAAAGTGAGTCAAGCTATTATGTTGATGAACTCTAAAGACCCTGCTATACAAGCAAAACTTGAAGAAGTATATAGTAGGTCTCAAACTAAAAACAGAACAACATTAGGTGATGCTCAACTAGACAAGTCTAATTCTTTAATGGCTAAATTACTAAAGAACGCATATTCTCCTGAAGGTAAAGGAAACATTGTGTCTAAGGGTTATTCTAGACTTGTTGAAGGTGCTTTAAGTATCGGTGATGCTTATGCTGCTAGATTAACTTTTGTTTCGTCAATGTTGGTAGAACTTGAAAAACAAGGAATTGATTTTGATTCTGACATAAGTAACGAGACTATTAGCAAAGCAGATTTTACTACTAATCAGATTAACAACACTTCTGATTATACTAAAACAAAGCAAGCTTTTAAAGGTAAAAGCAAGAACGATAAAATTATAAAAGACCTTTTGTTTTTATATAAGAGTTTTGCTATGAATCAAAGTGCTACAATAGCTAATACTATTCCTAAGATACTTAGGGGAGATAGACAAGCCATAGGTTTAGCAGTAGGTAGTTCCGTAGGTCTGTATACTTTTCATCTTATAGCTACTATGATGAGGTCAGCAGAAAAAGATTTAGCTGAGGATTTATTCGGTTTTAACGATGACGAGATAATAGATTTAGTAAGTGGTCGTAGTCGGAAAAAAAGAAAAAAACTTTTTGATGAAAAAGATACAAAAGAAGAAAGAGAAAGAGAAAAACTTTTTTCAGATATAGGTAATAAGACTATTGTAGATTTTACTACTGGTTGGATGCCTGGAATAGTAGACAACTTAGTCAAGAGAAGTATTAATTTATTAGCGGATCAGTTTGTTTCAGAAAACCGAAGACTAGAACTAGAGGATATGGGGATTAAAAAGGAGGATTTCATTAAGATATACGACCAAGACCCTGGTGTTTTAGGTTTATTATCAGGTCAAACTGGTGACGTTGTTAACGCTATTAGTATTATAAGAAACCCAGATCTAGACGAAAAATTTAAAAAACCAGCTTACGCATTGCTAACTTCTTTGATTCTACAAGAAGGGAATATTAATAAAATAAGTAAGAAACTTATTTATCAGTCAGTAAAAGCTGATAAGGCTATAAGAAAAGAATTGAATAAATAAGGTTCAAAATAAAATTAATTATATTTATAAAAAATAACACAGAATGGTAAAAAGTAATCCGTATGAACTCCCATTAAGCGATAATGCTTCAGGGATGAGAGACATAAATAATACAATTGTAGATTCAGGGTTAAGAATAGGTCAGCAGGTTTATAAATTGGTGATTACTCAAACAGGAAGTGTGACACCTAATGTAGTAGATTTAGCTACTAACTCTAACGGTTTATCTATAGATGTTGCAGGTGTAACAGTTGCTTCAGCTTTTAATACTGACACAGATACTACTATATCAGACTTTTCAGTGGCTTTGGCTGCTAATGCAAACATAGAGTCTGCTGTAATCAACAAGAACAATATCACTGTTTCTGTTATTAAAAACAAAGAAGTATTATTAGACTCAGCAGCAATCACAGGTAGTACTATTATTAGTCAGTTAACTGTTGTATTGCAGAACGATTTAAGAATAATTCCAGCAGTTGTTACTATCCCTTCAGAGCCAGAGATTTTAAGGTTAGACGAAGATAATCCATCTGGGACTACTTACACAGGTTACGCAGAACTAGGAACAGCAAACTCTGCTGCTTTATGGAGAATAAAAAAATCCGTTAAAACTGGTACTGCTACAGAAATTACTTATGCTGATGGGAATAGATTGTTTGATAATGTGTGGGCTAATAGAACTACATTATCTTATTCTTAATTAGGCAAGAAAAATATCTTTATATTTTTTCAATTACAGTTACGATATGGCAGGAGAACAAAGTATACAATTAATAAACGCTCTGGCTTTTGCTAGAGGTACACAAGAACCAACTAATAGAAACGTTCTCTGGATAGATGACAGCATTGTTGGTGCTTTATATAAGCGTGTAAAAATATATGATAAAGATTCAGAGTCTTGGGTGTTAAGCTCAAGAACAGATTTAGAATTATTATCTGATTTAAGAACGGTTGACGGAGCAGGTTCTGGTCTAGATGCTGACACACTTCAAGGATACACTCCTGATGATTTTTTAGGAAACTCTGCTGAAAGTTTATCTGTAGGTCAACTATTAGTAGGTCAAGCTGATACTGTTGGTGTATCTAAAACACTAGCAGGTATAGCTACTATAGACGCAAGTGGTAATTTAATTTATACATCTGGCTCTATAAGTCATACAGGTTTAACAAATATAGGAACTAACACCCATGCTCAGATAGACTCTCACATTTCTAGTACTGCAAACCCTCATACGGTAACAGCTAGTCAAGTGGGCAACACAGTATCTCAATGGAACGCTAGCAGTATAGAAGGTAATGTAACTAACTTAGGGACATTAGGATCTTCTGATAATGGAAAAGTAATATCTTGGGATAACGCTACCTCTAGGTTTGTAATGAGTAACATTAATGATGACTCTATTTATGCAAACGATGGTACATTAGCAGGGAATAGAGCTGTAAATGGATCAGGAACAAGAAGCTTATCTTTTGGAAATGATGTTGCAAGTGAAAACCTTAGTTACATTAAAGTTAATTCTATTCAAGGGTTAGAGCAGTTTGCAAGCACCTTTCCTTTTGCAAACGCAGGGTTAGAGGTAACAAAGAATCCTGGAAACTTTATTGCAAATTTAAAAGCAAGCGCAACTGATTCTGTTAAAATACAATTAACTTCTGATGAACATAGAGTTGTCAGTGTTTTAGGAACTAATAATTTACAGCAAACAAATAGTTCATCAATAAGCACAACAATTGTTTCAAATGGAGGGTTGGGAACAACAGCAAGGCTTGATTTATTAGGGTCAGGAAAGGTTGATTTGGGAACAAGTGGAACTGTTGGAGCATCTCTTGTTTTAGACTCAACAAACAGCTTTACTGATAGAAATGCAACTCCAAAGGGATTGGAGTATTCTGCTGATTATTCTGCAAATTTCTCAAATCGCTCATTGGTTGATAAGGAATATGTTGATAATAATTCAGGAGGAGGAGGAATTTTAGGAATTGCAGACTCAAGTGGTGTATATACTTACTATGCTACTTTTGCTTTAGCTATGGCTGCTGCTTCTAGTGGTGACACAATTCAACTATTTACAAATATTATAGAAACAAATAATATTACCGTTAATTGTGTTGATGATGTTAATATTAATTTTAACGGCTTTACATATACTTTAAACAATTCGGGAAATGCACACGCTTTTACTATTAGTGGTTCGGGTGTGAATATTGAATTTTTTAACGGTAAAGTTTTAAGAACGGGCAACGGTTCGGGTAGTGCTTTATATGTTAGTGCTTCAGGTCTTTTAACTGTTCAAGGTGTTATATTTGAAAATGATTTTGGACAAGCAGGCTCTTTTAATGGAAGCAGTCTGATAGTCTTGGGAGGTTATTATTACGGTGCAACAATTGGGGTTTTTCTTAATTCTGGGAAATTTGAAAATGGTTATTGTCGAGGCGGTTCATCTTATGGCTTATGGATTCAAAACAACGGAACGGCAATAAAATGTAGTGGATATTCTTTAAGCAATTATGGAGTTGAAAACAACGCTTCAAATGCTTACAGTTGTGTTGGAAGGTCAGATGGAAATTATGGCTTTAATGCTGGTGGTGGCTCATCTTATGATTGTAAAGGATACAGCTCGGCAAGTTATGGCTTAAGAGTATCAGGAGCTGCAAAAATTTCTAACGTTTTTGGATATTCTTCTGCAAATGCTGGTATTATTTTATTAGGTGGAACAGGAACAAATATAACGGGTTATTCAACTTCGTCTTATGGTGTAAACTATCAATCAGGGAGTGGAGACCATATTATATCAAATGTAACAGCCTATTCAACAGCAGCAAAAGGAATGTATGTACTTAAAAACGCGGGTAAAGTTGAATTTAGTAATATTGATGTTGGAACAGCTTGGAATAGTGCAAGCGGTCACGCGTTAGAAGTTACGGGATCGGATAACGACATTTTTTTTAGTGGTGGGAGTTTAAGAGTTCAAAACGCTTCGGCAAATTGTATTTATTCGGGTGCTGCAAAAAGTTGTTATTTTGGAGGTTTAAAATTTAATAATTCTACAACAGCAGTTAACGCAAATATCACAAATTTACAAAGCAATACACCTGATGCTTTTGGAAATATATTAATTGGATAAATAAATAAAAAATGGCAAATACATTAAATCAAACAGTTTTTCAAGTAAGTGAAGGAATACCACAAAGAATGATAGTTCAATTCACTAATGAGGAAGGAGAGCAAGTTCAAACAATTAATAATTATGCTGATTTAACTGCTGAGGAAAAAGTAATCTTTGACTCGTTTAAGCAATTATCAGAAAGTAAAATGGTTTAATTATGGCAGTAACACCAATAACAAGTGGATTATCTCAAGTCATTGGGGTAAAATATACAGTAAGGACAGATAGTTCATCCGATTGGGGTTCTGTGTCTAATGATACTTATTTTTATGATGTAGCAACAAACTTGCCTTATTATAAAAATGCAAGTGGAACGGTAGTAAAAGTTTTTGAAGAAGGAGGAGGCGATTCAATTTATACGGCAGACGGAACAGTAAGTGCAGATAGAACGGTTGATTTAGACAATAAAAAATTAACTTTTGACGCAGGTACTTTAGCAAGTGGAACAAATGCAAATATTGGAGTATTTGTTGACGGTTCAAATATCTTTAACGGTGGGGGGAGTAATTCTTCACCTTTATTAACTGTTGATGGGGAACTTGGAAACATTTTAAATGTTAATAGTGGAGGGTATTTAATATCGAACTCAGATTATAACAATAACATTGCTTTATTTCAAAAAAGGGGAACAAATCAAGGCTTTGCAATTAATCCGACAATGCACACAATCGGGACATTTATAACCCAGCATAAGCCCTTATTAAACAGTAATAGTAACCAAATGATACAACAAGCCGTTTCAACAAGTACGGTTGATTTTCAAATGGTTGACGCTGACGGGGCAACGGGCAATTTTCCCGATGTTAAACATTGGTTAAGTCATGGGAACACCTTGGCTCAGGCTTCGTTTTTTAGAACGGGTTTTAGTGGTCGTGGTTTTATT
>TARA_R110001599_G_scaffold353864_1_pt1 | contig 37779 bp, 31 predicted proteins | sample TARA_R110001599 | Tara Oceans TARA_R110001599 (sample SAMEA4398360) | marine metagenome | biome: Polar Biome; feature: [MES] marine water layer (ENVO:01000295) within the mesopelagic zone...; material: water (ENVO:00002006), including particulate matter (ENVO:01000060) such... | reverse complement strand
CTGGGTGCCTCCCCGGCAGAGCCGGGGGGTCTCCCTTTTGTACTAGAATAGTGGTTGACACCGCCACTAATAGCATTGCCGTAGAAATTATGTGCGACTGGAACTGGAAATAATGCTTAGGGGCTGTTTCTTTAGTCCTGCTATACCTGTATCTATTTTCTACAAAGTGATGAACACATACTGATACCAAAACGGTAGCAGCTACTATATATAGTTGATCCAGGTACTGTAATTTACTGCCAAATATCCTTTTGTAGAAAACAATCAGAGGCCAATGTATAAGATATATCGAATACGAAAGCTTTCCAATATAGGTTAAACAACTGTTCCCAAGTAACTTCTTGCCAATACCCTCATTACTTGACCAAATAAGAACTACTGCAAATACACAGGGCATAATAGCCGCTATGCCGGGAAAATTGCTTTCCGACGAATAATTTACAAAACAAAAAATGGTCCCTAATAACGATACTATAAAGCTAACATTCTTTATGCTTTTATTCTCTGCCGTCTTTTCCCGTTGACTAAAGTATAAAAGCGCACCAAATGCGAACTCGAAAATCCTGGCAGGTAACAAATAGAATGCTGATGCCTGGTCGTAACGCAATAACAGTTCGCTAGCGACAACACCAATGAGGATTAAGAAGACCAGTGCATTTCTTATAACTGATTTAGGTTTTTTATAAAGCCAAAAGCAGGTAACCAATGGCCAGATTAAATAAAATTGCTCTTCTACCCCTAACGACCATGTATGTAAAAGAGGCTTTAGTTCCGATACTGTATCCCAGTATCCTGCTTCGCTGAAAAAGAATATATTGGAAACGGAAAAGACGGCGGCTATCAGGCTTTTTGAAAATGCTATTAAATCATTAGGGCTTAATGTAAATACTGAGATAATAAGACTTAAAAACAGGGTTACAAATAGCGCCGGCATCAATCGCCTTGCTCTATTAACGTAAAACCCCTGTAATGTAAATTCCCCTGCTTTTTGCTTTTGGTATAGGACGCCTGATATCAAATACCCTGATATAACAAAAAAAATATCGACACCTAAAAAACCACCCTTAATAAAGGAGAGGTTAAGGTGGTATAGAAGAACGCCAACTACCGCTATGGCTCTAAGGCCGTCAATCTCTGGCTTATACATTGAGCTGGCTCAATAATTTGCCGTAGCCCCAGGCGTGGACTCTACCCAAGAGCCAACAAAAGAACCTCAGCAGCTTGATAACAAAGAAGATGCTATTACTCCTCACAGTGGACGTGTCGACACGCTGCGCCCGCATCGGTCGAGATAGAGTACGCGTTAACAGGGTGTTTTGAGCCGAGGTTTCATTGGAGTTGCAACTGTAGTTGCAAACTGATATCTCAGGGGAGAAGGGGCGCATCATACTGTATACCCAGTTGCGCCAGGTTTTGAAAATCCAGTTTATAAATCTCCCGTACCAGAGCAATACTCTTTTCATCATAAAAATACTGATGGGGTGGAATATTTTCCTTGTCAAAATCAGCGATTTCCATGCTCCCCGCGCCCATCACAGCGGCTTTTGGGATGCCGTAATGGGTTTGATTCGCCGCCGGTACGTGGGTAAGATCGGCGCCTATGGCTTCACTTACGGCCTTTAACCCTTCGGCAAGCTGCTCAAGTTTGACCACCCGATCAAATGAAAAACCCGCGCGCATGAACCCGCGGTAGTTCTCTGAAAACTGTGGCGTAAAGTGGTGCTTATCAACTGCGTTAAATTCTTTGTCATCTACGAGAAATTCCAGAAACTCATTAAACGTCGTCCAACCTGCATTTTGCAGGCGGCTCTCAATGATATATTTATTTACAAAACCACTGACCAGTCGACTGTATGGATTCCTGACCACGGCAAAGATCTTATAGTCCGCATATAATTCGGGCTGGTCCCACTCAACCTGCGTAAACTTTGTATTGCCATAACCAATGGCCTTGTATACCGGCTCGCCGAGGTCCGCAGGGCGAATGTCGTGAACATCCAGATACCAACGTTTCACGCTGGAGCAACCACACTTTGCAGACCAGCCCATCAGGAATTTGTATTTCGGACTCACCAGAAAGAACAAATCTATCTACCTCTTATGCCATCAATCCAACCGTTTGCGAGTGATTTGACGATCTCGAGACTCGGTTTATCGATTACCGCATTGATGGACAATTTGGCCAGATTGAGAAAAAACAGGAAATTGGTGAAAGCGCTCGCTCGGCCTACATAGCCGGTAGCAAACACCTCTCGCTTCAAGCGAAATGTGTTTCTAATCATGTAGTAGCACCGCATTTTGGTGGTGGCGCCATAGCCGTAAATCTTTTTGTAAAATACGGCGTCTCTGACATAGATGACATTGGTATAAAACGATGCCTTGATGCCAAACACTGTGTCGTCGTGATAAATGAAGTAGGCCGGGTCGGGTGGCGATACCTTTTCGAGAATATTTCTGCTAACCAACATTCCCTCAAAGCAAGTGACATTCACGGCGCACCAGGGTTTTTCATTCTCAAAGGAGGCGTTTTTCAAATCAACCAGGCGTGCTGTAGCAAAATCAAAGTATTGCTCCCAGTACTGTACCTCATTGTTCTCGGTAAATATTTTCGTAGAATTAAGACACTCTGAGATATCCGTATATTTCAGCAACACCTCGAGACAATCCGCCGCTGGCTCAACGTCGTCGTCCATCGTCCAAATCCAATCGTAGCCACCCTCCAGTGCGAGCCGCATGCCGTGAGAAAATCCCCCCGCCCCGCCGGTGTTCTCCGGCAATCTGCAATACTCCACCACAGAGTTTTCCAGAATACCGGATTCCCCCAGCTGCTCCTGTGTACCATCCGTGGAGGCGTTATCAATAATGAGGATTCGATCCAGTTCACGAGTCTGGTTCAGCAACCCGCGAAGGGTTTCCAGCAGTAATTCCTTTCGATTGAACGTGACAACAACCGCAGCTATTTTCATTTACTGGTTACTTTTCGCAATATTTTGACGAGCCGCATATTCTTTACTTTTTCTATGATTTGCCCTATTCGCCACAAATCTCCACCGATTCGATGAAAATAGTCTCCGTAGGCCATTAGCTGTCCTGAGCTTAGCTTTCCCTGCTGGAGATCATTCCGCATATGCTTATTGACGATAAGTGCCCGGTAGAATATATGTGCGTCCTTGCCTGCAGTAACCGTATTGCTATATCGCGGTGGCGAATTGGTTCGAATATGGTAGTTCGCCAAATTCTCCTTGAGCACAATCACATCATACTTGAACAGAAACCGGATATTAAACTCCCAATCGCCAATCACCGGCAGGGCCTCGTCGTACATCCCTATTTCGTCGAGAACCGCCCGTTCATACAAAAATGATATCGGCATAAATTTATTGATTTCAGTTATCTGCGGCAGCGACACAGCCACAAGATGTGAATCAAAGTCCTGCCGGCGCTCTTCTTTCACCACGCTTCCTTCCATGGACTCGAAAATCTGGGTGGTATGGGCAGTTACACCTCTGACACTGGGTATTTGACAGTTCGTCAGCTCCTGGAGGCAGCGCTCAATAAAGGTGGGCTCCCAGCTGTCATCATCGTCGTGAATAGTGATGTACTGCCCGCTCGATGCCTTGAGCCCTGCATTGGAGGCGCCCTCCATCCCGGTTGAGGTTTGGTGGTGGACCACTTTGATCCGTCCCTGATATTGCTCCCGATAATGTTCCACCAATTCATCGACGGGAGCCGGATCACCCCCGTCATTTACAATCACATGCTCCCAGCGAAGGTGGGTCTGGTGCAAAACGCTTTCGATTGCCCTTTTTAGCAGCAACGCCCGGTCTTTCGTGCGGGTAATGACGGTTACAATACTGTCGCTGGTCATACTAAACCCTGTTTGGTCATAAGTTCTTTCTCTCAAGGATAAACCCATCTAACTCGGGTAGAAGGCAGGTTATAGATGCTAATAGTTCCGGCGCCCTATCAGAAACTATTTTGGCGAGGGCCAAAATAGCGTGATATCATCTTGCAGCAGGTAAAAACGCCTCAACACAGCCCGGATTTACGTCCGCTTTCCGTTATGGGTTACCGTAATTCTAATTCCATGAAATTTCTGGGGCGATTATACACATTTTTTCAGGCCGCTCCGATCGCATTGGAAGAGCCGGCTGTCATCATACATTCGCCTTTTAAAACCGGCACTACCACCATTGGCAACGCACTGGTAATACTGGGGGTTGGCGCTGAAGATCACGGCTACCACCGAAATCTCAACATCGATTATAAAGAGCAAATGAACGAGGCAAATCGCCTGGCGCTCAAATCGAAATCGTTCAATCGCTTCAAACGCGCTCATGGTAAGCGTGTATCGCTGCTCCTATCGGGCTTGGCGGAACAGGTACAAGACTACCGCATATTTGGGGATGTGCCTTTCGGCCATCTCAGAATGCACCCCTTCACCAAAAAACTCCTTATGCCTGCCGCGAAGTTCATCTGGGTGGACAGGGATGAGGTCGCGTGGCTGGAGAGCGCGAGGCGATGGCACCTCTCCCACCCCGATATCTACCCCGGCTTCGACGAACGCTGGAGCCGCAACCCCGAGCATGAAAAGAAGAAGCTGATTAAGCTGCGCGATGACGGATTTCACGAATTTTCCAGATTGCAGAAACGCTTCCCCCACGACTGCCTGGTACTGTCACTGGAAAAAGATGCCAACTGGGACAAGTTATGTCATTTTCTTGGTAAGGATATCCCCGCTGCGCCCTTCCCTGTGTTAAACACGTCCCGATGAATACAATGCGCTAGCCAGATGACTGACCTCACGCCCGAACAGCCGAATTTTCAAAAATCGCTGCGCGAGTTGAAAACATCGTGTGGCGAATACCTCTACCGACTTGATGCAAATACCTTTGTTCTAGAGCCCCTCAAATTGATGTATATGGACACCCCCAAAACAGCGGGAACCAGCATCAAGACCAGACTTGCGGAACTCACTGGCGGTGCCACGACCTTTGATGATAGTTACTCAAGGGAGACGGCACAGGAGATGTTCATCCATGATCGCGAGTTAAATCCCCTCAAAGCCGCTACAGATTTCTCAAACGAAACCCAGGGCGAAATCCTGTTTTCTCATGAGTGGACAAGAGTCTGTGTTGTCAGGAACCCCTTTACGCGACTGTTTAGTGCGTGGTTTTCAAAGGTGCTGTTGCGCCAACCCGGGTATCTGCAACGTCTGACGGGCTATCAAATAGCCAACACATTTGCTTCAAAGGAAGAGATATATCTGGCGTTCGAAAGCTTTGTCCGTCATTTGCAGGAGCATGGCGTTGATTCGGACCCCCATTGGGACCAGCAGCATCGTCTGCTATTCGGCGAGCAGCTCTCTTGGACAAAAATTTTCACCTACGAAAATTTAGAGACAGAGTTACTACAGGAGTCCGGACTATTTGGCTGCGACGAATTTCGAATCGGCAGTCTTAATCTTTCAGGTATGGCGCCGGACTGGAACGCCGTAAGCGAATCCTGCAAAAGCAGCATTGCCGAACTCTATCAGGCCGATTTCGAAATTTATGGCTATCCCACCAGTGCACCGGAGTGCCATTCCCCAACGGAGCTATTGCCGGTGTACGTAAACGCTGTAATAGGGCGCAACCGACGCTTGACTCAGTTATTCGAAAGGGATGACGAAAAGTATCAGGAAATTATCCAGCTTAAAGCTGAACTTGAGCGCAACTATTCCGAGCGAAACACCTTGCACAGCAACCTGATACAGGCACGGGAAGAAGGCGGATTGTTGAGACAACAATTGGAGCAGGCAACTGAGCAAAACCAGTGGATTGAGAAACAGAACGTAGAACTGGGTGGTGAACTGGAGAGTCTGATAAACAGCAACAGCTGGAAGCTTACCGCTCCTCTGCGTAAGTTGAGGGATCTGTTCCGGAAAACTCCCGTATGAAGAGTTCACCGCTTCAATGAAGGCCATTATTCATATTGGTACGGCGAAGACCGGGTCGACAACTATCCAGGTTTTTCTGCACAGAAACCGGGAGGCATTGCGCCGGCAGGGAATCGCATTCCTCAGGTCGCCTGGGCTGCGCAATCACCGCAAGCTGGCTGCGTACAGTATGGAAGACAGCCACATCGACAACTACATCATTCAGCAGGGCCTGGTTGAGGCCAGTAATCGCCAGGCATGGAAGAACAATTTTGCGCGGGATTTCGAACTGGAGTTGGCAGAGCTGCCGGACACCATCCATACCGTGCTGATATCGTCCGAGCATTTACAGTCACGATTGATACAACCTAAAGAAATTGAGAATCTGCAAAAATTTCTGTCACCCCATTTCTCAGACATACAAATAGTTGTCTACCTCAGAAGACAAGATCAGGTTATGGTCAGTCTTCACAGCACCAAGCTTATCAGCGGTGGCGTGCCTGAGGATATCTTCGCCGACCTCGATTCAGAAGATCGCGAATACCGTGACTATGCAAAGCTGTTTAACAAATGGGCGTCAACATTTGGCGAAAAAAATATTTCCGTTCGCCTGTTTGAAGAAGACGCCCTATGCGGCGGCTCGCTGCTGGAAGATTTCGCGGCTTATGCACATATTGAGACACTCGGGCATTTTTTTGTACCGCCAAAATTGAACGAAAAATTGTCGCGCCACGCCCAATTCCACCTACAAAGACTCAATCGAATATACCCCAGATTCGGACGCTATCGGCGTAGCTCCCTAAACATATTGAATGATCTCACACGCCGGGAGGTGGTGAGAAAGCTGGGAGCCTTCAACAAAGGCGAACCGCTATTACCTACCCGGGCAGAAGCCGAGAAATTCTATAGCCACTTCAGAGAGTCAAACAATCAACTTGCACGATTGGTTTTCGGTCGCGACCGGCTTTTCCGAGAAGATTTTTCGATCTATCCAACGACGATAGAACTGTCTCGCCCAAGCTCAAAGGAAATTGCTGACTTTGACAATATGGCCAGACAAATCAGGAGAGATATTTTTCGCGAGAGGCTATCTACAAGCGCAGCGGCCAAGTGGTGGCGAGGGGTTCGGGGAAAGCCAAAAACGCTCTACCTCCATATTGGATCACATAAAACAGGAACCACCTCCATCCAACGCGCCCTGGTAAGTCACAAGCAATATTTGGCCGAACATGACATAGCGGTATTTCACGCTAACCCTAACGGCAAGCTTAGAGCGATAGGAAACGTACATCCCTGGATACGACGGGAAGCTAGCGAGAACCAGGAGATCGGCGTACTCAATGGCTTTGTATCAGCGCTGTCCGCCATTAAGAGGAATGCGGTAATGTCATCGGAAATATTTTCCTTTTTCCTGGACAAGGACAGTATCGATCACCTGGTAGGCCAGCTTGAGCAATGTTTCGAGCACATAAAAGTCATTGTTTACCTGCGCCGACAGGACAAACACGCTGTTTCCCACCACCAGCAGGGAGGCCGCAACAACACAACCTATACATCCAAGTTGTATGGACACCGTCCCGCCGCCCTACCAGAGTACAAACCCGAACTCGACGACTACCTTGACTACAACCAACGCCTGGGTCTGTGGGGTGACGCTGTGGGCGACAATAATGTCATCATCCGGGTATTTGAGCCGGATCATTTATATAATGAAAATGCCGTCGATGATTTTTTTCACGTCCTGGGGCTCGCCACGCAGCACGAGGTGCCATGGGAAAACAAATCCAAGGGATTTGTCGCAACCAAAGTCGGGCACTTGATGAATCAGGAGGGCTTACCCTTCAATCTCGCCAAAACACTCGCCGATCATCTCGACGACAAAGGAAAGCTGGTACCAGCAAGATCCGACGCAATGGAGTTTTATCAGCATTACCAACACAGCAATAGCCTGCTGAACAAGCGCTTCCAAATCTCATCGGTAGACACTATTTTTGATGATGACTTTTCCATTTACCCGGAAATAGCGGCTGACCGTTGGTGCGAAGCTTCTGCAAATTTAGCAGTAAAGAATCTTTTGTCTGCGATAATCGCCACACCAAGCATTACACCAGAGCAACTGAGTCTACTGGAACAAGGCGCCCATAAGCTCTCCGGAATAGATAGTGTACTATCCCGGCGACTACTGGAGCTGACGGAGCGATATACAAACTCAGAAATTGAGCAACACGCAGAGAGCAATCGGCGCTTGAACATAAACCAGGATCACTCCGAACCTGAATCATAAAGGCGTGGCGGAGCATCGATGAATAATGGAATAACCCTGCATGAGTAAACGCCTGATTCTCCATATAGGTGGGCACAAAACCGGCTCCACTTCGATACAAAAAGCACTCTATTTGAACCGGGATAGTCTTCGGGAACAGGGATACAAGCTGTTCGCCCTGTCGCCCGAAGGTGTCGACAATCAGGACGGAAAACCGGCGCTGTGGATCAGGCCCATCACGGAAAGTCCCAACCGCAGTTTGGGAGCACATATTGAGGATGGACTCGCAGCAGCGCTGGGCTCGATGGACGGGTCTGTAATTTTTTCGCAGGAGAATCTGTCCTGGATATTTGCCAAAGATAAACTGCTCACATTCAGGTCTAAACTGAAAGAGTCTTTCGACCAGATAACGGTAATCGCCTACCTTCGCCGCCAGGACCAATTAGCTATCTCACACCACCAGGAGGGAAGCAAAAACTATTACGCAATATCCTCGAGATATTATGGAGACAGTGAAAAAGCGCTACCACCCTATCAGGAACATTTTGACCTGTATCTCGACTATCATAAAAGACTTGGCATGTGGGCAGACGTTTTTGGTGATGACAATCTGATTCTCCGGCTGTTCGAACGGGACCGGATGAAGAACGGCGATTCCGTTCAGGATTTCGGCAATGCCCTTGGCTTGGTACTCACAGGGAAAACTTTGCGGCGGAATGAGTCCCGCGGTTTCGAGTTGACCAAGGTAGGCCATCTAATGACCCAGACGAAAGTGCCGATACGGCTGCGGAAGTTCATAAAAAGTTATCTGGATAATTCCGGCAAACTTTTGCCGTCAATAACAGAGGCACAAAACTTCTTTTCACTGTTTAGCGCCAGCAACCAATTGCTAAACCGGCGCTTCAAAATTTCCGACCAGGCCGATGTGTTTTCTGATGACTTCTCTATGTATTGCGAGTCACCGCAGGACGAGTGGTCTGAGCAAACTGCTAATTTGGCATTGTCCCATATACTGCGCGCGGCCAGTGAGGCGAATTTGCTCTGCAAAAATGATGCTGATTTGATTTTGGAATGCTCTCGGTCACTTGAGAGCAGCGACCCGCAACTGGCGAATGAGTTACGTAAAATTACGCGACGTCAACGGTGGGAAAAAGATCAGGATCGCAAGGGCGGCAGCACCCCTCCGCAAACTCACGGTATAGCGTAAACGCCTGTGGAGCGGCCCACCAATCGAGGTTCTTCGCTTGCCGCGCCAGCAAGTGGTCGAGCTTGAGGGTATGGTCAGAATGAAGAGAGATCCCGATTCAATTATTCTGCAGTTTGACGAGGTGTCTCTGAACTACCCTTCGGATAAAGGCAGCTTTGATCGCGGTGTACACCATGTACTTAAATCGGTATCCCTGAAGGTTTTTGAAGGCGAGACCCTTGGTATCATAGGCCGCAATGGCGTCGGCAAAACCAGTATTTTGAGAGTTATGGCAGGGATTCTCGCCCCCACTTCCGGAAATGTGTTTATCAAGAAGGGTAAATCATCCGCGCTACTCACCCTTGGTTTGGGGTTTCGAGCTGATCTTTCAGGGCGCGATAACGCACTTCTGGCCGCCATGTTGCAGGGGTCATCAAGGCGACAGGCAGTTTCCTACCTGGAAGAAATAAAGGAATTTTCCGCTCTCGGTGACTCCTTCGACGAGCCCGTCAAAACATACTCCTCCGGCATGAGGGCACGCCTTGGGTTCACAACCGCACTGATGACGCGTGTGGATATTCTCCTGATAGACGAGGTACTTTCCGTGGGCGATGCGGAGTTCAGAAAAAAAGCACGCGATGCGCTGAAAGAGCAAATTCAGGGCGAACAAACGGTGGTGTTTGTCTCCCACTCTGGCCCCCAGGTCCGACAGCTCTGTGATCGGGTAATATGGCTCGATGAGGGCGAAATAGTGGCGAAAGGCAAACCCCGAAGGGTATTGAAGGCTTACAATAATCACGGTAGGCGCGACTTACCGCAATAAGCCGCACATCGATCAATGCTCGATAGTTATCGGGTGGAAGCTAGGCCTCGGCATCACCGGCAGAGGGAGAAGCCGGCTTTGACTTCGCGTCACCCGGCTTTTTCCGGTTTTGCTTTAACTTTTTGGCCTGCGCCTTCTGCTCGTCGTTCAGCACACTGCGCATATCCTTTCTGGTGCCACCATCATCGCGAATCTGCTGCATTTCTGCTACTTGCTCATCCGTGAGTTGCAGGCGTTTCTGCATTTGACCCAGTTGCTCATCTGTCGTGGCTGACTTGTCATCCCCGGCCAGAGCGGCCAGCGGCGCGCTCATCACTGCTAACAATACCAAGCTCATACCGTACTTCATACAATACTCCTTCAGAGTAAAAAAGCCTTCTTCAAAACCAGACCGAGGGCGGAATGCCTTACGCCTGATCAGGCCCAATTAAGATACCACAAAGACAAAAAGGTTCCGATGTATACGAGGGCGCTGCACATGGCTCGCCCTATCAATAGGCGTGCGGATGTACCAGGCCTTTGAAAATTGTCAGGATAATTATCTTCAAGTCCAGCCACAGAGACCAGTTGTCAACGTAATAGAGGTCGTATTCGATCCTCGTTTTCAGGTCGGTGTCGCCACGCCAGCCATTGATTTGCGCCCAACCCGTGATACCCCCCTTTACCATATGTTTTTGCATATAACTGGGTACTTCATCCCGAAATTTTTCCACAAATACCGGTCTCTCCGGACGCGGCCCCACAATCGACATATCGCCCTTCAATACATTCCAGAACTGGGGTAGCTCATCCAGGGAAGTGCGCCGGAGAAAGGCACCCAGAGGGGTAGCCCGGCCCTGGTCACGAGCCGCCCAGATCGGGCCGGTTGCCGCTTCAGCATCGAGGGGCATGGTCCGGAACTTGTACATGGAAAAACGCCTGCCATTCCAGCTCAGCCGCTCCTGGGAATAGAAAACGGGCCCATCACTGCTTGCTTTTATCAGTAGGTATATCAGTGCCAGCAGGGGGCTGGTGAACAGCAAGATTGCCACCGCAAGGCACTTGTCCTCAATGGCCTTAATCCAGCGATTCAGGCCATCCATGGGAGTAACAGAAAGATTGATCACCGGCATTCCCGAGATGGTACTCATCGAGTGGTTGATAAGGTGAAACCCGAACAGATCTGGAATCAGCCTTATATCACACATTGAATCTTTCAATTCCGAGAGAATTTTCTCAATAGAATCAGCCTGTTTCAGCGACATAGCGATCCAGACCTGATCGACCTGGTTTTCTCGAAGAAACACCGGAGCCTCGGATATGCTGCCCAGGACTGGCACCAGCTCAGATTCCTCCTTTTGGTCATCCGTAAAATATGCCTTGATATTGAAGCCCGAATCGACGGAGTCGACGATACGCTCTAGAACCTGATCACCTACCTCGTTTGAGCCAATAATCACAACATGCCGAAGATTAAAGCCTTTGCCACGCATCACCCTGAGAAAGCTTCTGAGACTGAGGCGCTGGAGAAAAAGCAGGACAAATCCGCCCGCGTACCACATAAGAAGCCAGGCCCGGGAGAAATCAGCCGTCGTTTTGGTTATCGCTGCCAGAAAAATCAATACCGCAAATACGATATTCCAGGCCACGAATATCGAAGTAAGTTCCGCCGTAAACTCTTCCCCGCGCCAGGTGCGGTAAAGCCCGGCCAGCTGGAATATCGACAGGAATACAACCACAGACAAGGTAATGGCAACTTCATAATCGGGGCGAACCGGCTGGAAGCCAAACACGACCCAATGGGCCGTGAGACATGCCGCCATAAAGACGCAAAGATCGAATAAACGGGACACCCAGGAAAGCAGTAGTGAGTGCTCCCGCAAAAAACCTGGCGAGTACATAGCCTACGCTGAACCTTCAGCCGAAATACAGTCTGTGTTCACAATATAAGACCCAATAACTTTCAGAGGCGCATTGAATGCATCATAAACAATGTTCAGGAATTTTCCTCCATCAGCCAGCTGTTCAACTGCTCCAGATCACTGGCGTCAATAGTTCCGCTCTCCCGTTTTAAGGTAAGCCAGGACACCAGGTAGTTATATAACGCTTCCTGATAGTCCCGCTCTGCTCGGGTTCTGAAGTGCAATGCAGCCAGTACATCCGCAGTCTTGACGGTGCCATAACTGAAGCTCTTGCTCATAGCCTCATACGATTTGGTGGCGGATTTAACACTTAATACCGCTGAATCGATGCGCTTGCGGTTGGAACGGGTATTCAGCCAGGCGCCCCGTACCAGCTTCAGGACCTCCCGTCTCGCGGCCTCTTCTTCCTCCCGTGCAATATAATATTGTGACCAGGCTTCGCGCACGCGGGCAGACGTGGAGCCACCGGAGAACAGCGGCAGGTTAATATCAACGCCGACGTATCCAGTGTCACGCTGCTGTGAGATCTGGTTGTCAAAGCCGATATCAGAGCGCTGAGCACTCAGGATCAGGTCGAAGGTCGGGTAATGGCCCCCCTTCTGTTCTTCCACCGCCTCCAACGCGACCTTCACGGCCTCACGTTTACTATCCAGCAAGGGGTTGTTACTCATCGACAGGCTAGTCCAGAAATCCACCGTGTTGTCCAACGACGGCAGAGTGAAATCTTTGTCTATTGGCGCGAGTTGGCCCACGGGCGCGCCAGTCAGCACAGACAGTTCCTCCCGCGCCAGGGCTGCCAGGTTTTCCGCTTCAATAAGTTGAGTGCGCACCATATCCGTGCGCGCTTGCGTCTCCAGGTAGTCAGTTACGGGCACCAGGTTGCGCTCATACAAGGCTTCGGTTTCTCTCAGTTGCTGCCCTACCAGCGTCTCCTCATCCCTGAGCAGCGCCACGCCGCCGTCGGCCAACAATACCTGAAAATAGCGGTCGGATACGTCTACCAGTAACATACCCATCACATCGAGCAATTCTGCCTCACGCTGGGCGACGAGTTTTTCAGCCATCGCTCGATTCGAGAGCGTACGCCAGTTGAACAAGGTCTGTCGCACCTGCACCACATAACGCTCACCGGCGTAGGTTTGGTCCGGCTCATCAGAATCGTACTTCACCTCGTTGTCCGAAAACTGGGCCGCCACACTGGCCTGGGGTAGCAGCGCGCCGAAGGCACTATCCTCCTGCGCCTTCCCCATTTCGACTCTGTGCTGCGAAATCTTTACCCGGGGATCCGCCGCCAGCGCCTGAGCGTAAACGTCATACAGGGTGTCGGGCTGCGCCACCGAGACCGCAGCGTACACCAGTAGCAAAAACAGGGACGAACGCTGAAGCGGCACGGTCTAATCCTCGATCAGCGAGCGTGCGAACACATTTCTCGCTGGTTTGACAAGGTATTGGAACAGCGTTCTCTGACCGGTTTTAAGCAGCACTTCGGCCGGCATCCCGGGGACCAGTATGAGATTACCCAGCTTTTCCCTGCCCTGCTCAGTGACCTCCACCCTGGCGAGATAATAGGGTTGACCTGTCTGTGAATCCTCCAGCCGATCGGCTGATATCTTTGTTAGAACACCCTTGATAGTAGGAGTGGTCGCGTTATTGAAGGCGCTGAACCTGATGGTTGCTTCTGTGCCAACGTTTACCCGGTCGATATCCATGGGGGACACTCTCGCATCGATAATCAGTTCCGCCATTTCCGGCACGATATCAAGTAAGGGCTCACCGGGCCTGATCACACCACCGATGGTGTGTGTATTCATCCCGAGCACTATCCCGGCTTCCGGCGCAGTGATGTCCGTTCTCGCCAGACGATAGCGTATTGTGGAGATTCGCTCCGCCAGGTCGTAAACCTTGGCCTGTGCACCCGCCAACATGTCCACTACTTCTGTAATGAAACGGTTGTTGAGCTGCAAAATCTCCAGCTTGGTCTCCTCTATCTGAACTTCAGACTGCGCAATAGCCGCCCGGTGTTCCGCTACTTCACCTACAAATCGCGATCTATTGCGCTGCAGCTCGCGTAGTCTCTGCTTGTCCACAAAGCCTTCCGATAGCAGCTCAGCAAGGTCATTCACTTCCTCGGTATAGGATTTCACGATTTCACTTTTGCTCTCGATCTGCGCCCTCAGCCCCGCCATACGCGACCGTTGTTGGGCGATGCGCTGCTCCAGTACATCAATCTCGCCCAGGCGGTCCTTGCGGCGGGCCAGGAATATCTGCTCTTCGTTCTTCATCGCCTCGACCGCGCGACTGTCCGCAACATCCAGCTCAGCTGCAAATTCGATTTCGGCAAGGCCATCCCGCTCCGCAGTCAGGCGGTTTTCCATGGCAGTAGCCGTGAAGTACTGTCCCACCAGAACGCCCAGTTCGGCATTCGCCTGCGTTGCATCCAGCACCAGCAATGTCTGGCCCTGCTGTACCATCTCGCCATCCGTCACGAGAATGTCACTGACAATACCCCCTTCAAGGTGTTGAATGGTCTTGCGGTGACCTTTGACGGTAACCACCCCGGGCGCCAGCGCAGCACTATCGAGTGGCGCAAGCATCGCCCATATACCGAACCCACCAAACACGATGGCCAGTATCACTATGCCAATACGGCGCGGCTTAATATCGGATGTTTCCAGAGTGAACTCGGCATCGGGCGCGACCGGTAAAGCGAGTGGTAATTGCATGACGTTAACTCTGGCTGACTTGAGCGGGCTGGTCGGGCCGGCCAGCGGGCAACTGCTGGGCGTTCTGGGATTGATTTCTCATGGCCTGTATTTTCGCCAGCACTTCGTCTCTCGCGCCGAATGCCACTACCTGCCCATCCTTCATTACCATCAGTTTGTCCACAACGGAAAGCAAGCTCATGCTGTGGGTAATCACCACCAACGTACTACCCTTCTGTTTACAGGAATTAATTGCCGCCCTCAGGGCATGCTCACCCTGGTCGTCCAGGTTCGAATTGGGCTCATCAAGGACGATAAGGGAAGGATTGCCGTACAGAGCCCTGGCAAGACCAATCCGCTGACGCTGCCCTCCCGACAAGACACCACCGCTCTGGCCGATCAAGGTGTCATAGCCCTCCGGCAGGTGCAATATCATATCGTGCACGCCGGCATCCCGGGCTGCCTGCACGACCATCTCGGCATCGATATCACCGAAACGGGCGATGTTCTCGCTGATACTGCCATCGAACAGCTCGATATCCTGCGGCAGGTAACCGATATATGGCCCCAGTTCCTCGCGCACATAGGAGCTCGACTCGGCACCATCGATGCGTATCGATCCGGCCGCCGTGGGCCAGATTCCGAGAATACTTCGGGCGAGTGTCGACTTGCCCGCAGCGCTGGGACCGATAACCCCCACGGCGTCTCCGGCCTGAATTTTAAAAGTCACACCTTTGAGTACTGCAGATTTGGCGCCAGGTGGCGCAACGACGGCATTCTCGGCTGTCACTTCACCTTTGGGTGCGGGCAGGGACATGGCGGACGAACCGTCAGGTATCGCGTCCAACAAAGTGTTGAGTTGATGATACTGCGAGCGGGCGGAGACGAAACCTTTCCAGGCGCCAATCATCTGGTCGATGGGGCTCAGCGCCCTGCCCAGCAGAACCGACCCGGCGATCATCAAGCCGGGCGTAATCTGCTGCTGTATTACCAGGTAAGCGCCCATACCCAGTACCAGCGACTGAACGGTGAGCCTGAATGTTTTCGAAAAAGAGGTGAAAGCCCCCCCCCTGTCGCTGGCAATTGCCTGCCAGTATTGCACTTTGCGGTGCTTTTCCTCCCAGCGGGAGCGGATCTTTCCGAGCATGCCCATGGATTCAATGACTTCGGCATTGCGCAGATTGGTGGCTGTGATCGTTGTCGCTTCAACATTTTGCGTGGTGGCTTCCGCCAGCGGCTTACTGGTAAACACTTCGTTGGCTATTGCCACTGCCGCCAGTATGATCGCGGCAATCAGGCCGATCATGCCTATCCAGGGGTGAAACATAAACATCACCAACAAATAGATAGGCAGCCAGGGCGCATCAAAAAACGCAAATATAGCGTTACCCGTGAGAAAACTTTTCACCCCGTTTAGGTCCTGCAGAGGCTGGGTATTGGCCCTGGCGCCGCCAGTCAGCAAAGCGCGCTTGAAGCTCACGTCGTACAAACGGCCACCTAACAGTGAGTCTATGCGGGTTCCCACACGCACCAGAATACGCGACCTGACCCACTCCAGCCCGCCCATGGTAACCATCAGAAACAACATAATTACAGTGAGAACGATAAGCGTGGAGCCGCTGCCTGTGGCCACAACACGATCATAAAGCTGTAACATATAGAAAGTGGGCACCAGCATCAGCAGATTGATGAACAGGCTAAATACACCGACGTATACAAAGGATTTCCGACAGCTCAGCAAGACCTTTTGCAGGTCTGTTTTTTCTTCAATTTTCACAGTTTAATTTCTGCCCGGTGCACCGGCGGTCCCTGATATTCGAGGCGGGGATTCTACCAGAATGGCCACTTAAAGTCGCAATAAACGGCACTAGCACAGCGGCTCAGAACGACCGAACTTTTGCAGCGCCTTATCAATGATCCCGGTCGTGGAGACACCCTCTGTATGCGGTGCGTATTCCACGGAGATACCGCGCTTTAGCAGTACCGGCTCCAACCGGGCCCAGCGTTCACTACCCTTCCAACTGCCGCCAGATACCACATGGTGGATATTCCATGCCTCGATCCAATCAGCTGCCGCAGCGGTCATTTCTGTCGACGCGGGTACCAGCTCCGCCTCGGCGACAAAACCAAACCCGCGCACGAGCTCCAGCCGCTGTTCCTGAGGTATCAGGGGTTCACGCCCCTTTACCTTGGCGGCCATGTGATCGAGAGTGACCGCAACCACGAGACGACTACCCCGTGTGCTCGCAAATTGAAGGTAGCGCAAATGGCCTACGTGAAAAAGATCAAACACCCCTATGGCGAGAACTCGCTCAACCTTCATCGGACTGTGTTGCGACCTGTGTGAACAGGTTATTGATATGGTTGGCTATGGGGTCCAGAGGATCCTTTGCCAGGATCTGGGCGACATAGGCAAGGCCTTTTTCCCGACTACCCCCAGACAAGCGATCAGCCAGCCGATTATACGCATAGCTCCGGACCACATCAGGATATCCCACCAGGTGATGTCCGGAAATCGTGGTATCGAAACCTGTGTCTGGCGTTCGCCAGTCACCGTATAACTCCGAAAGGAAACTGCCCGGGTCTTCAGGACGCCAGAATTGAACCCCAAACCACTCGTCACGCACCAACGCATACTGAGACTGCCTGGTGCGCCTGCACTGCTCATCCGGCAGGCCGGGGACACGCCAGACGCATTGTACCTGACCGTCATCGTGGTATTCGTGGTGACTGATATCCACCACGAGTTTGGTTTCGCGATGCACGAAGGAATGGAAATTCGAATAGTTCATCTCATTGAATACTGCTGCGAATGCAGGTGCCTCAGACATAAGCTGAAACGCACGCGCCCAGTCAGCACCCGGGGGCAGCATAATGTCGATATCCTTGTCATGGGAGAGGAACTTACCTTCGCGCCACCATCCCAGCAGGGTGCCTGCTGTTGGAAAGGCTTGCAAGTCGTGCCTCTCAAGCAATGCTATCGCATCCCGCAAGGCAGCCATAGGGGCTTCGGGTGCGACCTGGGACAAGCGCGCAGGGCGAGGCTCTATAGTGGGAATCCCCTGCGTGACACAATCGAGGATGAGCTCCGAAAAACACACCATGGCGAGCGAGTAGCGCGTAGATTGCTGATAGATACAACCCTGCTTGTAACGCCACAAACGCTTTAGCGCCGGTTTCCAGGACCATTGCTGAACCTGCACGAGTATGCGCAGGGCACGCTCAAAATCGCGAGTAACAGTACAGCAGTCCAGCAGGCGCTGCCACAGGTCTGCGTGCATATGTTCCTTCTTGGCCGCCTGCAGGTAATGGGCCTTGGCATCGTGCATTCGCCCCATGGACTGCAAAATCCGCCCTCGGAAGTAGGGTGCCCTGAAACCCTCGGGCTCGGCCTCGCTAAGACGTTTCGACCAATCGCCGGCCCGCCCGGTATTCCCCTGGCCCAATTCCAGTGTTATCAGGGCGGTATACACACCCGCAGCTATCAGGGCATCCGTTGGCTTCTCGGCCACCGCTACCAGCAATGCCACGGCCTCTGCCTCCCTGGATTGCGCCTGCATCGCAGTTACCCAGCGCGACAAAGACTGCAAATCCGCCGGGTTGCGCTGCCATTGCTCGAATTCAGGCTCAACTGCCATAGTATTGGGTCTCACGATAGAAAGATGAAAGTTTGAAAACGAAAAAAGCCACCCCGGTTACCCGGCGCGGCTTATTACTAGGGCACTATACCCCTGCGGGGGTAGTCATGCCCTGATTGAGTGGTAGTGTTATATCACTGCCAGGATGAAGTCCCCTTCAGCCATAGATGCGAGACCCGTCATGTCGATCTGGAGATCATTACCGTTCAAAGCAGCGTCACCATCGTCCATCCACAGTACGCCGATATCATCCTGGAATACGATTTCACCCGCAACTCCGGTCAACATGCCCTGCGCCTGACCAAAGCTCTCTGCATTGCCAAGGAAAACGTTGCTGCTTACCCCAATACCGGACACATCAACCTTGTCAGTGCCAGAAACGAAGTCCGTGATTTCATCGACAGATGCGTTACCACCACGTGACTCGTCAAAGCTGTCGTAGCCGAAGGTATCGGCACCGTCACCACCAGTGAGTTGGTCAGAACCTGCAGCACCCCAGATCAGGTCGATGCCTGTTCCGCCGTCAACGGTATCATCACCAGCATCACCGAAGAGCTCGTCATTGCCGTCACCACCGTCGATGTCGTCGTCATCATCGCCACCTTCTACCCGGTCATTGTCAGCACCGGCTACAACCGTGTCATTGCCAGCTCCTGCCATCACTACGTCTTCACCAGCTCCACTGTCGATGTCGTCAGCGCCGTCACCAGACTCAATGCTGTCGTCACCGAGGCCGGTTGCAATCACATCGCTGCCGTTGCCGGTCAGGATTTCATCGTTACCTTCACCGGAGGTCAGATCGAAGCTACCGCCGTCTGTCTCAAGTGTTCCATCGAAGAAGAAATCACCCGCAGCGCCGCCCACGAAGGGGTCGTCCGTGAGAGCCGAGGCATCGACCACCACGGTCTCGCCAGCACCAACATTACTGTCGGCGGTTATAATCTCGGCATCATCACTTTCTCCACCCTTGAGTACAGTGATTTTTTCAAAGCCCGCCACACCGGTCAGATTCGCCGTGCCATTGTTAGCCGTCATGATCAACTCATCACCGGTGCTGAGGCCACCCAGCAGTGAGTCGCCGTTAAACGCGTCGACATCGCCACGGATAATCAGGGTACCGTCGGTGTTGGTCACCTCGGCTGCACTGATAACGTCAGTGGACGCGGCAAAAATATCAACCGTCAGGGTTCTTGAGTAACCCGAGCCGAGGGTAATCATGTCGCTCAAGCCAGAGCTAACAACCGTATCCGGGCCGTTCTCGTTCGCGATGTCGTTGAATGTCAGATTATTAAGGCCCCCTGACAGCTCCAGCACTTCAACATTCGACCAGTTAAAGAAGAAATCGTCGAGTTGCTCACCCAGGCTACTACCCGCGTTAACCGTATCGATGCCGCTGCCGCCATTGATAGTGTCGAAGCTGTTGAGTTCGTCCGCGTCAAACTCGGCGTAGTCGTCGCCCGCGCCCATACGGATATCGTCGTTTTCAGCACCAGAGTTTACGTAATCGTCACCATCGCCAGTGTCGATCTTGTCGTCCTGACCAGCGGTAAGTACGGTGTCACTGCCCTCTCCGGTAGACACGTCATAGGAGGTCTCATCGTCCCAGCCATAAACCCCATCATTACCGACACCGGTGGAAACAGTTATAGCGTCCGCGACATCGAACATCTCGAGATACACGTCTCCGGTTACAGCATCGGCATCGATATTGGCCAGGTTTTCCGCTTCAATCTCTTCCATGTCTATATTGGTGTTGCCTGCCAGATTGACTTCAACAAGGTCCTCGTCAGCAGTGAAGTAGTCGCCGCCCAGCCCTACTGTCGGCGTGGTAAGCGGGTTCCCATCCATGCCTGCTGTTACCACATTGAGCGTGCCAACGTCTGTGAGTTCGATAAATTCGAAGTCGTGGGACCCAAATGCATCAAAGTTGAAGTTTAGCGTGCCGCCGGGGACTTCGAGATCCATCTCGAGATAACTGCTGCTTGAACCCATCATATTCACGGTCACGTCGTCGACGAGATTCGTTAACTCGTAATCCTGAGTCACCGAGTTTTCCATTATGTAATTGACAACACCTGCGGCGTTCGCGCCGGTGCTGGCACCGTCGAACGAGACAGAACCGCTACCTTCAGACCATGCGATGTTTTCAAGCGTACCGGCGTTAACCACGCTGAATTCGCCAGCCTCGTTTATCACCCCGAGATTATCAGCAACCAGAGTGTCGTTGCCGCCACCGAAGTTGATGAAGTCGGAGGGAGTGAGCCCGCGACTGCCAACCTCAAGCGTATCGTCACCGCCGCCGAGCTTGACAATGGCTGACGCGGGGCCGCTTACATAGTTAATATCGACGAAGTCATCACCCGTTGCAGTCGTGATATCGAAGTGGTTGCCATTGGCGTAAATCTCGTCGTCACCGTTTCCAGTGACAATAGTGGCCATGTCATCGAGTTCGGTACCAATGGTGACGTAAAGTTCGTTGTCGCCGTTGCCCGCGGTGATGTTCGCACCTTCATCCGCAGAGATAACCAGGTAGTCGTCGCGATTTCCCATGAACACATCGGCAAAGCCGCCAACATCCAGGTCGCCGCTGTTGTTACCACCGCCAAACCGCAGCTCGGCATTACCACCGATCTCACCTGATAAGGAATCGCCGCCACCGCCGGTTTTAACGGTTGCGTCGCCATACACATTGATTTCTGCGTAGTCGTTACCTTTGCCGAGGCCGGCAATCAGGGTTTCGGCCATCTGTATGTATACGCCATCCCCGCCATTGCCGGTCTTCACGTCAACCGTACCACTGGCGTAAACTGAGGCGTAATCACCATTTTTGCCGGTGTTAACGGTCACATCGTCAAAGCCATATAGCATAATAGAGTCAAAGCCCGCGCCGGTATCCGCCGTCACATCGCTGTTGCCGTAATCGCCAAACAAATTGACGTCATCATCACCGATGCTGGACACAAAGGTGACCGGGTCGTCGTTGCTGTAAGCGTTACCGTTGCCCATAGAGGCAGAAAAGTCTAAATCGCCAGCGAAGCCAGACGCATCAACCGAGTCCAAATATTGAGAACCACCAAAGAAGGCTTCTTCCGCGCCCCCCTCAGCAAGGCCCATGATGCCGCCATCTTCATACAATTCCAGCCAAGGTGCATCGCCGGTCACTACCACATTTTCCATGCCGTTAATGTCGAAGCCGACCTCGGAGCCCGCCCCATTGGCGATAAAGTGGCCGGTTTCAACGTCTTCGCCCGTGTCATTATTGATACTCAGATCAACATTGGCGCCGTCCACAAAGAAGTCCATCTCGTCATTGTCACCGGAGTGGACAGCGTCAAGAAAGTCGGCGCTGAAGTCTGCGGCACTGCCACCGGGGCCACCTATGAAGGAGAAGTCGCCAGCACTGCCGATATTGTAAATTTCGGTATCGCCCGTTGTGTTGAAAGACACCCAGTTAGGTACATCACCCCAGTTGATGGTATTGATGTAAAGGTCATCGGCGAAGTTGCGAATCTCCACCGCGTTGATGTCCTCCACAGAAGCACCGGCGAAATCAATTTCGTCCCCGGTAGCCGTAAGACGCAGTGTGCCCCCACTATTGATAATATCTGAAGGGTTAAAGGTATCGAGGCCACCGGCGCCGCCATCGGTTAGCTCACCGACGATCAGGTCATTGGGGCCGCCATCAACGACATCAGACCCGGTTGTCAGGTCGATTTCGTTTGCGTAGTTGGTACTTGGTGCTTCGTAGTCAGACATGCTAGGAGTTCTCCATAAATTTAAATTACTGCTGTATACAGATCCAGATTCGAATTCGTGATGCCCCCGACGGGTTCGTCAACCCGTGTTTCGCAGCGCTTTCTAAAGCACCGCCGCTACCAGTCACGGAACCGGTGGCGGAATCTATCTTTAAATGCTGAGCCAGTTTTTATCAAGGGTGACGACTCTGTCAAACCCTTTTTTTTGCCTGCGAGAGCAAAACCCACAAATGTGACCCGGATCACAACACCTCAGCAGCTCTTCACTACCCATGACCAGTTGTTCACATCGTTCAGCTGGGGGCGATAGTAGCATAGTTTTGCAAACATTCAACGACCACTTAAATACTTAGTATTCAATCATATACACGCGTGACATCGAGAGTTAGATCAGATTTGCCAGGTGTTGACACAAAAAGCCGTTGAAAAGTATTGGGCCAACGAACTGACACCGGCCACCTGACAACAGCTACCGTGGTAAAAATACCAAAACGCGTTCAGGGTATCTGCTATTCTGCCGCCGTCATTTCAGACCCACCCGGAACAGACAGAGCCAACCCCATGATTCAGCTACCCTATGGTCCGCGGCAGAGTTTCCGCAGGCGCCACGATGACATCAACATCATCGGCCATACCGATGCCAAACTTGCGCCGCTGCGGGCGCATTATTGCCTCAACCGGGGAGACTCTACACCCTTCTATATAGAGCCCGAGGAAAGTGCATCGGATCCGCCCCAGTTCCCCTATGGGATGAAGACACCGGGCTGCCATCGCTTGCGCAAATGCCCGGGCTGGTTCAACCTGGAAATTCCGGTTGATAGCAGCTGTTTGACAACTGGCCGGAACACCGTGGACATCGACATTGTCGGCCGAGATGGCACATCGCACCACACCAGCGCCGATTTTTGTTGGGACCCCGAGCCAGCCCAATTCCCTCTTGACCTCACTAATCTGCGGGAGTTCGACTCCATCCAGGACGTGGGCCAGGCAGTGAACGGTATGTTTGAGCTTGACCACGACAGCAACGTGATCCGTGCCGCCAATCCCGTGGGGCCGGACATTCTGCTACTGCTTGGGCCTCCCGGTCACAGTCAGGAGGCCACCTACCGCGTCCAGTTTGGCCCCGCCACTGGCATATGGCTGGGGCTCAGTGACTTTTTTGTCGGGCATGTAGAACAATCGCCCGACCTCGGCATCAAGCCGGGGTACAGCACAAATGGCCTCGCCACCCTGGGCCGTGATGGCGGCGCTCACGCCTGGATCGCCTGGGGCGACAACCTGATGGGAAGTGACAACAGCTGGGTTGTCCAGACCCGGCCTGGGCTGAAAAAGTTTCCCATACAATCCGGGCGCAAATACCGGGTGCGCCACCAGATCCGGGTCGCCGATGCGCTCAACCGATGCCGGTTCCGTATCTGGCCCGAAGGCGAGCCCGAGCCTTCAACCTGGTTGTGCAAAATACACAACGGCGCCATTCCCGCCCATCTGCCCCGCAACCGTCTTGCGAGCTTCGGCCTGTTCCAGTATTTTGGCTCCCCCACCGAATGGTCGGACATTCGGTTACAGTCTCTGGAAGTGGAATAGCATGAAAGTAGGCATCCTCGCCGGCGGCCTGGGTAGGGCAGGACACCTTCATGCTGACCTGGGGTGACGGTGTCGCCAATGTGGACATCGATAAGCTGCTGGCCTTCCACCGCAGCCACGGCAAGCGGGCAACCATGACCGCGGTGCGGCCTCCGGCTCGCTTCGGCCACCTCGAGTTGGATGGCGATCGCATTTCACAGTTTGATGAGAAGCCCCAAACCAGTGAAGGCTGAATCAACGGGGCTTTTTTCGTGTTGGAACCCGCAGTATTTAACTACGTTGAAGGCGACGCAACCCAATGGGAGCGCGAGCCCCTGGAGCGCCTGTGGCGGGAAGGTGCCCCCCCCTGGAAGACCTGGAACTGACATGCGCGTACTGCTTACCGGCAGCAGCGGCTACATTGGCTGCGTGTTGGCACCCATGTTACAAGCGCGCGGTCATGAGGTGGTCGGCCTGGATACCGGGTATTTCCGGGGCAGCCGGTTTAGTGGCACACTGCCCGAGCTGAAGGTTCTTAACAAAGACATCCGCGACGTCACGGTAGAAACAGCGCTACGTCACCTGGCCGATAGCGGTTTTTCCCCGACATACCTGCGGGCATCCACCGCGTATGGGGCATCGCCTATGCTGCGCTTCGATCTGGTGATCAATAACCTCACCGCCTGGGGGGGCTCGCCGGCAGGGGTCAGAGGGCGGTGATATGGGGCGCGGCCTCGAAGGCGGTTGCCATGCTGAGCACTGTGAGCGAAGCCGAATTCCTCAGCTACGGTGTTGACATCAATCCGCACAAACACGGGTATTGCCTACCGGGGTCGGGATTGCCGATAGCCGGCCCGGAGTTTCTCCGGGAATACGCGCCCGAAATGGTAGTGATAATGAACCCCCTGTATCGACACGAGATCGAACGTGATTTGCAACAGCTCGGCTTGACCCCCGACCTTGTGACCTTGTGAGTAAGCCGCAGTGAGCGAGAGCCCGGCTCTGTCCTGCCCCATCTGTCAGTCACAGCAGGTGCAGCACTGCGCCCACCTGCGACAGGTTCCAATCTACTGTAATATTCTTTACCACAATCAATCGGACGCCCTGGCAGCACCGCTGGGAGACATAGACCTGTGTTTCTGCCAGCGCTGTGGCCACCTCTACAACAGCAGCTTTGCTCCCGGGCTTATCGATTATTCCGGCGGGTATGAGAACTCCCTGCATTATTCTGATCGCTTCGACCAGTTTGCGCGCTCCCTGGCGACACAACTGCTGGCCCGGCACAATCTGCGACGCAAAACCGTGATCGAGATCGCCTGTGGCAGTGGCGACTTCCTGCGCCTGCTGTGCACCCAGGGCAACAACCGGGGAATCGGCTTCGACCCCAGCCAGGCCTCGGGCCATTCGGGCGACAGCCCTGACGGGGAACCCATATTCATTCGGGATTACTACTCTCGCCAGTACCGGCATTATGAGGCAGACCTTATCTGTTGCCGCCATGCGCTGGAGCATATGCCGAAACCCGCCGATTTCCTGCAAGAACTGCGCGATACTATCGGTGACACTGCAGGTGACGCTGCGACCGGCCTGTATTTCGAAGTTCCGAACGCACTCTTCACACTGCACGATCTCGGTATCTGGGACCTCATCTACGAGCACTGCGGCTATTTTACCGAGCATTCCTTGCGCACAGTCTTCGAGCGCAGCGGATTTCTCGTGGAACAGGTAGACACCGGGTTTGGCGGGCAGTTTCTCGGCATGCACGCATCCCCACGTAACACCTCTGCAGCACCCGGTAACGCCATACGCTCCACCCGAAAGACCCCGCCCACCGCCGCATTAACTGCCCTGGTGAACACGTTTGAAAGCCATTACACGTCTAAAGTCGCGGGCTGGTCCGAAACCCTACGGGAGCTGCAACGCGAAGGGAAAAAAATCGCACTGTGGGGCGCCGGCTCCAAGGGAGTGAGCTTCAGCAATACCCTGAAGATAGGGCGCGAAATCGGCTGCCTGATCGACCTTAACCCCCGCAAACAGGGCCGCTATATACCCGGCACAGGTCACCAGGTCCGGGCTCCCGAAAGTCTCGTTGAGTACCGGCCGGACGCTGTTATCGTAATGAACCCGCTGTATACACAGGAGATCCGGCAACGCCTCGAAGCGATGGACCTGCGGCCTCGTATCATTGAAGATATCTCTTCACCCCAAAGGAACAGTTCATGACAGCAAGCGACCCTGCCATCAACCCTATAGTCTCTGTCTGTATACCGGTACGCAATGAACAAAAGTACATTGCCAAAACCCTGGATACTATCCAGTCGCAGACCCACGAAGATTTCGAGGTGTTAATTTTTGACAACTGCTCGACGGATGACACTGTGGAAATCTGCCGCAACTTTTGCGAATCTGACGGCCGCTTCAAGCTTTTCCAGAACCAGTTCAATGTCGGCCAGATTTACAATTTCAATCGCTGCCTCGCACCCGCTGCCGGGGAATTCGTTGCCATCCGCAGCGGCAATGACCCGATGCAACCGGACTACCTGAAGAAAACCCTGGCACTGCTGCATGACGATCCGGGCATGGGGCTGGTATACAGCAGAAATCTACAAATAGACGTCAGCGGCGAGACCCTGGAAAAACAATATCTCGACGCCAGCTATTTTGAAACCAGCAGCGACGAGCCGGTGGCGGCGGGAACAACCGTCATGAAGCGTTTTTTTCACCCGGCGTCTTTCTTCGGTGTCTACCGCAAGAGCCTGCTTGATCGCCTGCAACCCCTTCGGCATATTTTCGGCAGTGATAAAATCTTTGTTTGTGAAGCCTCGCTGTACAGTTCTATCGGCTGTGTACAGGAGGTATTGTCTTTCGAGTGCAGGCACCAACGACAGGCGTCTCTGGAAGACATATTTTCAGAAGACGCCGTCTTCGAGCTACCACAACAATCTATTTATGCAAGCTACGAGGGCATCACGCCGATCGCCGACATGATCTGGGGTTTTGCCGTGATGATCAGCCGTGCAGCAATCGACAACAACGCCAAAGCCCGTTTATGTCAGACCAGCCACGCTGTACTCGGAAACCACTACAGCGACAACCTGAAAAAGGAGAAGCAGCGGGTGTTGGGTATATTTGCAAACAACAGGGAGTTGTTCACTAACGAGGCCACTAATCGTATTCTGAACCTCAATCGTCACAACTATCTTGAGTGTGTAAAACGAATCCAGTTTACCTTTCCACAGGATCCCCAGCTCAGCACAGTGTCCAAAGCGATAACAGGTTTGCTATAAATGAATGTGCTCTTTATTCACCAGAATTTTCCCGCCCAGTTTAAAAACCTCGGCCCTGCCCTCGCCTCACAACAGGGAAACCGCGTCATCGCTCTGACCTCGCGAACCAACTTGCCCGCGTCATTGCAGGGCATCGAAGTACGTCGCTACCAGACAGAAAGGCACTCCACCAAGGGTTTACACCCCTGGGTGACTGACCTGGAGACGAAAACGATACGCGCCGAAGCCTGCTTTCGTGCGGCACTTGTGTTATCTGCTGAGGGGTTCGAGCCGGATATCATTATTGCGCACCCGGGCTGGGGGGAGAGCCTCTTCCTGAAAGAGGTTTGGCCGCAGGCCAAATTGGGTATCTACTGCGAATTTTTCTATCAGGCCAGCGGTGCTGATACCAATTTTGATCCCGAATTCCCCGAATCCGACCCCAGCGGCACACCCTGTCGCCTGCGTATGCGCAACGTCAACAACCTGCTTCATTTTGACATCGCCGATACGGCACTGGCACCCACGCATTGGCAGGCCAGTACGTTCCCGCAACCCTTCCGCGACAAGATATCGGTCATCCACGACGGCGTAGACACTGACCGATTGGTCCCCTCCAAAGACGTCTGGATTAAAATTGGCGGCTCACTGAAGCTCACCCGAGAGGATGAGGTCATCACCTTCGTCAACCGCAATCTCGAGCCGCTGCGTGGTTGTCACATTTTCATGCGGGCGCTACCGGAACTGCTGCGCCGCCGCCCCAATGCCCGCGTGATTATCGTTGGCGGCGACGAGGGGAGTTATGGCGCCCCCAGAGCAGATGGCAAAAGCTGGAAACAACATTTTCAGGAAGAATTGCGAACCCGGACTCCCGCCGAGGCAAGGGCTCGCGTACATTTTGTTGGCAATCTGCCCTACGCCGATTTTATTCGAGTGCTGCAGCTATCCACCGTCCATATCTACCTGACCTACCCCTTTGTTCTCAGCTGGAGCCTGCTGGAAGCGATGAGCGTGGGTTGCGCCGTGGTGGCCAGCGACACCAGTCCCCTGCAGGAGGTGATCACAGACAAGGAGACCGGCCGCCTGGTTAATTTTTTCGACTCAGAGCAGCTGACCAAAGAAGTCATCAGCCTGCTGGAAGACCCCACGGAACGGCAACGGCTGGGCGCGAATGCGCGACAGTTTGCGATCGAACATTACGACCTGCAGACAGTCTGTCTGCCGCAGCAACTGGAATGGGTGACAAAGCTGAGCGCGAACTGACCCCGGCCGGTATTACAGTTTGTCTGAGGAAATTAACTGCCCCACATCTAAAGGTAAATCTGCTACGGAGGCAGTCACGGCACTTAGACTCGGCCAGCGCAAAGCCGTATACTTGCGCAACTTTTCACCCCCGCGACCACCCGAAACGAGCGCAAAAATTTGAGCACAGAATTTCTTGGCAAAACTCTCTCCGGGCTCTTCACTATACCCTCGGGCATCGTCACCACAGCTGTCCCCATCATCCAGCACATTTTCGACCACATGCCTGAGGTGGGGGTAGTCACTACCAAAAGTATCGGCCTTAAACCACGCCTGGGTAACCGCGAACCGGTTCTCAGCCAGTACGCACCGGGCTGCTTCGTCAACGCCGTTGGCTTGACAAACCCGGGAGCCGAAAAGTCCGCCGAGCTGATGGCGCAATTACAGGTACCCCATGATCGGTTCCTTCTGACGTCGATTTTCGGCGGCAGCATCGAGGAGTTTGTCGAAGTGGCAAAAATCCTTGCGCCCGTGTCAGACGGACTGGAGCTCAATCTTTCCTGCCCCCACGCCAGTGGCTATGGCATGGCCATGGGCCAGGACCCGGAGCTGGTGCGGGAAATTACCGCTGCAGTAAAGGCCGTGGTGGATATTCCTGTTATTCCCAAGCTCACCCCCAATACACCCAACATCGCCGAGATCGCACTCGCCGCTATTGCCGGCGGCGCCGATGGCCTCTGTGCCATCAATACGGTCGGGCCCGGCTACACCTCTGCCCATGGCCATCCGGTGTTGAGCAATGGCAATGGCGGTATTTCCGGCAAGGGTATACTGCCCATCGGGCTGAAGTGTGTGCGGGAGATTGCCGCTGTGACGGGGATACCAATCATCGGCTGCGGCGGTGTAAGCAGCGCGGATGATGTAAGGGCTTACTTTAACGCAGGCGCCGCAATCGTCGGAGTTGGCTCCGCGCTTATAGGCCACACCACAGAAGAGTCAGCGGCCTATTTTCGCGCGCTCGCCAGCGACCTGGCACGCGATCGCAACCTCGCTGAAACCCATATCCGTTACGACATCGACATGCATTTTGAACCCGTCACCCTGGTTGAAAACCGCCGCGTGTGCGAGGACATATGCATCCTGACCTTTGATCGCAAGGTCAATATACAAGCGGGAGAATTCATATTCCTGTGGGTCCCCGGCCTCGGCGAGAAGCCTTTTTCCGCTCTTACCGACGACCCGTTCTCGCTGGTCGTGATTGACGTTGGCATCTTCACCCACGCGCTGATGGATCTGGCACCCGGCACAGCAGCCTATGTTCGCGGGCCCCACGGTATTCCCGTAGACCCGCCGGAGCATGCAAAAATTATGGCCGTGGCCGGCGGTACCGGACTGGCAGCGGTCTACCAGGTGGCCCGGGACTTTGGCAACGCGGAGGTCTTTGCGGGAGCCCGCACGGCGGAGCGTCTTTACTTCCTCGACGAGTGTAAAAAAATCGCCGAAGTACACGTGGCCACCGACGACGGCAGCGCCGGCTTCCACGGCCTGATTACAGAGTTGTTGCAGCAACGGCTGCAGGCCATGTCCGAGGCGGAGCGTGAACAACTGGTATTTTACAACTGCGGCCCGGAACCCATGGTTCACGCTGCGGCGGCGGTAGAGCGGGCGTTTTGCCGTGATGAGCAGATATTCAACTCCGTCGACTACCTGACAAAATGCGGTGTGGGTATCTGCGGCGCCTGTGCCAGCCCCGACGGCCGCCGCCTTTGCGTGGACGGGCCCTTCCTGCAGGCCGTATAACCGTCCACAGCGCATCGCTCAGGGCAAGTATCAGCGAAACTCCCGGGCCGCCCAATCCATAAACGCCTGGTTGGCAACCGAGATACTGCGCCCACTGCGCTTGGCGAGGGACATCTTCACATTGATTCGCGGCAGAATGGGAACCCCCACAATCCCGCGCTCCTGCTCCGCGACAATCTTCAGGCCCACGGTGGTACCCAGATCCTGCTTTACCAGGCTCAGCAACAGCGGCAGGAAGTTCGTCTGCATCCTGTAGATCGGAGCTACCCCCTGCGCCTCACACAGTTGGTCCAGCGTACTGCGAATAAAATAGCCGCTCTCATACACCACCATTGGTGTCTGGTGCAGATCCTGAATGCGAATATGCCGGCGCCCGGACCAGGCGTGTCCGGCAGCCATGCAAACAACCATTTGCTCATTGACCAGCGGCACCAGTTCCAGGCGTGAATCACTACCCGGCGCGCCCGAAGTGGTGACACCCACCTCTATCTCGTCCGCCAGCAGCATTTCCTCAACCCGAGCCGTACCGGCCTGGGTCACAGACGCCTGCAAGCCAGGGTGCTCCTTGAGAAAGCCGCTCAGCATGTCCGGTAGGAAGTAGGTTGCCAGCATCGATGGGCAGGCAATACTCAGCTGACCCTGCAATAGCCCCCGCATGGCACTATTGGAATCCTTCAGTTCGGCAACCTGTTGCAGTATTACCTCGGCCCGCTGCAGCAGGTTTTCGCCTTCTGCGGTCAGGCGCACCTGCCGGCCACTGCGGTCCAGCAGCCTTACCTCCAGCTCCTCTTCCAGTTTTCGTATGGCAATGCTGACCGCAGGCTGCGCCATGTGGAGGCTCAGCGCGGCCTGACTGAAGTTTTTCTGCAGTGCCACCTGCACGAATATCTCGAGTTTTCGCAAATCCACAAGCGCGACTTCCATATATATAATATTTTTATAAACATTATATATAACATATATTTTATCAATGTAACTTCTTCTGCTATTTTCCTATGTCACATCAATAAATGCAGAGGGGTTTACACATGGCAACTGGAAAAAGCTGGCAGACACTGAATTGGCAGGATCCGTTCCTGCTGGACCAACAACTGACCGACGAGCAGCGCATGGTGCGCGACAGCGCTCGCCAGTACGCACAGAACAAGTTGCAGCCCCGGGTGCAGCAGGCTTTTCGCCGCGAAGAAACGGATGTCGGCATTTTTCGCGAAATGGGTGAACTGGGTCTCCTTGGCTCCACCATTGAGGGCTATGGCTGTCCGGGTGTGGACTACATTTCGTACGGCCTGGTCGCACGGGAAGTAGAGCGCGTAGATTCCGGCTACCGCTCCATGATGAGCGTGCAGTCCTCTCTGGTCATGTACCCCATATACGCCTATGGCACCGAGGCCCAGCGCGAAAAATACCTGCCAAAACTGGCCACCGGTGAATGGATTGGTTGCTTCGGCCTCACCGAGCCAGACCACGGCTCCGACCCAGGCAGTATGGTCACCCGGGCAAAGAGCGTTGACGGCGGCTACCGCATCAGTGGCGCCAAGATGTGGATTACCAACAGCCCCATCGCCGATGTTTTCGTGGTGTGGGCCAAGACCGATGACGGCAAGATTCGCGGTTTCGTTCTCGAAAAAGGCATGGAGGGTCTCAGCGCCCCCAAGATCGAGGGCAAACTGGCACTGCGAGCATCGGTAACCGGTGAAATCGTAATGGATGAGGTATTCGTCAGCGAAGAGCAATTGTTGCCCAATGTGCACGGCTTGAAGGGCCCCTTCGGCTGTCTCAACAACGCCCGCTACGGCATCGCCTGGGGCGCACTGGGCGCCGCAGAGGCGTGCTGGCATGCAGCACGCGACTACACCCTGGAACGCAAGCAGTTCGGAAGGCCCCTGGCCGCCAACCAGTTGGTGCAACTCAAGCTGGCCGACATGCAAACCGAAATCAGCCTGGCACTGCAGGGCTGTCACCGCGCCGGAGAGCTGATGGACGCCGGACAAATCGCGCCTGAATTGATCTCCCTGATCAAGCGTAATTCCTGTGGCAAGTCACTGGCTATCGCGCGCCAGGCCCGGGATATGCTGGGCGGGAACGGTATTTCCGACGAGTACCCGGTAATGCGACACATGGTGAACCTGGAGGTGGTAAACACCTACGAGGGCACCCACGATGTACACGCACTGATTCTCGGTCGCACCCAAACTGATATACCGGCGTTCTAGCCGGTGGGTGCCCTCTCCCACCTCAAGATACTCGATCTGTCACGGGTACTGGCCGGCCCCTGGGCCAGCCAGATCCTCGCCGATCTGGGTGCGGAAGTGATCAAGATCGAGCGCCCGGAAGCGGGGGATGACACCCGGAGTTGGGGCCCTCCGTTTATGTCTGACCAGGCCGGGGAACCCACCGCCGAGTCTGCCTATTTTCTGTCGACCAATCGCGGTAAAAAATCCGTCTGTGTGGATATCAAATCCCCCGAGGGGCAGGCGACCCTAAAGGCACTGGCGGCAAACTGCGATGTGCTTATTGAAAACTTCAAAGTGGGTGACACCGCGCGCTACGGCCTCGGCTACGAGGACCTGGCAGCTGCCAACCCGGCACTGGTGTACTGTTCAATCACCGGCTTTGGCCAGACCGGCCCGCTGCGGGAACGGCCCGGCTATGATTTCATGATACAGGCGATGGCTGGCCTGATGAGTATTACCGGGCAACCCGAGGGCACCGAGGGCGCCGGGCCGCAAAAAGTGGGCGTGGCAGTCAGCGATATTATGACCGGCCTCTACGCCACCATTGGCATCCTCGCGGCGCTGGCCGAGCGCGATCGCTCCGGCCTCGGCCAGCACGTGGACATGGCCCTGTTTGACGTCACGGTGGCAACACTGGCCAACCAGGCTAGCAACTACCTGGTGGGTGGCATCAACCCGACACGCTTCGGCAATGCCCACCCGAACGTCGTGCCCTACCAGAGCTTTGTGGTAAAAGACGGCCATCTGGTGGTCGCCGTGGGTAACGACAGTCAGTACCGACGCTTTGTAGAAGTGTTGGGCAGCCCTGCCCTGGCCGACGATCCCCGATTCCTTACCAATGGCGACCGGGTGCGCAATCGGGACGCGCTGATACCGCTGTTACAGGGCAAGATGCTGGAACGGGGCAAAGACGAGTGGCTGGTGTTGCTGGAGGCCGCAACAATACCTGTGGGGCTCATCAATTCTATCGCCGAGGCATTCGCGCTGCCACAGGTCGCCGCCCGCGAAATGCGTGTCACTGTTCCCCACCCGCAGAATCCCGGGCTATCCCTGGTGGGCAACCCCATCAAGCTGTCGCGGACACCAGTGGAGTACCGGAGTGCACCGCCCACGCTGGGGCAGCACACGGAGCAGGTGTTGTCCGACCTGGACACATAACCGCTACTGCACGCCAAAACCCGTTGACAACAACGTGGACCGGTGGCTTTGGTGAGTTGATTGAATTGTGTAGATTGGTAGGACCAGGCTCTAACGGATATTAAACATAACTATTTGATATTTTTGGAAATATTTAATCCAAAATTGAGACACACCCCCATTAATACCCCCAAAAGAGTTTGTCACCGATGGTTTTCTAAAATTCGTTTTAAACTGTAGTCCGAAACCAGTCTCCCGTTGTGAGGTCGTTCGAATAGACCGCGTATATAAGTGATAAACAAGAATTTCACGTGAAGCCAAAGCTAAATGTACCGCCAATTCTTTTTCGTTACTGCCGATATTGACTACTTGCCAACACCGAACTCCAGCCACAGATTGTACTGCATGAACGTAAAAAATTACCGACAATCTTGACTTCAGCACCCTGTACCACCATTATTCTCCCACCCCGCCATGTGTTTCGCCGCATGGCTGCAAAGGCCACTTCGGTGGCCTTTCGCTTTTCTGGAGAAAAATAACTTGCGCACAGCAGTCTACATCGACGGCTTCAATCTGTACTACGCCGCTTTGAAGGGCACTCCATACAAGTGGCTCGATATTGCCGCCTTCTGCCGCGCTGTCCTCCCGGACAATGCCGACATCTGTCAGATCAAGTATTTCACTGCTAAAGTGTCTAATCGCGCCCCAGGTGACAATAAGGCGGGCAAACAGAGTATCTACCTCAAAGCGTTGCGCACCCAAGCCCCGGAACTGCAGGTTGTCTTCGGGCACTTTTCAGTCCACGCGAATCTGGCCCGAATGGTTACCCCGGGTGGAGAGCTAGATCAGAAAGACATTGTGAGCAGGGACAGAAGAATCAGCGGCATTAATCGGCAGATTTTCAATGAACGCAAGCAGTGGAAGCGCGACCCCGGGCCGCCCGTACACACAATCAAAACGGAGGAAAAAGGCTCTGACGTTAATCTGGCGGTACATATGGTAAATGATGCCTGGTCCAAGGATCTTGATTGCTTTGCGGTAATCAGTAATGACAGCGACCTGGCTGAGGCCATGAGGATCGTAAAATGCGAACGCGAGAAAAAGGTCGCTCTAATTGCAATGCCAGGGCGCCGGGTGGCCCACAAGCTCAAGCAACACTCCACTTTTGTCCGCTCAGCGAAGCGAATTAATCTGGAAAGGAATCAGCTGCCTAGCCCCATCCCGGGCACAAAATACTATAAACCGCTTGACTGGTAGCGGCTCGACAATAATTTACGTCTCACTCCTGAACTGAACGAAAATGCTTGGCTTGTTGCAGCAGCTCTTCAATAGAAGAAAGCCCGCGCCCGACAGCGATAGCCACGCAAATAATGAGGTTGCTTACCAAAATAGAAAATTCTTGCACTTCTGCCAAGCTAACATTGTCTCTCTTCCCATGATGAAAGGTTCGAGATCTCTTCCCATAGTGTTTCTTTAGGAGGGACTCCAGCTCTTCGACATTTTTTGCGGTTGCGGGCCAAAACTCCTTCCTGAGTGTTTTTTGTGTAATCGTAACTAGGCCAGAGATATTTGCTTCGCCAATAGCACCATTGTTGGCAGTAAAAAACGACTCTATTGATATCCACAGCGTGGCCAGTTGCATGTCTGGTGATTTCTGCATGGTTGCTTGCCGGAAAAACAATACAGAATTTTCCAGCCTGATCAACAGATTATTATTGGAATATTTTCCTTTAGAAATTACAGAATTTATCAGTTGCAGTTGGAAATATTCGTACCAGTCTGCAATCACCTGACTATTGAGTATGTAAGGGATTCCTCCGGAATTGCTTTCAATACTAATTTTATCTAGCAAGTAGTTATCGCCATATAGGCGAAATTGAAGGTGATGTGAAGAGCCAGATGCTCCTGAGTCAAAACGTATGATATTTGACAATTTTCTAAAAGCAGCGTCGAAGCTTAAATTAATTAGGACTTGGATCAGCGCCAGCGCCAGATCACACTGATTGGATGATATTTCAGCTGTCAGGTCATGTGATCCAGTTACAATATCTCCTACAATTACTGGAGTGTCTTCATCGAAGACTCTTTCGAGCATCCCAGGAACAGCTTTTGTCCACTCAACATCTTGTTCCAATGTTCGCGCCAAAGATATCAACCCGTATTTCCCGATCCAGCAATTTCCTACTCGCACAAAGTGCTCAAATTCGAGCTCAATACCTTCCAGCCTGCAAAAGCTTCTTGCACAGTAGTTTTCAAGCTCTTTCAGGTAGCCATTGTTCATAGCATGCAGAAGCTCCGAGACAGTGTCCGGTAGCTCCCCACCTTTAAGAAAAGTAAACATAGCGCCTTTCAGGTTCTGCTTAAGCTCATCCGCGGTTGAACGTGAATTATAGGGCTCAGCAAGTTGCAAGAGATCAGCAAATTCGTTGAAGTGTTTCCAAGCCTGATCAGTAGGAAAGAACAATTCAGTCATATTGCGAGAATAATGTTTTCCGTAATCCCAGGCCCTCTTCGTCAGGCCATTATACTCCTCGCGGGTCTTGGGCCAGTGGAGTCCCGACTCGCTCGCAAATTGCTTCAACAACCACTCCGACTTTCTCTGAAGCTTTCGGCTGGGAAACTTCGGGTTGAAGAAATCGATCAATTATGACCCCTTATGGAGACGGTTATAGTGTTGAGTAAGTTACCAAGCTCTATCTTCAACATAAATAGGAGAAATCGTCACAAGTTCCAAGTACTCTGTAGACTACTAAAATTATTAGTTCCTTTTTTGAAGCTTCTGTCCCAGCAGTGCCACACTGTTAATCCAGGCTCGCCCCATGTCACCAGACTGCGGTGAAAATGCCGACACCCAGTACCACAGACTATTTTTCACCATTTGAGTTTTGATAACCGTAAAGTTGCCATCAGGCGGTTGGTACGGAAGCTTCCCCAACGCCAGTAGTGGATCTTGTGGCGTATGGGCGGGGAGCAACGGCGTCCTTTTGTCGACGATGTATGTCTTACCAACATCTAGATTGCGAGGGTTTAGATTTATATAGGGGAGCGAGCTCACTCGGCCCTTAAAAGGCATGGACAATACTGCCTCACCTCTAATGGTTCGTAGTGCCCCATCTTCGGCACCACAACCGACTAGATTTGAATTGCCCTTGCCAAATCTTGGATCAGATTGATTAATGTGGACAACCACACTCACCTCAACCAGGTCGCTAATTTTGACAACATCAAAGCCTTCCCCAAGGCGAGACAGCTGCTCCTGCTTTTCATGTAGCGCTGCCTTCCATTTTTCATCATCGATCGGAATAGATTTTTGACGCCTCAGGCTCCCGGCGAGGGTCTTCTGGGAAAAGTAGGACTGTGAGTACATTTCTGTGCTGTCAGCTTGTGAGTAATCTCTCGATACGCTCAACATTACTGATGTGTTAACCGGCAAATCAGTATCGAGTGAAACGTCTACGCCTTGACCGTCAACAGCCGCCTCCAGCTCAAACAACGCGCAAACAACTTTTTCAATTGCACCGTCGTCACCAGCTGCCTTACCCGCAGTTAGGGCGGTTGATATCGAAAGTGCGAGGAACCAACATGACCATACTTTAATTTTCACAATAGGTTTCCACGAGCTCCATGAGGGTATTTATTATGAGCGGATTATTGAAAGAAATCGAAAAAAGTGTACTCCATACCCAAACTCGTAAGAAATCTACTATTGTTAGAGCATGACAGATCCGAAATTTCATCGAATAGGCCGTACCGATGACGTCTGCCCTTCTTGCAAATCCCCATTGGCTAAGCGGCCCCAGCGCAAAACAAAGTGCCCGCACTGCGGAGAGCCCATTTACAGCCGAAAGAGGCCGATTGATGATCAAAAGGTTCTGCTAAATGAAGCTCAAGCGATGATAATTGAGCAAGACTGGGCCCTGGACTACAAAATAAAACAGGCGCTGCCGCGGGAGATGAGCCCGGTCTGGATCGAGCGTATTGACGAGGCTATGCGAACAAAATCTCACCCCGACCCAATCGTCGAGAGGCTCGCTCGTAAAGCCTTTGATGAGTTGCGGCCACTGATTCGCCAGGGTATGGCCCCGCGTGATGCACGCAACCAGCTAGTGCCACCAGACTCAAATGATCCGCTAATTAGAGCAATTGATATCCGCCTGTGGCAGCTTCAAATTCGATCGATACACGGGACAAATTACTAATGCGTACTCAAGGCCTTGTAGCTCGATCCGCTCTCACGCAGGACCCGCCCTGCAAACAGACCCAGGGCATCAAATGCTCCCATCAGCTACAATTGGCACTGGTGCGTGAGTAAATATCCCCCGGCAAAGCCGGGGGCTTTAGTTTGTGAGCCG
>TARA_R110001599_G_scaffold8651_11_pt1 | contig 37868 bp, 43 predicted proteins | sample TARA_R110001599 | Tara Oceans TARA_R110001599 (sample SAMEA4398360) | marine metagenome | biome: Polar Biome; feature: [MES] marine water layer (ENVO:01000295) within the mesopelagic zone...; material: water (ENVO:00002006), including particulate matter (ENVO:01000060) such as...... | reverse complement strand
TCCATCAGCTCCTCGGCGCGCAGAGGCACCAGGCTGCGGATGTCCATATGCTGCCCTTCGTCAATGATGTGCTGCACCCACTCGGGGCGGGCCGGCGGGGTCCATTCACTCATGTCTTCTCTCCCGGTTGTAGTGCCTCACGGCATCAGGGCATGTAGGCGCCGCCGCTGACTGAAATCAGCTGGCCTGTGACGTAACCTGAGCGTTCGGATGCGAGAAACAACGCCATCCAGGCGATATCCTCAGGGCGGCCCAGTTTGGGGATGGGCAAGCCGCTCATATTGTAGAGGCTGCCCTCCTGCAGGGCTTTCTCCATCGCGTCGGGCGTGCCCATGGTCTCGAAACCAAAGCGGTTCCAGAAACTGCCTTCACCCACCTGGTCGGACTCGTAGGGCACAATCCAGCCCGGGCAGATATTGTTGACGCGTACTCCCTTGCCCGCCCATTCCCAGGCGAGACCCTTGGAAAAACTGTTCACAAAGCCCTTCACGCCGCCGTAATGCACAACATTGGCCGCGGCTTCACCCAGCAGGGACGAGTTGGAAGAAATGTTGATGATGCTACCGGTTTTGCGCGACAGCATGTCCTGCGCGACCGCCTGGCAGCAGTTGACCACGCCATCGATATTCAAGGCAATTTCCCAGCGTCGCGCTTCGGCATCAAGTTCCTCAAGGTTGGCAGGGTGAGCGACCCCGCCTGCATTGTTGACCAGCACATCCACGGGCCCGAAAACCTCATGGGTGCGCGCCACCATTGCATCGACGCTAGCGCGGTCGGTGACGTCGGTAGCGACCGCCAATACGCTGCCCGGTAGACCAAGCCTTTTTGCTTCTGCGACGAGCTTTTCGCCGGTGGCCACATCACGCGACGCGCTGACTACATTCAGCCCCTCGCGGGCAAATTCCAGTACCAGTCCGCGCCCGATGCCTCCGCTGCCGCCGGTGATGATGGCGGTCTTGCCTTGCAACTCCAGATCCATGATCTTGTCCTTTCGTTAATTATGCTTGTGGTCTGTGCATCAAACCCCAAAACGCTGGATCACGCCACGGCGGCGTGCCGCGATCTGAGTGGCCCTGCCGGGCTTGTCCACGCGCCGGACGTTGGCCGGCAGCAGGGCGTCGAGCTCACTCAGCTTCACCTGCTGCGCTTGTGGCGTTGGGTAGTGATCGGCCTGCATCCAGCGTACCGTGATATACCCCTCGTTGAAGCCGGCGGGGTCCAGCCAGTTCGCGTGACCGGTATCGACGTGAGCGATGACGAGAATCAGCTCGCCGTCATCCTGTAATTGCGCGTAGTGGCAGTTGGTGTTGCTGAGCACGCTGCGGTAATCCATGGAGCACCACCAGTAGTTCCCAAACTCCACTGCCCAGTAGTGCGCCCTGGGCGGCTTCACGCGCACAACGAGCGCCTCGTCTGCCGGCAGTTGCCAGTAGGCGATCAAGGGCTCTCCGCCGGGGGTGGCGTCGATCGCGTTGTCGTCGAGTTGGCGATAAGACAGGAAGGTATTGGGCCGGGCTTTCCAGCGCTCGATCATGTCCGCCCAGTACGCCAGGGAATCGCCAACCCACTGTGACACCGTGGCCAGGCCCCGCTCCAGCCGCGCGGCATCCATGACTGGCGCGGGCGGCGTTGCTCCGCTGATACGATCGATGCGGGCTTGCATTGGACGCTCGTTCTCCCAGTCTGCGAAGAACTGACGGAAGGTGACGCGGAACGTGTTGGGGGAGGTTTGCAGCCAGTTGCCGGGATGTGGTTCGGGGCTGCAGATCAGTTCGAAGCTGCCGTCCTCGGCCACCTCCAGATCCTGGCCGAACAGCGTATGTACAGCGGCTCCGCCCCAGGGCGTATTGCCGTGCTCGACCGCGGTGACGGCAAAATAGCGCGCGCTGCCGCGGTTGCCGTGAATCCGGTAGGTGTCGGTGCCGTTTATCGGGCCACCCACATATACGGCGTCTGGATTGTCACCACCCTGTTTGCGGATGGGGTCGAAGTAATGCAAGAGCTCAGGATGCAACGGGTCATCGTTTTCCAGAAAGAACTGCATGCCCAGGCCAATATTCTGCGCCAGACAGCGAAAGCCGGCGGCGCGGCTCAAATCGCCGCTGGGAACGCCCTCGCTGAACGGTAGTCGCCCCGCGGTTTTAAGCTGGTCGCAGAATTGATCCCAGGCCCGAGTCAGTACCTGGTCCTCGCTGCATAGATTTTCGTTGGTCATGTGATGGGCTCCCGGGTCAGTGTGTGCAGAGTGCGTTCAATGAGGTCGCGAAGGTGGCGCGCGGAGTAGTATCGTGAGTCCAGCAGCGCGCCACAGCAGGCACCCGCCATGAACACCGTGAGGTCACCCGCGATTTGCCCGAGGTCCTCGCCGGCGCGGATTTCGCCGTTCTCCAGTGCCGCTTTCAGGTCGCCGTGATAGCGCCCACGGGTCAACGCCAGACGCTTTTGTTGTTCGCGCCGGTGCTGGGGCTCGATAGCCGCCACACTCCAGAAACACAAGCGGATTTTCCACTCCTCCCGGGATTCCGTATTCAGTGGCAGAATGGCGTTGAGACGTGCGCGCAAGGCAGTGAGGCCAGTAAGCCCGGAGGTCAGCCGTTGTTCTCGGCGCAGGTAGCGCAGATTCATCTGCTCCAGAGCCGCGGCGATTACCGCGTCTTTATCGGCAAAGTAGTGCTCGACAATGCCTTTGGATACGCCCGAACTCAGCGCAATGGCTCGCATGGTGGCGCCTTGCAGGCCCTGCTCTGCGATGCAGCGCGCGGCGGCAGCCGCAATCATCACGCGACGCTGCTCGTGGTCGACCTGTTTGGGCATGTGGTATCCGCATCACAGAATGTTTCCCTGAGATTGCGCCAACATGTCGAATATTGCAAGCCAATTGGCTTATAAAGATGCAGGCAGTCACTGGCTGCCCGGTGGCGATTCGCAGGAGGTCAGGGTGGGCCGGGCGTAGCGGGCTTCAATTGAATCGCGGGGAGTTGGTGCGGGCAGATACGCCGCCGTCCACGCACAGCAAAGCACCGTTGATATAGCTCGCCTGACTGGAGGCCAGAAAACAGATGGCGTTGGCGATCTCGTCCGGTTCACCCAGGCGGCCGGGGACGGTTTGCGCCGCCCAGCCATCGACACCGCCCGGCGATTGTCCGGCTGCGGCCAGCATTGGCGGTGTGGCGATTGGGCCGGGCAAAATGACGTTGCAGCGGATGCCCTCCCGCGCGTTCTCCACGGCGGCTGTTCGGGTCAGGTTGACCAGCGCGGCCTTGGCTGCAGCGTACGCCCCCAGCCCTTCTTCGCCAGCCATCGCGGCCCCCGAGGCAATATTCACGATGGAGCCTCGCCGCGGGCCATTGTTGGCGCGCATGGCCCGTATCGCACTGCGCACACCATAGAACGCTCCGTCGAGTGTTACGCGAAGAACCTTCTCCCAATCATCGTCGCTGCAATCCGCTAGCGCCCCGAAGGCAGATCGCGCCGCGTTGTTCACCCAGATATGCAGTGCGCCATGCGACGTGAGGGCACATTCTGCGAGTTGTCCCGCAGTGGCCGGGTCGCCAATGTCTCCCACCAGTATGACTGCTCTGTCGGGCGCCGCGAGGAGTGCGCGTGTAGCATCGGCCTGATCCGCGCTGAGGTCGTTCAATACCAGGCGACAACCCTCCCGGGCAAGCCGCAGTGCGGTGGCGCGGCCAATGCCGCTGCCGGCGCCGGTGATTACCGCAACCTGGTCTCGCAGATCGTTGTACATGGTGGCATGACCTCTCTTATTCTGGGACTGCGGGTGGTGTCCGGGGCTATTCGATGTTCTGTATCTGCTCCCGCATCTGCTCGATCAGCACTTTCAGTTCAACCGCATTGTGCGTGCTACTACTGGCGATCGACTTGGAGGACAGGGTGTTTGCCTCCCGGTTCAACTCCTGCATGAGAAAATCGAGGCGTCGCCCGCAGGGGCCACCTTTGTCCAGTGTGTGACGGACTTCGCGAACATGGGCCTGCAGCCGGTCCAGCTCTTCTTCCACATCGGCTTTCTGCGCCAGGTAGACAATCTCCTGCTCCAGCCGCTCCCCGTCGATCTCCACCTGTAATTCCGTCAGGCGTGCCCGCAGCCTTGCCTGCTGTTGCTCGCGCAACGCCGGTATCTGTGCGCGCGCCGCGGCGGTGGCCGCTTCGACCTGGTCCAGGCGGTCGCGAATGAGGCCCGCCAGCTGGGCGCCCTCGCGAGCTCGGTTTTCCATCAGGGTGTCCAGCGCTGTGTCGAAGAGCGCGTTGGTGCTCTGCAGCAGTGTTGTTTCGTCGGCCAGCGCTGCGCTGCAGACACCGGGAAACTGCAACAGCTCCAGTGGGTTGATCGGTTGCGAGGCCGGGAGTGTGGCGCCGATGTCCAGAGCTGCAGCAATGACCTTTTGCAGGTGTTCGCGATTGACCTGCAGCGCAGACGCCTCTGTTGGGTTGGCCTGGAAACGCACAACACAGTCAAGCTTGCCACGGGACATACGTGCCGCGGCCCGGGCGCGCAATGAGGTCTCTGCGCTGCGTAGCAGGTCGGGCAGTTTGAAACTGCAATCCAGGTAGCGATGATTGACGGTGCGGAGCTCCAGGGTAAGCTCGCCACTGCTACCGTTGGTGCTTTCCCTTGCGAAGGCCGTCATGCTGTAGATAGGTGTAGTCAAGCGTCTTGCCCCTGCTGAAAATACCCGGAGAGTTTAGCAGCCTGTATCGCCGGCTCACACCCGTCGCGAAGCCGCACTGCAGCCGGCTTCCGGCTCGCGTATACTGCTCTCCCCATTGATCGGAGACTCCCCATGCAACGACCCAGCGGCCGTGCGCCTGATGAACTGAGAACCGTAGCCCTCACCCGGGACTTCACCTGCCACGCGGAGGGTTCTGTATTGGTCGAGTTTGGTGCCACGCGCGTCATCTGCACCGCATCGGTTGAGCCCGGCGTACCCCGTTTTCTGCGTGGCACCGGCAGTGGCTGGGTTACCGCCGAGTACGGCATGCTGCCACGCTCCACCGGGTCGCGCATGGACCGCGAGGCCAGTCGCGGCAAGCAGGGCGGTCGGACGCTGGAGATACAGCGGCTGATTGGTCGCTCACTGCGCTCGGCGGTTGACCTGAAAAAGCTGGGCGAATTTACCATCACCGTCGACTGCGACGTGATTCAGGCCGACGGCGGCACGCGCACGGCGGCCATTACCGGTGCCTGTGTGGCGCTGGTCGACGCCCTGAACCACCTGCAACGCAAGAAGTTGATTACCACTGATCCGCTGTTGCAGATGGTGGCTTCGGTGTCCGTGGGTGTATTCCAGGGTGAGCCGGTACTGGACCTGGACTACCGCGAGGACTCCCGCGCCGACACCGACATGAACGTGGTGATGGGCGAGGACGGCGGTTTTATCGAAGTGCAGGGCACCGCCGAGGGGCAGCCGTTTCAACGCAGTGAGATGAATGCCATGCTGGACCTGGCAGAGAGCGGCATTCGCGAGCTGTTTGCGGCCCAGAAGCAGGCGCTGGCGGGCTGACGCGGCTCAGACTTCGATGTCGTAATCCATGATGACCGGGGCGTGGGAGGAAAATACCCGCGCCTTGTAAATGGCGCCATAATCCACGGCGTACTTCAGGCCTTTGGAAATGATCTGGAAGTCAGTGCGCCAGCCGTTGCTGCCGGGCTCACCGTCCGGCCACCAGCTGAATTCGTCGCGGTCGGAGTTGATCTCCCGGAACGCGTCCACGTAACCGCCATCGAGCAGTTCGTCCATCCATTGCCGTTCCTCGGCCAGGAAGCCGGGAACGGTGCTGTTGCGTTCGGTATCCTGCACGTCGGCAGCGGTGTGCGCCAGATGCCAGTTGCCGCAGATGATGAACTCGCGGCGCTTGTTGCGAACCTTCTGCAGATGGTTCTGCAGCAGCCCGTAGAATTCTGTCTTGCGCGCCAACTGGTCGGCGTTGCCCGGCTCGGCGTAGGGGGCCAGCAGGCAGCCCACGCTGAGGTTTTCGTAGTCAGCCTGAATGTAACGGCCTTCCATGTCGAAGTCCGCGAACCCCAGCCCGGTCATGATGGCTTTCGGCAGCTTGCGACAGTACACCGCCACGCCATTCGATTTGCCATCGACGTGATCGTAGAAGTAAGCGTTGTATTCCCGCGGGAAGTAGAGATCGTCGCGCAGGTCGTATTCGGTGCAGCGCAAATCCTGAATGCAGATGAAATCGGCGTCCTGCTCGTTCAGCCAGTCATAAAATCCGTTACCGGCGGCGTTTTGGATGCCGTCGGCACTGAAGCTGATGATCCTCATTCTTGGCCCCTTGCTGAGAGAGCGTGTATCATGGTCGCACCTATGATACCGGCGTCGTGGGGCAAGCATAACCCCAAACAGGCCAATTCGCAGCCTTTACTCCCGCTCGGAGTTGTAAATGAACGCATATCAGCAGGAGTTCATCGAGCTCGCCCGTCGTCACGATGTCCTCAAGTTTGGTGAATTCACCCTCAAGTCGGGTCGCGTCAGCCCCTACTTCTTTAATGCCGGCGCGTTCGCCAGCGGCGCGGCGCTGGCCACGCTCGGCCGTTGTTACGCCCAGAGCATTGTGCAGGCCGGGATTGAATTCGACGTATTGCTCGGGCCGGCCTATAAAGGCATCCCGCTGGCCGCCGCGACGGCCGTGGCCCTCGCGGATCACCACGGGCGCGACGTGCCTTTTGCCTACAACCGCAAAGAGGCAAAAACCCACGGGGAGGGCGGCACGCTGGTCGGTGCACCTTTGCAGGGGCGCGTGCTGGTGATCGACGATGTAATCACCGCCGGCACTGCCGTGCGTGAGGTCATCGGCATGATCGAAGCGGCGGGGGCCAGCCTGGCCGGTGTGGCCATCGGTCTCGACCGGCAGGAGCGCGGCACGGGAACAGCCTCTGCCATCCAGGAGCTTGAGCGGGAGCAGGGCATTCCGGTACTCAGCATCATCAACATGGGCCACATTATCGATTATCTGCAGGCGGCGGGCGATGCCTACACTGAGGTGCTGACCGCCATGCGTGCCTACCGACAACGTTACGGCGTGTGACTTGTTGCGTCGGCTGGCAACCTCTATATTGAACGCCATGAAAAGACCGGTCCTCATGCAGCTTGTCGGCGCGGCCCTGTTCACTTGCCTGGTGGCCCAGGCGACTGCACAGGGTGGCAACCTGTACCGCTACCGCAATGACCAGGATGTCGTCGTGGTGGATGACAGCGTGCCGCCGGAGTTCGTCGCGCGCGGCTATGAAGTGCTGAACGAGCGCGGCGCGGTCATTCGCGTGGTGCCCAGGGTACTCACCCCCGAGGAGCTCGCCGACGCCACCCTGCAAACCCGTCTGGAAGAGGCGGCGGCGCGTGAAGAGCAGCGGCTGCGCAAGTGGGACCAGACACTACTGCTGCGCTACAGCTCCATCGAGGACATCGAGGCACACCGCGACCGCGCACTCGCCGACCTGCGCCTGCGCGTGGGCATCCTGAAAAGCAACCGTCGTAACTTCAAACAGCAAATCGAAACCTACCAATCCCAGGCTGCGGACCTTGAGCGCCGCGGGTATGAGGTGGACGAGGCGCGGCTCAAGGCCATTGCCAGCCTGCAAAAGGAACTGGCCGCAACCGACCGCCAGATCGCCGATCGCAATGTGGAAGTGGAAGAGGTTCGCGCCAGCTTCGAGGCGGACATCGAGCGTTTCAAGATGCTGGAAGAGGCGGTGCGTCTGCGCCGCGAACTGAGCTCCAGGGCCGCTCAGGCCGATTAGCCGGGGGCGCCGAGCCGGGGGCGCCTAGCCTCGCAAGCCCCAGACCCCAACGGTCACGAATTTGTCGCCTATTTGCGCTTGCACTTTCAAGTGAATGTGTAATGCTTGAAGTGACGTTGACAAAAAGATGCGAGGCAAACCCAATGCACCGAATAATACAACGCGCGGGGCTTTGCCTTGCGTTTCTGGTGGCGGCGTCCACCGGCTCGGCCCTGGCGGCTGACAAACCGAATATCCTGGTGATCTGGGGTGACGATGTCGGCCAGTCCAATATCAGTGCCTATACCCGTGGCCTGATGGGCTACAAAACACCGAACATCGACCGCATTGCCAACGAGGGCATGCTGTTCACGGACTACTACGGTGAGCAGAGCTGCACCGCAGGGCGGGCGTCCTTCATCATGGGGCAATCCGTATTCCGGACCGGGCTCTCCAAGGTAGGCCTGCCGGGCGCAGAACTGGGCATGCAGGAAGAGGACCCGACCATTGCCGGCTTGTTAAAAAACCACGGCTACATGACGGGCCAGTTCGGCAAGAACCACCTGGGTGACAAGGATGAGCACCTGCCCACCAACCACGGCTTTGACGAGTTCTTCGGCAATCTGTACCACCTGAATGCGGAAGAAGAGCCGGAAAACGAGGACTACCCCAAGGATCCCGCCTTCCGTGAGAAGTACGGCCCACGCGGGGTAATCCGTTCCTACGCTGACGGTCGCATTGAAGACACCGGCCCGCTGAGCAAGCGGCGCATGGAAACCGTTGACGATGAAACGGTTGCGGCGGCGAAAGACTTCATTACCCGTGCGGTGAAAGCCGATACGCCTTTCTTCGTCTGGTGGAGCGGCACGCGCATGCACTTCCGCACCCACGTCAGCGACGAAAAAATGGCAATGGTGAAGAAGCAGTACCCGCACGCGGATGAATACACCGCGGGCATGATTGAGCACGACATGCACATCGGTGAGTTCCTCACGTTGCTCGACGAACTCGGTGTAGCCGACAACACGCTGGTGTTCTATTCCACCGACAACGGCCCCCACATGAACACCTGGCCGGATGCGGCGATGACGCCTTTCCGCGGTGAGAAGAACACCAACTGGGAAGGCGGCTGGCGGGTACCCGCCGCGGTGCGCTGGCCCGGCAAGATCCCTGCTGGCAGCGTGTCCAACGACATCATGCACCACATGGATTGGCTGCCTACCTTCCTGGCGGTTGCGGGCGAGCCCGATGTGAAAGAGAAACTGCTCAAGGGGCATCGCGCGATCAACCGCAAGTACAAGGTGCACCTGGACGGTTACAACTTCCTGCCCTTCCTCACCGGCGAGGCGGAGACCGGGCCGCGTCGCGAGATATTCTACTTCTCCGATGACGGTGACCTGACGGCCCTGCGCTACGATGCGTGGAAGCTGGTGTTCCTCGAGCAGCGTGTTGCGCAGACTCTACAGGCGTGGCAGGAGCCCTTTGTGGAACTGCGGTTGCCGTACATATTCAACCTGCGCCGCGACCCCTACGAGCGCGCCCAGATCACCTCCAACACTTACTATGACTGGATGCTGGACAGGGCCTACCTCCTGGTGCCCGCGCAGGATTATGTAGCGCAGTTCCTGGCGACCTTCAAGGAATACCCGCCACGTCAGAAAGCCGCCAGCTTCTCGCTGGATCAGGTAATGGAAAAACTGACGACGCCCGCCGGTACGCCCTGAGGCCGTTGATGAGAACCCCGCGGGCGAAAGTCCGCGGGGTTTTTTTATGAGCGCTGTTTGACGAGCGCCTGGCTAGCTGGCGGCGGAGCCCGTCTGGCCGGCGAGGGGTGTGCTGATTGCCTGGCGGAAAAAACCGTTGAGCAGCAGCGACCACTGTTCCTGCCAGTTTTCGGTGGGTGAGCGGGTGAAGCCGCTGCGCACGAATTGGGCGATACGCCCTTCGACCGTGGCCATGAGCAGGTTGGCGGCGGCGGGCAGTGGTATGACCGGGCGCAGCCCCTCGCGCAATTCCGCCTCCCGCAGCACCTGTTTCAGCTGTGTTTCGTAGCGGTCAAAAAGCTGTGCCACGCGCTGGTGTAGGCGATCGTTTTCCCCGGCGAGGGCATCGCCGGTGAGTATGCGGGTAATGCCCGGGTTACGTTCGGTAAAGGCCAGCAACAGCAGCAACATTTTCTCGCAGCGCCTGGCGACGCCGGATTCCTCAGTGAGGATAAGGTTGATGCGGGAAAACAGCGTGTCTTCAATAAACTCGATCAGCCCCTCAAACATCTTTCCCTTGCTGGGAAAGTGGCGGTAGAGAGCGGCTTCGGACACACCGACTTCACGCGCCAGACCGGCGGTGGTGATGCGATTGCCAGGGCTGGCCTCCAGCATCTGGGCAAGGGCTTCCAGGATTTGCTGACGGCGTTGGGATTTTTTCGGCGGCATGTCGCTCACGATCGATGACGGGTGCCCTAATGCTATCGACTCACCGGGGCGGCTGCAACACGCGAAACGTTCTGGCGCCCCGGTTTACCCCGCGCGGCCGGTAATCAATGTGCCGATGCCGGTGTCGGTGAAGATCTCCAGGAGCACCGCGTGCGGCACGCGGCCGTCGATGATGTGCGCACTTGCCACGCCGGACTTGACTGCATCCAGTGCGCAGCCGATTTTTGGCAGCATGCCGCCGCTGATGGTGCCGTCTTCTATCAGCCCGTCCACCTGTTGCGTACTCAGCCCCGTGAGAATGTTGCCCTGCTTGTCCAGCAGGCCCGAGACGTTGGTGAGCAGCATGAGTTTTTCTGCGCGCATAACCTGGGCGATTTTGCTGGCTACGAGATCGGCGTTGATATTGTAGGTGTTGCCGGCATGGTCTACGCCAATGGGTGCGATAACGGGAATGAAGTGACTACCCAGAATCACGTTGAGCACTTCCGTGTCGATCTGGTCGACTTCACCCACGTGGCCTATGTCGACGATCTCCGATGCGCCGAGTTCGGGGCTGTAGCGGTTTACGGTGAGTTTGCGCGCGCGAATCAGCTGGCCGTCCTTGCCGGTGACACCAATGGCCTTGCCGCCGGCGCGGCTGATGGAGGAGACGATCTCCTTGTTCACGCTGCCGCCGAGCACCATTTCCACCACATCCATGGTTTCGCTGTCGGTCACCCGCATGCCGTTGACGAACTCGGTGTGGATATTGAGTTTCTTCAGCAACTCGCCAATCTGTGGGCCACCGCCATGCACGACTACAGGGTTCATGCCGACCAGCTTCATCAGCACTACGTCCCGGGCGAAGATCTCGTGCAGTACCGGGTCCACCATGGCATTGCCGCCGAACTTCACCACGATGGTCTTGCCGGTGAAGTGCTGGATATAGGGCAGCGCTTCGGTTAGTACCTGGGCGATGTTCAGGGCGGATTCACGGTCGAGTGACATAGTTTTTCCTGCAGCGGACTCTGGGCGAGCGCAGTGGTATCGGGTTATTCGGGGAGGGTGAGCTGTGGTGATACCACGGCCATCTGATCCCGGAAATCGGTCATGATAGCGCGCAAGCGCTGCTCTGTGGAGGCCTCGAAGCGGGCGGTCAGCGCCGCTGAGGTGTTGGATGCACGCACCAGGCCCCAGCCGTCGTTGAAGTCGACGCGCAGGCCATCCAGCGTGTTCACCTTGCCCTCCGGGAAGTAGGCGCCATCCACCAGCTGTTGTACCAGTGCGAACTTGTCGTCATCCGGAACCGGGATGAGAATCTCCGGCGTGTTTGCCGATTGCGGCAGGGCATCGAGCATGTCATCCAGGGTCTGGTTCTGGTTGCTGAGTATTTCCGCGAGGCGCACGGCCGCGTACATGCCGTCATCAAAGCCATACCAGCGTTCGCCGAAGAAAATGTGCCCGGAGAATTCGCCGCCGAGCATCGCGCCCGTTTCCAGCATCTTTTCCCGCATGAAGGCGTGCCCGGTTTTCGACAGCACAGGCCGCCCTCCGTGCTCGACAATCAGCTGCCCCAGGTTGCGGCTGCACTTCACGTCAAATACCACGTCCGTGCCCGGGTTACGGGATACGACGTCTTCGACATAGAGCATCATCAGCTGATCCGTGCGCAGTATCCGGCCGGAGCCCGTCACCACGGCAATGCGGTCACCGTCACCATCGAAGGCAACACCCAGATCGGCGTGGTTGTGACGCACGGCCGCCGCGAGGTCGGAGAGATTTTCCTCGCGGCTGGTATCCGGGGAACGGTTCGGGAAGCGCCCGTCAATTTCGCAGTACAGTTGCAGGACATCACAACCCAGCTCTGCGAATAGCTGCGGCGCGATGTCGCTGGTGGCACCATTGCCGGCGTCCACCACGACTTTCAGCGGAGCGGGCAGCGTGATGTCACTGATAATCTCCTCGAGGTAGGCTGGCAGTGGATCGGCTTTCGATGCCTTGCCCCGGCCTTCCCGGAAGTCACCGGCCAGCGCGGTTTCGCGTAGGCGCTGCATCAGGCCTGTTGTGCTGGGTGCGTTCTTCAGCACTATCTTGAGTCCGTTGTACGACGCTGGGTTGTGGCTGCCCGTCACCATGACGCCGGAGCGGGTTTGCAGGGTGCGTGTGGCGAAGTACAGCAGCGGTGTGGGCACGACACCGATGTCGATGACATCGCGACCCGTGCTGAGCAGCGCCTTAATCAAGGCAGCTTTGATGCGTGGGCTGGATGTTCGCCCGTCGCAGCCCACGATAAGCGCGCTTTCGTTGTTGTCGGCGGCGATGGTGCCGAGCGCACGGCCAATCAGGCTGACGGTAGTATCACCCAGCTCCCGCTCGGCCTGCCCGCGAATATCGTAGGCGCGGAAGATCTGTGCCGGCAGGAAATGCTCTGCATTGACTACGGGGTCGTGGGATAGGTCGGTGTTGTCGAGGTCGACGTGGGTATCGGCGCTAGCGTGATCGGGTTCATCCTCGACCAGGGACGTACGCTGGAACAGCGGGTGCATCAGGTGGTTGTCTGACTGGCTGCTTTTAGGGCGCTCGGGTTCTTCCTGCTCGTCGTCGTCATTGTCATCGTCGTCGTCGAGCGGTGCCTGCCCCCTGTGCTCTGTCAGCAGTTTGCGCAGGTGCTCCCCGAGGGGAACCAGGTGCGGCAGGTGCAGCTGCACCTGGCCACGCAGGCCCGCACCGCGAATGATACGCGCGACATCGCTGGCCAGCAGACCCGGTATCCGTGCGGCCAGCAGCAACAGTCCAGCGGTGATGCCGAGCAGAATCAGGGCCAGCAGCAGCAGCACCGGCAGACGGCTGATGTGGAACTGGGCGATGAGGGCATTCGAGGGCGTGAATGCCAACTGCCAACTGGTGTCCGGGACGGTATACACCACACGGTACGTTTCGCCCTGTGCCTGGGCGCTGCCCACGGTAATCAGTTCCACACCGTTTTCGACATGGCTCTGCTGCAGGGTCACCTGCCCATTGGCCGGGTCGGCCAGCTCCAGCCAGCGCGGGATAAGCGCTTTGTCGAAGGTCCCGAGGATCACGGTCTGGTGCCCCGGCTTGTCGTCAGCGCGCACCAGTTGCGCCATGGAGGTGTAGATCTGGCCGTCGGCGCGATAGGTTTCCGGCTGGCTCGGGTCACCTGCGGTAGCGCGGCGCACCAGGTCGAGCTCAATGTGGTTGCGTAACTGATGACTGGACCCGCTGAGGCTGGCTGTGCCCAGGTCGCTGAGCAGCAGTGCGCGCACCTCGCTGAACTCCGGGAAGAGGCGCAGGATCTGCCGCTCCAGCGGCGCCACCGTCGACTCCTCGGCAACCAGCAGCTGCTGCCCGAGTGCGCTGTCGGCGACCTGCTGCAGGCGTTGGCGCAGGTCCGCCGCAACCTGAGCCAGGGCGCGCGCCTGTTCGCTGGCAATGATATTCACCGCGGCGCGGGTATGCCGATCCTGCAGCCCGGCATCGCGCAGCAGGGCGAGGTAACCGAACCCGAGCAGCACCGGCAGGGTAATGGTCAGCACGGCAATCAGGAGTATGCGGTGCAAGGTCGCTTTGCTGGCGACAACCCCGGCAGCGGTGTTCTCGATGCCTTTAGCCATCCGCTGCCTCCATGCGCTGTGCGATCAGGGCTATCAGCTCGCGTGCAATGGTCGACTTGCTGGCCTGCGCCAGCGCGCAGCTGCCCTGCTGCCAGAACACCGTTACGGCATTCTGGTCACTGTTGAAACCAATGGCCGTATCGGAAACGTCGTTGGCGACGATCATGTCCAGTTTTTTACGCTCGAGTTTGCCTCGCGCATACTGCTCAACATCGTGTGTTTCCGCGGCAAAGCCCACGGTGAAAGGCGCCTGTGCATGGCGGCTCACGGACGCCAGGATATCCGTGGTGCGCTCCAGTTCGAGAGTGAGGTGCTCCGCGTCCTTCTTTATCTTACCTGCGGCGACTGTCGCCGGCCGGTAGTCCGCTACCGCGGCGCAGGCGATGAACAGGTCGCAGTCCGTCACCCGCGCGAGGCAGGCTTCCAGCATCTGGGCCGCACTCACAACATCCACGCGTTCTGCGTGCTCGGGCGTGGCCAGCTGCACGGGCCCGCTAACCAGGGTTACCTGCGCGCCGGCATCGACGGCCGCAGCGGCCAGAGCGTAGCCCATCTTGCCGGAGCTGTGATTGGACAGGTAGCGCACAGGATCGAGTGCTTCACGAGTTGGCCCCGCGGTGATCACAACGCGGCGGCCGGCCAATGCGCCGTTGGCAAACAGCCCGGCAGCGGCCAGCGCGATATTGGCGGGCTGTTCCATGCGTCCGGGGCCTACATCCCCGCAGGCCTGCTCACCCGAGGCCGGGCCCACCAATAACATGCCCCGGTCCTGAAGTGTGTCGATGTTGGCGCTGGTGGCGGGGTCGCGCCACATCTGCTGGTTCATCGCGGGCGCCACCAGTTTCGGCGCCGCGGTGGCGAGGGCAACGGTGGTCAAGAGGTCGTCGGCGCGCCCAGTGGCCAGCCGGGCGATCAGGTCTGCGGTAGCCGGCGCAATGATGAGCAGGTCGGCCCAGCGCGCCAGTTCGATATGCCCCATGCCGAGCTCGGCCTCGGTGTCCAGCAGCTCGGTGTGAACCGGGTGGCCGGAGAGCGCCTGCAAGGTCAGCGGCGTGATGAATTCCTGCGCGCCCCGGGTCATCACGACTCGCACATCGGCGCCGCGCTCCTTGAGTTGGCGGACGAGCTCTGCCGATTTGTAGGCGGCGATGCCGCCGCTGACGCCGAGCACAACATTGCGATTGAAAAGATGTGCCACTGCGGCTACCCAACTGGGACAATAGGTTGTTTTCAGAGGCGAACAATACCATCACGACAGGTGTTTTGACACCGCAGGGCCGAAGCCAGGGAGGGCGTCGCCATGTCAATCAGGAATTGGGCCGCGGGGGAGGGCCCGCGGGACAAGCTGCTGCAGCGCGGCGCGAGGGCGCTTTCCGACGCCGAGTTGCTCGCCGTGTTGCTGCGCACCGGGCGCCGCGGCTACTCCGCGCTGGACCTGGGGCGCGACCTGTTGCAGCGCTTCGGCAGCCTGGGCGGACTGCTGGGCGCAAGCCAGGAAACGCTGCTGGAGTATCCGGGATTGGGGTCCGGCAAGTACGCGCTGCTCAAAGCCGGGCTCGAGCTCGCCCGGCGTCACGCGCTGGAACAGGCCCGCGCCGGGAGTGCCCTGTGCAGCCCCCACGCGACGCGGCAGTTTCTGCAGCATCACCTGGGCGGCCAGCCACGTGAAGTCTTTACCTGCCTGTTTCTCGACAACCAGCACCGCATCCTGCGTTGCGAGGATCTTTTTTTCGGCACGCTGGATGGTGCTGCCGTGTACCCGCGCGAGGTAGCTGTGCGCGCGCTGCAGTACCATGCAGCGGCGGTGATTCTCGCTCACAACCACCCCTCTGGCATCGCCGAGCCCAGCCACGCGGACCGGCGCATCACTGAGCGCCTGCAGGCGGCGCTGGGCCTGCTGGATATCCGCGTGCTGGACCACGTCATCGTGGGGCGGGGCCAGAGCTATTCCTTTGCCGAAAGCGGGTTGTTGTAACGTATATTTCGCAGCCGGTTTCGCTTGCGATACGTGGGGTGTTCTGGTATAAAGTCGCGCTCCGCGCGGCCGGGGTACCCTTTCAGACCCGTTTGGCCACACAAATTCGACAAGTCCCGTGGTATATGGGAGAGGCAATCATGGCAAGAGTATGTCAGGTCACCGGCAAGCGCCCGGTCACAGGAAACAATGTATCACACGCAAAAAACCGCACTCGCCGTCGTTTTTTGCCGAACCTGCACCACCACCGGTTCTGGGTTGAATCCGAGAAGCGTTTTGTCTCCCTGCGTGTTTCCAGCAAGGGCATGCGTATCATCGACAAGAAGGGCATTGACCAGGTGCTGAGCGATATTCGCGCCAGCGGCGTCAAGGTCTGAGCGGCGAAGTCTGAAGGAGAATAGCCATGAGAGACAAGATCAGAATGATTTCGTCAGCGGGTACAGGCCACTTTTATACCACTGACAAGAACAAGCGTACTACCCCGGACAAACTGGAAATGAAGAAATACGATCCAGTTGTGCGCAAGCACGTCATGTATAAGGAAGGCAAGATCAAGTAAGCGCGTCTCGCCTCCTGATACGTAGGGAACCCCGGCCTGTGTCGGGGTTTTTTATGGCCACGCAACATGCCTGAACTGCCCGAAGTCGAAACTACCCGTCGCGGAGTTCTGCCCTGGACCGAGGGGCAGCGTGTACTCGCCGTGGACATTCGCGAAGCCCGCCTGCGCTGGCCAATACCGGATGACTTGCCGCAGCGGCTCTGCGGTCAACATATCACCGCAGTGGAACGTCGCGCCAAGTATCTGCTCTTTCACACCGCCGCCGGCAGCCTGCTGGTGCACCTGGGGATGTCCGGCTCCCTGCGCGTGATCCGCGATAACAGCCCCCTGCTGCGTCACGACCACGTGCAGATCACGCTCGCCAGCGGTGATCGGCTGCGTTACAACGACCCCCGGCGCTTCGGCTGCATGCTCTGGCTGGCTCCCGGTGAATGTCATCCGCTGCTTGCCGGGCTGGGTCCGGAACCACTGTCCGAGGCCTTCAGCGGGGAGCTGCTCCATGCGCGCGCCCGCGGCCGTCGCGGTGCGGTGAAGCCGTTTCTGATGGACGGCAAGGTGGTTGTGGGTGTGGGTAATATTTACGCCAATGAAGCGCTGTTCCTCGCGGGCATTCGCCCGGATCGCCCCGCGGGCAAGATCAGCCTGGCCCGCTACCAGCGTTTGACCGAGCATGTGAAGCAAGTACTTACTTCCGCTATAACGCAGGGAGGAACGACTCTGCGCGACTTCGTGGGCGGTGACGGCAAGCCGGGCTACTTCGCGCAGCAGCTCGCGGTCTACGGCCGCGGCGGCAGGCCCTGCACCCGCTGCGCGCGCCCCCTGCGGGAGGTGCGGCTGGGCCAGCGCAGCACAGTGTATTGCGTGGCCTGTCAGCGCTGAACAGGCTACACTCTGGGTCTGTCTGGGTGGGGACGTCCGTCCCGCGGGGGAGTGAACAATGAAAACCAATGACCTTAATCGCCGGCTCGCGTCTGCTGCGTTGGCTGTATGCCTGACGGCACCTCTGTTGGCAGTGCCGCAACAGGCTGCGGCGCAAAACGCCGTGGATGAAAGCCCGTCGGCCGGAGCCATGGTGGGGGACCTGCTGATTGCGCGGCCTATCGGCGCGGTGATGACCGTGGGTGGCACGGCCGCCTGGCTGGTCAGCCTGCCCTTTACCCTTCTCGCGGGTCACGCCGGGGAAGCGGCCGAAACCCTGATGGTGGGCCCGGCGGAAGCCACCTTCATGCGCTGTCTTGGCTGTCGTGAAACCGGCTATACCAATAAGGATATCGACCGCAATCGCGCACGCAAGGCCGCCGCCGCGGCTGAAGAAGCCGGCAACTAGCGGAAACGTTCCTGCAGGGCCCGGGCCACCGGCTCGGGCACAAAAGGTGTGATGTCGCCGTTGAGTGCGGCGATTTCACGCACCAGCGAGGACGAGATGTAGGACAGGTGTTCCGAGGGTGTCAGGAAAATGCTCTCGAATTCCCGGTCCAGTGCGCGGTTCATGTTGGCAAGCTGGAACTCGTATTCAAAGTCCGCCACCGCGCGCAAACCGCGCAGCACGCAGCGCGACCCCTGGCTGTGCACAAAGTCAATCAGCAGGTTGCTGAAGCCCACCACTTCCACGTTGTCCAGATGCTGCAGTGAGGCCCGGCACAGCGCCACGCGCTCCTCCAGGTTGAACAGCGGCGTCTTCTTTTCACTGTGCGCAATCGCCACCACCACTTTGCCGAACAGGCGCGCGGCCCGTTCTGTCAGGTCGACGTGACCGTTGGTGATCGGATCGAACGTGCCCGGGTAAATGACCGTGTGTGAATTCATGCAGGGTGCTCAGCGCTGATAGACCAGCCGCGGATGGTAAACACTCACTGTAGCCGGTGCAAACGCCCCGGCGTCACGCCGTGGTGCGGAAAACGCGGTAGCGCACCGCGCCGGAGGTTTTATCGCGATACAGCACCCAGTTCTCTGGCAGTGCGGCTTCCGGCTCGGTAGCCGCTGTTTCGACGTAGATGCTCGCGCCTGGCGCCAGCGCACTGCTCTGTGCCAGCAGCGCACAGACAGGTTCTACCAGTTGCAGGGCAAACGGCGGGTCAATGAACACGATGTCCCAGGGGCCGGCCCCCGAGGCCAGCAGGTCCAGCGCACTACAGGCATGGCAACTCGCGCGCGCCGCCGCGTCCAGGGTCGCCAGGTGGCGGCGGATCTGCGTCAGGCTCGCGGCATTGTTGTCGACAAAGTCGCAGTGGCGCGCCCCGCGTGAGAGCGCCTCCAGCCCGAGCGCGCCGGAGCCGCTGAACAGGTCCGCGCAGCGCGCATCCGGCACCTCGGCCGCCAGCCAGTTGAACAGGGTTTCCCGCACGCGATCACCGGTGGGTCGCAGGCCCTCCGCGGCGTTGAAAAGCAGTTTGCGGCCGCGCCAGCGTCCGCCGATGATACGCAGGCTGCTGCTGGCGGTTGACGGCTGCTTGGCCGACCGACGGCGTGCTGTCATTTCGTCGCTCCCCCGAGCAGTGGTAGGATACGCAGTCCTGCGGATGCCTCCCGCGAATTTTATCACGAGACCCATGAAGTTTTTCAAACGCAGTAAGAAGACGCCTGCGCCGGGCGTGCCTGAAGCCGAAACCCGCGCGGACGATGACGTTGCGCCCGCGGAGCGCGAGGCAGGCAGCGCTGACGACGTGGTCGCCACCCCGGTGCCCGCGGCCGAGGCCCTGGTGCCAGCCCCCGAGCCCGAGCAGGCCGCGCCCGAATCGGTACAGCAGCCTGCCGAGCGTCCGGTGGCGGCGGCGGAGGCCGGTTTCTTCGCCCGCCTGCGGCGCGGCCTTGGCAAGACCAGCAACACTCTGGTGGAGGGGCTGGGAACGCTGTTTCTGGGGCGCAAGGAGATCGACGCCGAGCTGATGGAAGAGCTGGAGTCGCGCCTGTTGCTGGCTGATGCCGGCGTTGACGCCACTGTCGAGATTATCGGGCGCCTTACCCAGCGTGTTTCACGCAAGGAGCTGACACGGCCGGAGGCCCTGCAGCGCGCCCTGCAGGAAGAGCTGTTGAGCCTGCTTCAACCCTGCGAAATGCCGCTGGACGTGAGCGGACACAAACCCTACGTCATCCTCATGGTCGGGGTGAATGGCGTCGGCAAGACGACCACCATAGGCAAGCTCGCGCGTCGCTTTCAGGCGGAAGGGCGCTCTGTCATGCTGGCAGCTGGTGATACGTTCCGCGCCGCGGCGGTCGAGCAGTTGCAGGTGTGGGGTGAGCGGCACAATGTGCCGGTCATCGCCCAGCATACCGGTGCCGATAGCGCGTCCGTGATCTACGATGCGCTGCAGGCAGCTCAGGCGCGCAAGGTGGATGTACTGATTGCCGACACTGCCGGGCGCCTGCACAACAAGGACCATTTGATGGAAGAGCTGCGCAAGGTGGTGCGCGTGATGGGCAAGCTGGATGCCGCTGCACCCCACGAGGTCATGCTCGTGCTGGATGCCGGCACCGGGCAGAATGCACTGGCCCAGGCCAGTCAGTTCCAGCAGGTGGTGGGGGTGACCGGCCTCACTCTCACCAAGCTGGACGGCACCGCCAAGGGCGGTGTGATCTTTGCCATTGCCCGCAAGCTGGGGCTGCCGATTCGCTTTATCGGCGTGGGCGAAACAGCGGACGACCTGCGCCCGTTCGCGGCGGAGCCGTTCATTGACGCCCTCTTTGCAGGTGCCGATCAGGCGCCATGATCACGTTCGATCGTGTCAGCAAGCGCTACGCTGAAGGGCACGAGGCTCTGAGCGAAGTCAGCGTCGACATTCGCCAGGATGAAATGGTGTTTCTCACCGGTCATTCGGGTGCCGGCAAGAGTACGCTGCTGCGGTTGATCATGCTCATCGAACGGCCCTCACGCGGGCAGGTGATTGTCGACGGCCTGAACCTGGCCAAGGTGGGGGAGCGCGGCATTCCCCGGCATCGACGCAATATCGGCGTGGTATTCCAGAACCACCAGCTGCTGTTCGACCGCAGCGTATTCGACAACATTGCCCTGCCGCTGGTGATTGGCGGCTACGAACACCGGGAAATTGGCCGCCGGGTACGCGCGGCGCTGGACAAGGTGGGGCTGCTGGGAAAGGAGCGGGCGCTGCCTGTGACCCTCTCTGGCGGTGAACAGCAGCGGGTCGGCATCGCCCGTGCGGTGGTGGCGCGCCCGCGAATCCTGCTGGCGGATGAACCCACGGGCAACCTCGACCCGGTGCTTTCGGCGGAGATCATGCAGTTGTTTGAAGCCTTCAGCCAAGTCGGCGTGACGGTGTTGATTGCCAGCCACGACCTGGCGCTGATCTCCCGCCTGCGCCACCGGATCCTGACCCTGCGGAATGGCCGTCTGGTCGGTGCGGGGTCATGAGCGCCGCCGAGGGCAAACCGCGTCGCGACGGTGCCAGTGCACGCCGCACGCGCCTGCGCCACTTGCTCCAGGGCTGGCTGGCCCACCACCGGCTCTCGGCGGCGGATAGCCTGGCGCGTGTGCTCGACCACCCGTTTGCCAGTGCGCTTACCTGGCTGGTGATAGGCATCGCGTTGGCACTGCCGGCTGCATTGACCGTGGCGCTGGATAATGCCCGCGCGCTCAGCGACCGCTGGGACAGCCCGGCGCAACTGTCGCTGTTCCTGAGCGGCTCGTTGGGCGGCGAGGAGGCGCAGGCGTTGCAGGATACGCTCCAGCAGCGGCCCGACATCGAACAGGTGGTGTTTGTCTCGCGCGATGACGCACTGGCCGAATTCAGCGCGCTCTCCGGATTCGCCGATGTGCTCGACACGCTGGAGCGCAACCCGCTCCCGGACGTTCTGCTGGTAACACCTGTGCCGGGCAGCGACGCGCTGGCGCCGCTTTATGAAGCGCTCAAGGCTGACCCACGCGTCGCGGAGGTGGTGCTGGACATGGCCTGGCTGGAGCGACTGAACACTCTCATGCAGCTCAGCCGGCGCGTGGTGCTGGCGCTGGGTAGTGTGCTGGTGGCGGGGGTGGTGCTGATTCTGGGCAACACCATCCGGCTGGCCATCGAGGGCCGGCGCGAGGAGATTGTGGTGATCAAACTGGTGGGCGGCAGCAATGCCTTCGTGCGCCGCCCCTTCCTCTACACGGGCCTCTGGTACGGCGTGGGGGGAGGCGTGTTCGCGGCGCTGCTGGTGGCGTCGGCGCTGTGGTTTCTCGCCGGGCCGGTCGCACGCCTTGCCGAACTGTACCAGAGTAGCTTCCGGCTCGGCGGCCTGGGCATTATGGGGAGCCTCAACCTGGTGCTCATCGGTGGTGTTTTGGGGTTGGCGGGCGCCTGGCTGGCAGTGACCAGGCACTTGCGCCTGATCGCTCCGCGCTAGGCAGAGTGCGGCTTTCAGGGAACTTTTCCGCCGTTAGCACTCTAATACAAAGAGTGCTAGAATCGAGCAGATGACACAGGGGAAAAATCGTATGAGCAAAGCGTTGCTGCCGGTCGACCAGATGGTCCCGGGCGCTAATCTTGCCGCCTACGTGCAGGCCGTAAGCACCATTCCGCTGCTCACACCTGAGCGCGAAAAGGCGCTGGCGGAAGACCTCTTTTTCAACAGCAATCTTGAGGCCGCGCGCGAGCTGGTCATGTCGCACCTGCGCTTTGTGGTGCACATCGCCCGCAGCTACTCCGGCTACGGCCTGTCCGAGGCCGACCTCATTCAGGAAGGCAATGTAGGCCTGATGAAAGCGGTCAAGCGTTTCAACCCGGAAAAGGGTGTGCGCCTGGTGTCGTTCGCCGTGCACTGGATCAAGGCCGAGATGCACGAGTTCATCCTGCGTAACTGGCGCATCGTCAAGGTCGCCACCACCAAGGCCCAGCGCAAACTGTTTTTCAACCTCCGCGGTGCGAAGAAGGACTTGTCCTGGCTCAGTCACGAAGAAGCTCAGGCGGTAGCGGATGATCTGGGTGTTGATATCGCTGAAGTGCAGCGCATGGAAGGGCGGCTCAGTAGCCGTGATGTCGCCTTCGATTCGCCGGTAGGGCAGGACGAAGACGACGCCTGGCAGGCACCGCAATATTATCTGGAAGACCAGCGCAGCGACCCCGCCCTGTCCGTTGAATCGGACAATTGGCAGGAAAACAGTGAAGAACAGCTCTACCACGCACTGTCTGAGCTGGATGAGCGCAGCCGCGATATCCTCGCCCAGCGCTGGTTGGCGGAGAAAAAGGCCACGCTGCACGAGCTGGCTGCCAAGTACGAGGTGTCTGCGGAGCGCATTCGTCAGCTCGAGCAGAACGCCATGAAGAAATTGCGCAGCGCAATCGCCGCCTGAAGCAACTCCGGGGGTGCTACACTGCACCTCCCTGTTTTCCGGAGCCTCCCATGGCGCAGTTTTTCATTGCCAGCGCGGCTGTAAGCGGTGCCCTCGCGGTCAGCTTTGGCGCCTTCGGTGCCCACGCCCTGAAAGCCCGGCTGGATAGTTACTCTCTGGACGTCTTCGAGACGGCCGTGCAATACCACTTCATTCACACCCTGGCGCTGCTCGCGGTGGGCATCCTGCTGCTGCAGAACAGCGAGCTGGCTCTGCTGCGCAGCAGTGGCTGGCTGTTCCTGCTCGGCATGCTGCTGTTTTCCGGTAGCCTTTACGTGCTCAGCCTGTCTGGCCTGCGCTGGCTCGGTGCCATTGCGCCACTCGGTGGCCTGTCGTTTATCGCCGCCTGGGGTTGCCTGGCGGCCGCGAGCTGGAAACTGGCTGGCTGATGAGTGACAACAGCCAGCGCCCCATTCGCAGCTACGTACTGCGCATGGGGCGTCTTACCACCGGCCAGCAGCGCGCCTGGGACACTTACTGGCCGCGCTTCGGCCTGCTGCACCGTGATGGTCCGCTCGATTACCAGAAGGCGTTTGGTCGCGACGCGCCGCGGGTGCTGGAAATCGGCTTCGGTATGGGGCAATCCTTTGTCGAGATGGCTGCGGCAGCGCCCGCGACGGATTTCATCGGCATTGAGGTGCATCGCCCCGGCGTGGGGAAAATGCTGCACAGCATGGCCGAGTGCGGTGTGGGAAACATCCGTGTGTACTGTCATGACGCGGTGGAAGTGTTGCGCGACTGCATTGCCCCCGCCTCGCTCGATACCATCCAGATCTTCTTCCCCGACCCCTGGCACAAAAAGCGTCACCATAAACGACGGCTGATCCAGCCGGCTTTCACCGCAACGCTGGTGGACTACCTGAAGCCCGGCGGCGTGCTGCACCTGGCGACCGATTGGGAGAACTACGCGCAGCAGATGCTGGAAGTGCTGGACGCCACCCCGGGCCTGGTCAACCTGGCGCCCGATGGGCTGTATGTCCCGCGCCCGGCGCACCGACCGCTGACCAAGTTCGAGCAGCGCGGCGAGCGCCTGGGGCACGGCGTCTGGGACCTCATGTTCCGTCGCAGCGTCGACTGAAGCCCGGCCTTGCGAGCCCGAGGGGATGCCCTCAGGCGAGGAATTCCGTAATCACCGAGTCGAGAAAGCGGCGCCCCAGGGCGCTGGCGCGTACCCGTGTGCCCTCCTGCAGCAGCAGGCCGCGGGCGGTCAGTGTATCCAGTGCCGGTTGCAGCGTGGATGGCGGGAGTCCGGTGCGCGCCGTGTAGTCCGCCAGGGCGAAGCCGCTGTTCAGGCGCAGGGCGTTGAGCATGTATTCACCGGGCTTTTCCGTGTCTGCCAGCCACTGGGACTGGACGCGCCAGTCGCCCGCCGCCGCGAGGTAAGCGTCCGGCTGGCGTCGTTTGGCATAGCGCATAATACGGCCATCGGAAAAACTCACCTTGCCGTGCGCGCCCGCCCCGATACCCAGGTAGTCGCCGAACTGCCAGTAGTTCAGGTTGTGCCGGCACTGCTCACCGGCTGCGGCCCAGGCCGATACTTCGTACTGCTCCAGGCCAGCCGCCGCGAGCTGGATCTCGCCGGCATCCTGAATATCCGCCAGCACGTCCTCCACAGGCAGTATGGGTGGTTGTTTGTAGAAAACCGTGTTCTGCTCGATGGTCAGCTGGTACCAGGAGAGGTGCCCGGTCTGGTAGCTACTGGCCGTTGCCAGGTCGGCCATGGCCGCGCTTGCACCCTGCGCGGGCAGCCCGTGCATCAGGTCGAGGTTGATACGCTGAAAGCCCGCGCGGCGCGCCGCCGCCACCGCGGCGTGCGCCTGGTCACTGTCGTGCACCCGGCCCAGCGCCGCGAGCTGTTCATTCTGGAAGGATTGAATTCCCAGCGACAGGCGGTTGATGCCGGCAGCGCGAAACCCGGCAAACTTCTCCGCCTCCGCGCTGCCCGGGTTGGCTTCCAGGGTGGCTTCCAGGGCGTCTGCCAGCGCTACCCGCTGCCCGATACCCTGCATCAACCGACCAATGCCGGCAGCGCTGAACAGGCTTGGTGTACCGCCGCCGATGAACAGCGTCTGGATCACGCGGCCCTGCACGAAGGGCAGGTCGGCCTCCAGGTCTGCCAGCAGGCTATCGATATAGGCGGTTTCCGGCAGGTTGCGGGATTCGTGTGAGTTGAAATCGCAGTAGGGGCATTTGCGCTCGCACCAGGGCAGGTGCACATACAGTGCCAGCGGGGGTAGTTGCAGCTCGCCCATCAGGGCGCCGGCTGCTGCAGACGCCGCTCCAGTGCCGCGACCAGCTGCGCGCAGGCCTGGGCCCGGTGGCTCACCCGGTTCTTGGTGCGCGGAGCCAGCTGCGCCGCGCTGCAGTTGAACGCGGCGACGTGAAACACCGGGTCGTAGCCAAAACCGCCCTCACCCTGGGGGCTCTCGAGAATATGACCCTCCCAGCTTCCCTGGCAAATAATCGGTGTTGGGTCACTGGCGTGGCGCAGGTACACCAGCACGCACTGGTAGCGTGCGCTGCGTTCCGGCCACGGCACGCCCTGCAGCGCGGCCAGCAGCTTGCGATTGTTGCCTTCGTCGCCCGTCCCGGAGTAACGCGCCGAGTGAATACCCGGCGCCCCCTGCAGGCAATCCACTTCCAGCCCGGAATCGTCGGCAATAGCCGGCAGGCCGGTGTGTTCGGCGGCGGCGCGTGCCTTGAGGAGGGCGTTCTCCACAAATGTGAGCCCGGTTTCCGCCACATCCGGCACGCCGAATTCCGACTGCGCCTGCAGCAGGAAGCCCAGCGGGTCGAGAATGCGCGACAGTTCCGCCAGCTTACCGGCGTTGCCACTTGCCAGCACCACGGCCTGGGCGTTGCGCGCGCTGCTCATCAGTTGACGTACAGCTGGTGGCGATGCTCGAAACGGTAGGTGGTATCGGCGCCTTCGGGGCGGAAATCAATCTCGAAAAAACGCCACTCCTCGTTGATGAAGCCGAATTCCGCAATGTAATAGATGGCGCCGCTCTCCCGCACTTCGAGGAACTCCAGGGGTTCACCGGTAATCAGATCGCGCGTGTAGCCTTGAATCATCATCGCCCGTGCCTCGGTGCCATCGCCAACGTGCTCGCGGACCGCGAGGTTGAGGATAGCCCGGTTCTTGCCGCGGGTGATGCCGTAGCTGGCGGCGACACGCGGGTCGAGAAAGGTGGTGTTGACCACGCTGTAGTGCAACTCGTAGGGGCCGAAGCGCTCGGATTGCTGGGCGCTGGCGGTGCTGGTGAGCACCAGCATGAGCAGTGTCAGGCAAAATTTCTGGATCATCGTTCTCTCCTCAGCGGCTGATGAGATAGATCGCGGTGACGGCGAACAGGTTAGGCCAGGCGCTCGCCAGCAGCGGTCGACGCTGGGTGTTGCCGACCATATCGCGGGCGAGTATGCGGATGCCCCGTTCCTCGCACAACGCTTCAAAATCCGTCACCGTGCAAAAATGGATGTTGGGCGTGTCATACCAGTTATACGGCATGAAACGGGAAACGGGCATGCGGCCCCGTGAACCCAAATACAGCCGGCAGCGCCAGTGCGCGAAATTGGGGAAGGTGACGATGCCCTGGCGGCCGATGCGCAGCATTTCTTCCAGTACACGGTCGGGGTAGTGCACCGCCTGTAGCGCGTGTGCCATGACCACGGTATCGAAACTCTGGTCGGGGAAGTTGCCGAGCCCCGCATCCATATCCTGTTCAACAATATCCAGGCCGCGGGAGACGGCATTGGTAATCTTGTCTGGGTCGATCTCCAGGCCCAGGCCGCGTACCTGGCGCTCCTTCGCCAGGCGTTGCAGAAACTCGCCGTTGCCACAGCCGAGATCGAGTACCCGTGAACCGGGCTCGATCCAGCGCTGGATATGCGTGAGGTCGAGGCGCATCAGCAGTCTCCCCGCACGCGCTGCATATACGCCGTGAACAGCGCCAGATAACGCGGGATGGGCATAAGGAAAGCGTCGTGTCCCTCATCGGCCTCGATTTCCGCATAGGTCACCGGCCGGTCGGCGGCGATCAGTGCATCGACGATCTCGCGGGAGCGGCTGGGCGAGAACCGCCAGTCGGTAGAGAACGACAGCACCAGAAAGCTGCACTGTGCGGTGCGGAAGGCCGCCACCGGGTCGTCACCGTACTCACGGGCCAGGTCGAAGAAATCCAGTGCCTGTGTCATCAGAATATAGGTGTTGGCGTCGAAGCTGCCGGAAAACTGGCTACCCTGGTAGCGCAAGTAACTCTGCACCTGGAATTCCGCGATCTCCTCTTCACCCAGCTCAAGGCTGCCGGAACGCAGGTCGCGACCGAACTTGTTGGCCATGGCATCGTCGGACAGATAGGTGATGTGGCCTACCATGCGCGCCAGCGCCAGCCCCTTGGCCGGCAGAGTGTTGCGCGTCAGGTAGTGGCCCTCGGCGAAGTCGGGGTCGGACTGGATAGCCTGCCGGGCGATCTCGTTGAAGGCAATATTCTGGGCGCTCAGGCGCAGCGCGGAAGCGATCACGACACAGTGGCGCAGGCGCTGCGGATAAAGCAGTGCCCAGCGCATGGCCTGCATGCCACCCAGGCTGCCTCCGACCACGGCAGCCCAGCAGTCGATACCCAGCAGGTCCGCGAGGCGGGCCTGGCTGTGCACCCAGTCGCGTACCCGCAATGAGGGGAAGTCCGGGCCCCAGGGCACACCGTTTTCCGGGTTGATGCTGACCGGGCCGGTAGACCCGTGGCAGCCGCCCAGGTTGTTCAGGCTCACCACGAAAAAATGGTTGGTGTCGATCGGTTTGCCCGGCCCAATGCACTCGTCCCACCAGCCGGGTTTGCGGTCATCGGCGCGGTGATAGCCGGCCGCGTGGTGGTGGCCGGAAAGCGCATGGCATACCAGAACCGCGTTGGAACGCGTGCTGTTCAGTGTGCCATAGGTTTCGTAGACCAGCTCGTAAGACGCCAGCACACGGCCACAGGCCAGTGTCAGCGGCTCGTCGAAGCGGGCGCGCTGGGGCGCGACAATGCCAACGGTCGAAGTTTTCACGTGGCGATGTTCAGAGCCCGATAACCAGGGCTGCGGGCAGACCCGCCGCTGCCGCCATGTGCCCGAGCGCAATCTGGATCACGTTGATCAGGATGAACACCAGAATCGGCGAGAAATCGATACCGCCCATGCTCGGCAGCATGCGCCGAAAGGGCGCCATCACCGGCTCGGTGAGCTGGAAGAGCAATAACAGCGCCGGGTGCCGGCCGCCAGGCGCGATCCAGCTGAGAATGATCATGGCCAGCAGGGCAAAGAAATAGATATTCACCAGCAGGCCGACAATGCCCAGCACCGACCACAGCAGCAGCGTCAGCACCCCCGGTGGCCCCAGGCCATTCAGTGCCAGCAGCGCCACAATCGCCGCCATCTGCAGCAGAAGTGCGAGCAGCAGTGTCGACAGGTCCAGACCCCGGTAGGCAGGAATCACGCGGCGCACCGGCAGCACCAGCGGGTTGGTGACCTTGGCCAGGAACTGGCTCACCGGGTTGTAGAAGTCGGCCCTGACCAGCTGCAACAGGAAGCGCAACAGGATGGCCAGCAGTGCGAGGTTGAGCACCGTTTGCAACAAATAGGCAACGATATCACTCAGTGCGTTCATGGTGTCTCCTGCTCCGACTCGGCAGCCATGTCAGCGGCTCGCTGTTGCGCTGCGGTCATGGCATGTGCCACCAGGTCGCGCAGGCCTTCGTGTTCGAAACACTCCACGGCGCGCTCAGTGGTGCCGCCGGGGCTGGTGACGCGGCGCCTCAACTCCACCAGGTCGACATCACTCTCCAGCGCCATGCGCGCCGCCCCCAGGCCTGTTTGCCGGGTGAGGGCGGTGGCGCACTCGCGCGACAGGCCCATGGCGCAGCCGGCGTTGATCATGGCTTCCATGAACAGGAAGAAATACGCCGGGCCGCTGCCCGACAGGGCGGTTATCGCATCCAGCAGAGGCTCTTCATCAACCCACTGCACCAGGCCCACGGCGCCGAGAATGTTGGTGGCAAGCGCGCGCTGGTCAGCGTTCACCTGCGCATTCGCGTACAGGCCACTGGCACCCGCGCCGAGCAGCGCCGGTGTATTGGGCATGCAGCGCACAATAGCCGTGCCACTGCCCAGGGCGTTCTCCATACTGGCAACAGTGGTGCCCGCAGCGATGGAAATGACCAGCGCCCCGCGTGCACGAACCGCTGCTGCGATGCTCGCCAGCGCCGCGTGCATGGCCTGCGGCTTGACTGCCAGAATGATTACATCGGCGTTGGCGCAGGCTTGTGCGTTGTCGTTGTGGACGTTGATCGGGCCCAGCTTGCGCAGGGTGGCCAGGCTCGCCGGCGAGGGATCGGCGGCGTGCAGGGCAGCGGCGGAATGGCCGCTGTCCATCAGGCCCCCGATGATGCTCGAGGCCATGTTGCCGGCGCCGATGAAGGTAATAGCCGCGTTGGTCATAATTCGTGTGTCGGTTGGTCTGGGGAAGGCCGCAGTATACACGCCGTGGCCGGCCGAAATCATCCGCCCCCATGCGTGCTGCGGGGGCCGAAAATATCTGTCCCCACGCGCACCAGCGTAGCGCCTTCGGCGATGGCCGCTTCCAGATCGCCCGACATGCCCATCGACAACGTGTCCAGCTGTGGCAGTGCTGTCTGCAGTTCGACCAGCGCTGCCTGCAGCCGCGCGAAGGGCAGGCGCTGTGCGGCAAAGGTGTCGGCGGGTGCAGGGATGGCCATCAAACCGCGCAGTTGCAACCGCGGCAGCTGTGCCACCGCAGCGGCCAGTTCCGCCAGTTCACCCGGTTCCACGCCGGACTTGCTGTCTTCACCGGAGATATTCACCTGCAGGCACACCTGCAGGTCGGCCAGCTGCGGCGGGCGTTGTGCGCTGAGGCGCTGGGCGATTTTCAGCCGGTCCACACTGTGCACCCAGTCGAAATGCTCGGCGATGGCGCGTGTCTTGTTGGACTGGATCGGCCCGATGAAGTGCCAGCAAAGGCCGAGATCAGCCAGCGCCTCGACCTTGGCCAGCGCTTCCTGCAGGTAATTCTCGCCGAAATCCCGCAGCCCCAGCGCCGCCGCGGCGCGCACCTCGTCCGCCGAGCGGGTTTTGCTGACGGCGAGCAGACGTATCGCCCCCGGCGCGCGCTGGCTTTTTTCCGCGCTGAGTCGTACTCTTTCGAGGAGCCTGAAAATCCGTAGAGCGAGCTGTTCGTTTTGCATGGTGAGATGGTAGCTGATTCCGCTACTGCCAGGCGAGTTGAGAATAATCGGTTGCCGCGCCATGAGGTGTGAGCAGCAGTATCCGGCGCTCGCGCCGGACCGGCCCAGAGGGAGTGGAACGGTGGATATTACAGAACTTCTCGCGTTCAGTGCCAAACAGGGTGCATCGGACCTGCACCTGTCTGCCGGCCTGCCGCCGATGATCCGGGTCGATGGCGATGTGCGCCGCATCAACCTGCCGCCGATGGATCACAAGCAGGTGCATGATCTCATCTACGACATCATGAACGACAAGCAGCGCAAGGACTACGAGGAGTTTCTGGAGACCGACTTCTCCTTTGAAGTGCCGGGTGTCGCGCGTTTCCGGGTGAATGCGTTCAACCAGAACCGCGGCGCCGGCGCGGTATTCCGCACCATTCCCTCGAAAGTGCTGACCATGGAAGACCTGGGCATGGGCCCGGTTTTCCGCGATATCTCCATGATGCCGCGCGGGCTGGTGCTGGTGACCGGCCCCACCGGCTCGGGCAAGTCCACCACCCTGGCGGCCATGGTCGACCATATCAACGATAACAAGTACGAGCACATCCTCACCATCGAGGACCCGATCGAATTCGTGCATGAAAGCAAGAAGTGCCTGGTGAACCAGCGCGAAGTGCACCGCGATACGCTCGGTTTCTCCGAGGCACTGCGCTCGGCCCTGCGTGAAGACCCGGACATCATTCTGGTGGGCGAAATGCGCGACCTGGAGACCATTCGCCTGGCGCTGACCGCCGCCGAAACCGGCCACCTGGTGTTCGGCACCCTGCACACCACCTCGGCTGCGAAAACGATCGACCGGATTGTGGATGTGTTTCCGGCGGCGGAAAAGTCCATGGTGCGTTCCATGTTGTCGGAGTCACTGCAGGCCGTTGTCTCGCAAACCCTGCTCAAGCGATCCACCGGCGGCCGGGTGGCGGCGCACGAAATCATGCGCGGCACCTCGGCCATCCGCAACCTGATTCGCGAGGACAAGGTGGCGCAGATGTACTCCGCCATCCAGACCGGGCAGGCGCTGGGCATGCAAACCATGGATCAGTGCCTCAAGGACCTGGTGGATCGCCGCATCATTACCCGTGACATTGCGCGAGAAAAGGCGCGTATGCCGGAAAACTTCTAGTACTCAAGGATGGGAGATCGGGCCATGTTGATTGATGAGTTGTTGCAACGGGTCGTCAAGGAGCAGGCCTCCGACGGTTTTGTCACGGCCGGTGCGCCGCCGAGTATCAAGATTGACGGCCAGATCTACCCGATCAGCAAGGTCCGGTACACCGATGAGCAGGCTCGCGATATCGTGCTCTCGACCATGAACGAGCGCCAGCGCGAGGAGTTCCTGCGCAGCCACGAATGCAACTTTGCCCTGGCGGTGCCCAACCTGGGCCGGTTCCGGGTCAATGCCCTGGTGCAGCGCGGCAGTATGGGCCTGGTGGTGCGCCGCATCCACACCGAGATTCCCGAGATCACCGAGCTGGGACTGCCGCCGATCATCAAGGAACTGGCCATGACCAAGCGCGGCCTGGTCATTTTCGTCGGCGCCACCGGTACCGGCAAGTCCACCTCGCTGGCGGCGATGGTGGGTTACCGCAACCAGAACAGTCGCGGCCATATCATCAGTATTGAAGACCCGATCGAGTTCATGCACGACCATGGCAACTGTCTGGTGACCCAGCGCGAGGTGGGCATTGACACCGAATCCTTCGATGTCGCTTTGAAAAACACCCTGCGCCAGGCGCCTGATGTGATCATGATCGGCGAGGTGCGCTCTGCCGATACCATGGCCCAGGCGCTGACGTTTGCGGAAACCGGCCACCTCTGCCTGTGTACCCTGCATGCCAACAATGCCAACCAGGCACTCGACCGCATCCAGAGCTTCTTCCCGGCCGACCTGCACTCCCAGGTGTGGATGGACCTGTCGCTCAACCTGAAGGCCATGGTGGCCCAGCAGTTGCTCCCGCACAAAGAGGGCAAGGGGCGCACGCCGGTGGTGGAGGTGCTGCTCAACTCGCCACTGATCCAGGATTACATCCGCAAGGGCGATGTGCACCTGATCAAGGATGTCATGGCCAAGTCCACCGAGCAGGGCATGCAAACCATGGACCAGTCGCTGATTGCGGCCTACAAGGACAACCGCATTACGCGCGAGGATGCGGTGCGCTACGCCGACTCGGCCAACGATGTGCGGCTGATGATCAAGATGTTCGACAAGGGGCAGGACTCGGGGGCGGACGACCTGGATTTGAGTTTTGACGACTCGGATCGCGGCAAACACATGGGCCGCTAGGCTCTAGTTATTCACCTGTTCGGCCAGCCAGGTCTGCAGGATCAGTTCCGCCGCGTAACTGTCCACCGGTGCGGCGCGATAGTCTCCCCGGTGCCCCTGTTCGCGCTGTGCCGATTTGGCGGCATAGCTGGTCAGGCGCTCATCGCTCATCTCTACCGGCAGCCCCAGGCGCCCGTGCAGTCGGCGCGCGAATTTGCGTGCCCGCAGGGCCAGGGGACTCACCGTGCCGTCCATGTTCAGCGGATCTCCCACGACGATGAGCCCCGGCTGCCACTCCGCGACCAGCGCCGCGATTTGCGCCCAATCGGGAATGCCGTCGCGGGCCTGCAGCACGCACAACGGCTGGCTGGTGGCGAGCAGGGAGTTACCCACCGCAACGCCGATCTGGCGCAGGCCGTAGTCAAAGGCAAGGACAGTGGCGGCGCCGGCGCGCGTGCCTAGCTGCTGCTCAGGCATGGCCTGCCTGCGCGCTGATGAGATTCATATCTATGCCCAGCGCACCGGCAGCCGCGGACATCCGCCGATGCCAGGGTGTCGCGAACAGGATATCGCCGTTGGCGGGCGCGGTGAGCCAGCTGTTGTGCGACAGCTCTTCCTCCAGCTGGCCGGCTGACCAGCCGGCATAGCCCAGGGCGATAAGGTAGTCCCTGGGGCCGCTGCCAGCCGCGATCGCCACCAGAATATCCCGCGAGGTGGTCAGGGTGATGTCCTCGGTCACCTTGAGGCTGGCGTCCCAGTTCTGGCGGGCGCCACGGTGCAATACAAAGCCATGATCCAGCTGCACCGGCCCGCCAGCCATCACCGGCTCATCGCTGAAGTCGCGACAGGCTTCAATTTTCAGGTGCTCGAAGATCTCTGCGACGTTGAGGTCTAGCGGCTGATTGACCACCAACCCCATAGCGCCGCTTTCCCCGTGCTCGCAGAGGTAGGTCACACTGTGCGCAAACAGGCCTTCCTCGAGGCTCGGCATGGCCAGCAGGAAGTGGTCCCGCAGGCAGGCGCCGCTGTGGGTGATGGTGGTGGAAACAGGCATGTTTTCGGGTGCTGACCTCAGGGTGAATGGTACCGGTTGTGTTGCTGCGTGTTCACTCTGAGCTTAGCCGGTTTTCTTCAAATTGCCACGTGCGCACGATTTCCAGCTTGTCAGTGGTGGCGCGCAGCGCGGCGGGGAAAGGGGCAAATGGCGCGGCCATGCGCACGATCTTCATCGCCGCCTCATCGAGTACGGCGTATCCCGAGGAGCTCAGGATGCGGAGGTCTTCCAGCTGCCCTTCGTAATTGACCACCACCAGCAATTGCAGGCTGCCGTAGAGGCCGTAGCGTATCGATGCTTCCGGATAATACTGGTTGCCTACAGCCTCCACCCGCCGCCGCCAGTCGTGCAGGTAGGCGGCGTCGATGGCTTCCTGCGCCGACACCGCACTGAGGCGGCGCACGCGGGGTGCACTCGACAGCGTGGTCTGGTCCTCGTCGATATCCACGTCGGCCTCTTCGCTGACCAGCCGGGCGGTGAGGCCGGCTGGCTGCGGCGCTGACATCGGAGCCGCCTCCCGCTGTTGTTCCCGCACTGCTGCGGCCCGTTCGCGGCTGCTGCGCGCGCTCAGGGCGCTGTCACTGGCACTCGCATCAGCCGCCTCACTCGCTTCGCGGGCCTCGGCCTGCAGGGGCGCGCCGGAGGAGCGTCCTCCGGTACGGTCCTCGGCGGCTGAACTGCCGCTGCCCGCCTGGTTGAATTGGGCGAGGTGGGTGATCTCCTCCGGCGTCAACGCGGCGCGGTGCTGGGCGAGGGTAATCGCCAGCTGCGGGGGCTGGGGCGAGGGCGGCTCGAAACCGAACCCCAAGCCCAGCAGCAGAATGAGGTGCAGGGCACCGGCCAGAAACAGGGCGATGGTAAAAGTGTTGTCCGCAGCGGGAGCGGTGGTCGTGGACACGTGTCGCCGTCCCTAGCGGGCGGCCAGCTCCGCGGCAATACAGTCCATGAGCTGGCCGCCGATATCGACATCGTAGGCGCGCTCTATTTCCTGGATGCCGGTGGGGCTGGTCACGTTGATTTCCGTCAGGTAGTCGCCAATGATGTCCAGGCCGACGAAATACAGGCCGCGCTCGCGCAGGCTGGGTCCGACCTGCTCGGCGATCCAGCGGTCCCGCGCTGACAACAGCTGCGGCCGCCCCGTGCCCCCCGCCGCAAGGTTGCCGCGGGTTTCCCCCAGTGAGGGAACCCGCGCCAGGCAGTAGGGTATGGGTTCGCCATTGATCATCAGGATGCGCTTGTCGCCCTCGGTGATTTCGGGAATGAAGCGCTGTGCCATGATGGTGCGCTTGCCGAAATGCGTCAGCGTTTCCAGAATCACGTTCAGGTTCGGGTCGCCCGGTTTCACCCGGAAGATGGACGCTCCGCCCATGCCATCCAGCGGCTTGAAAATCACGTCGCCGTGCTCGGTCTGGAAGGCTTTCAGGCGCCGCGTATCACTGCTTACCAGCAGCGGCGGGCAGCACTGGGGAAACTGGGTGGCAAACACCTTCTCGTTGCAGTCACGCAGGCTGTGGCAGCGGTTGACGATAAGCGTGCCCTCGCGCTCGGCGGCTTCGAGCATGTAGGTTGCGTACACATACTCGTTGTCGAAGGGCGGGTCCTTGCGCATGAGGATAGCGTCCAGCTCGGTGAGGTCCTCTACCTGCGCGTTGCCCAGGGTGTACCAGCTTTCCGGGTCGTGGAACACGGTCAGGTGGGACATGCTGGCGCGAGCCTTGCCCTGTTCGAGGAACAGGTCACCGGGCTCCATGTAGTAAAGTTGCCAGTCTCTGGCCTGGGCGGCCCAGAGCATGGCCATGGTGCTGTCTTTCTTGAACTGGATCCGGGAGATGGGATCCATTACAACGCCGATCTTGATGGTCATCAGTGCTTTCCGCGATTGGGTGTTGCCGTAAAGTACGCAATGGGTGTGTCCTGCGCAAGCGCGAACCCCGCGCAACAGGCTCCGTCTAGCGGGGCAGGCACATATCGCCCCAGTGCGCTTGCAGTATGGCCAGTGCGGCCAGAGGTGCGGTCTCCGTGCGCAGTACCCGGGGCCCCAGAGCGAGTGGCAGGAAACCGGCGGCAATTGCCGTGGCAATCTCCGCTTCGCTCAGGCCACCCTCAGGCCCGACCAGCAGGCTGAGCGACGTTGGCGAGCTCGCCGTGGCGGGCAGGGGCGAGGCGCGGTGATGCAGCACCAGGCGCTGTACATCGTCGCAGTCGCCGGTCCAGCCCGGCACCGTGTCCGGAGCATGTATCTGCGGCAGGCAGCTGCGGCCCGACTGTTCGCAGGCGCTGATGGCAACCTGCTGCCAGTGCTGCAGCTTGCGGGCCTCCCGGTCGCCGCGCAGGCGCACTTCGGTGCGCTCGGTATAGAGCGGCGTAATCTCTGCCACGCCGAGCTCGGTGGCCTTCTGCACCACCCAGTCCATGCGCTCACCGCGCGATACGCCAATGCCCAGGTGAATGCGCAGCGGCGACTCCACCAACCCTGGCTGACCCTGCTCCAGGGTGACGGTGACCGCGCGTTTGTCGGCGCCGACGATGGTTGCCGGGAAGTCCACACCGCTGCCGTCAAACAGGCAGAGTGCATCGCCCGGGCCCATGCGCAGTGCCCTGGCCAAGTGCTGACTGGGGCCGGGCTCAAGCACCAGCGTGGCGCCATCGGCCAGTGTCTGTGCCGTAAAAATGCGAGGAATCCGCACTGCCGCGACCCTACAGCCCCAGGTTGTTGCGAATCTGCCGCGTGGGCTCCACCTGGTTCATGGTGTAGAAATGCAGGCCCGGAGCGCCGTTCTCCAGCAGGGTCTGGCAGAGCTGGGTCACCACTTCGATGCCGAACTGCCGGACGCTCTCCTGGTCGTTGCCGTAGCCCTCGATGCGCTGGCAGATCCAGCGCGGGATTTCGGCGCCGCAGTTGCGCGAAAAGCGCGCGAGGTTGGCGAAGTTGGTGATGGGCATAATGCCGGCCACGATGGGCTTGTCGATACCAATCGCCGCGCACTGGTCGAGAAAGTAGAAATAGGATTCCACATTGTAGAAGTACTGGGTAATGGCGCTGTTGGCACCGGCATCCAGTTTTTCCTTCAGGAACTGCAGGTCGCTGTTGTAGCTTTCGGCCTGTGGATGAATCTCGGGATACGCCGCCACCTCGATATGGAAGTGGTCGCCACTGTGCTCGCGAATGAAGGATACCAGCTCGCTGGCGTACACCAGCTGGTTCGCGCCCCCCATACCCGAGGGCATGTCACCGCGCAGCGCCACCAGACGGCGCACACCCATGTCCCGGTAGCGTTGCAGCAGGTCGCTGATGGCATTTTCGTCGTCACCGCCGAAACTGAGGTGCGGCGCGACATCTATGCCGCGTTCGCAGAGTGCTGAAACAATGCCGAAGGTGCTGTCGCGCGTGGAGCCGCCAGCACCGTAGGTTACGGAGAAAAAACCGGGGTCCAGCGCCTGCAGAGCGGGTGTCGTCCGCTCCAGCAGGGCCGTTTTGCCATCCGCCGTCTTGGGCGGAAAATATTCAAAGCTGATTGTGGGCATGCTGGGCCTAGTACTTGTAGCTGTCGGGCTTGAAGGGGCCTTCCTGCTTGACGTTGATGTACTCCGCCTGGGCCGTGGTCAGTCGGGTGATGACGCCGCCAAAGCCGGCGACCATGTGCGCTGCCACTTCCTCGTCCAGCTTCTTCGGCAGTACTTCCACGCGCAACGCCGCGGCCTTCATTTCGGGCTCGAGGTTGGCGAAGCGGCGCTCGTACAGGTAGATCTGCGCCAGTACCTGGTTGGCGAACGAGCCGTCCATGATACGCGAGGGGTGGCCGGTGGCGTTGCCCAGGTTCACCAGGCGACCTTCAGACAGCAGAATCAGGTAGTCGCTGCGCGCGTCGTCGCGGTACACCTTGTGCACCTGCGGCTTCACCTCTTCCCACTGCCAGTTGCGGCGCATGAAGGCGGTGTCGATCTCGTTGTCGAAGTGGCCGATGTTGCACACGACCGTGCCGGATTTCAGTGCGCGCAGCATGTGCTCGTCGCACACGTTGTAGTTGCCGGTGGTGGTGACCAGCAGGTCGACGTTGCCGAGAATGCCGTGGTCGATGCCGTCGGCAGTGCCGGTGTTAACACCGTCGACGAAGGGTGATACCACCTCGTATCCATCCATGCAGGCCTGCATGGCACAGATCGGGTCGATCTCGGTAACACGCACGATCATGCCTTCCTGGCGCAGTGACTGAGCGGAACCCTTGCCCACGTCACCGTAGCCGATCACCAGCGCCTTCTTGCCGGCGAGCAGGTGGTCCGTGCCGCGCTTCACGGCATCGTTCAGGCTGTGACGGCAGCCGTACTTGTTGTCATTCTTGGACTTGGTGACGGAGTCATTGACGTTCACCGCGGGGATCTTGAGCTCGCCGCGGGCCAGCATTTCCTGCAGGCGATGCACGCCGGTGGTGGTTTCCTCGGTCACACCGTGGATGCTGTCGAGCATGGCGGGGTATTTCTGGTGCAGCATGCCGGTCAGGTCGCCGCCATCATCCAGCACCATGTTGGCGTCCCAGGGCTTGCCGTCCTTGAGGATGGTCTGCTCGAGGCACCACTCGTACTCCTCTTCGGTCTCCCCTTTCCACGCAAAGACGGGTACGCCGGCGACGGCGATGGCTGCG
>TARA_R110001599_G_scaffold353879_1_pt1 | contig 37983 bp, 39 predicted proteins | sample TARA_R110001599 | Tara Oceans TARA_R110001599 (sample SAMEA4398360) | marine metagenome | biome: Polar Biome; feature: [MES] marine water layer (ENVO:01000295) within the mesopelagic zone...; material: water (ENVO:00002006), including particulate matter (ENVO:01000060) such... | reverse complement strand
CAGTGTGCCAATGTTTCTGCGCCGTGGCACCAGTTCGCCGGCGAGATTCACGTTGGACTGGTAATCCTGCACTTCGTTGTAGAACAGCGCGCCGTTGAGGGTCATCGTATTCTCCAGCAGCGTGGACTTGGCCCCCAGCTCAAAGGATGTAACGTCCTCGGGCTCAAAGGTCTCAAGAGACGGCGAGCCGAAAGCCAGATCGTAACCACCACTACGGAAGCCCGTCGATGCAGACAGATACACAAGTATGTCGTCGGTGTATTGGTAGTTCAGACCCAGTTTGAAATTGGTATCGTTATCGCTTCGATTGTTGTCGGCGTCAACCAGCACCACCCGGTCCTCCGGTGGAATTACGTCCTCTGAGCCCACCGGATCAATCGGTGTTGACGTGAGGAAACTCTGGCCCTTGATTTTGTTTTTCTCTTTCGTGTAACGGGCACCTGCAATGAGGCTGAATTGTTCTGTCAGCTCATATTCATGTGATGTGAACAGCGCGTAGGAATCGGTCGTCACGTTATGATCCGCCCCGAGCTGTGCGAAACTGGTGAGTTCCAACTCCCATAGATCAGTTACGGCCAGAGTTTCCACTGTTTCCAGGTCATCATTTTCGTAGTAGGCACCCACCAGGTAATGCCAGCGATCCCTGTCGCCGGTCAAGCGAAACTCCTGGGTGAATTGGTTGATTCTGGAATACCAGTCGATATTGGTGCTGATAATCGGCGTGTTGTCCGAGTCCTCTCGATTATCGCGTTTAAAGGTTTTGTATCCAGATAGGGAGGTCAGCGTGCCGACCTCCAGATCGTGGTCGATTTTAAAACTGGCACCCGACTGGCTGCTGTCGGTCTTGGGCCAGTAATCCTGGTTCACAGTGGTTCTGCTTATGGGGTTCCTGATTTCCTTGGTGACATCGGGCACGCCACCGGGATCCTCCTGGAACAGATTGTCATAGGGCACCAGGTCGCCATTTTTCGAGCCGTAATAGGAGGCGAACAACACAGACGTTTGGTCGTTGTTCCAGGCCAGCTGACCGCGAATCTGTTCCTGTTTCAACTTGCCAATATCGTCGTTGTTATACAGATTGTGATATTGCCCATCATCGCCGTTGTCCAGGTAGTCAACCGACAGGCGCCCCCTGACACTGTCTGACAAAGGTCCGCTAATAAAGGCTTGGGAGTTAAGCCTGTCATAGTTGCCATAGCTCGCCAGGATACCTGCGGTAAACTCCTCGGTAGGCTGGACGCTGTAATAGTTGACTGCGCCGCCAGTAGTGTTGCGACCAAACACTGTTCCCTGCGGCCCCTTGAGAACCTCTATTCGCTCGATGTCGTAGAAGCTCATGGAAGCCATCATGGGCTTGCTAAGGAAGATTTCATCCATATGCACCCCAACCGGACTGTCAAATGCCGCCTGGAACTCATTCAGACCAATCCCGCGAATACGAAACGAAGGCAGCCCCGCGGCTGCGTCCAATGCCTGCAGATTGGGCACCATTGCCGCCAGGCGATCCACGTTACCAAGGTCCTGATCCTTGGCATCATCCTTGTTGAATGCGACAATTGATATGCCAACATCCTGAAGTGACTGAGATCTTTTTTGGGCCGTAACTACAACCTCTTCAAGAGTCCCCTGGGCCATCACCCCTGGCGCCAGCAGTGTCGCAATAGCCAGGGCCAACCCGGGCATGATAGACCTTGGCGTTACCGAATTTTCAGAGGAAATCTGCCTTGGCGTGCTTGTCATTATCAATACTCCTGGTAAATATTATTGTGATAGTCAAAGACACATTTATTACCGCATGTGGCACTTGTGATCCCACGTTAATCTGTCCAGGGTTGATTCGATATAGCTCGATCGAGCCATATTTATGAGGGTACTTCTGTAGTCGGGAATTGAAGTTTCCCAAAGCAGATTGCCTCGAAATGTCATCCTACAATTCTGTGTATCACGTATATTGGATCACTTGTGTATCCATAAAAAGGTATTCGGGTCGCTATGACGAACCGCCACAGCAAGCCAAATCTCGAGCACCCAACGACCACCTCAACCGATGCCCAGCTGCTTTCGAGCAGTCGCCTGTTGGGCTTTTCAACCGGCTCGATTGGTGGGGAACTGTTTTCGACCCTGCCCGGCCTGCAATTGTTGTTCTACCTGACTGACACCCTCGGAGTACCCGCTGCAATCGCGGGCCTGGCAGTTCCACGTCCCCAATCGTGTTCATCCACGTAGCGCTTTTGACATCAACCGTATTACCAACTGGCGGTAAGTTGCCGTCGCTATCCAGCGCCCGATTGTCGGCATCGCCCCAGGCGACGTTATAAATTTTTTCTCGCGCTTTGCCCTGATTATCCAGCCAGCCCCTGACGACTTGAATGCTATCGAGGTTGCCACCTTGAGGGTCTTTCATTGCAGCCACCAGGAAAGTGGGTGCCCTCCCTTGGGGTGCAATGCTGAAATCACCTCCCATCGGTACACCTTTACCATGCCCCAACGCAGCGATTTGGCGGCTATGAGCATCTTCCTCGCTGAAGTCAAAGCCGCCAAAAAAACCTACACGGATACGTGGCCCGGTAGTGGCGAAAGTCTCTTTGCGCTGCATAGCGTCAAAAATCTGGCCTCGGGTATTGTCATTCGCCCAAACCGCGGTTACTCCTGATGCTACGGTTTGCCAGGCAAAACGCTTGATCCCCAACTCTGGATGTTGCTTGTCCAGTCCGGCGTCACGCCCGGGCATGGGTTCTTTATTCGCCGGGAAGCATCTCCGGCGTCTTGGCATCACTCACGTCCAGGTTACCCATATCCCAGGTTTCAAAATCGGCGAAAGCGTCGTCGGGAGATAGCAGCGGATGTGTCTCTGCATCACCTTTTGCTTGCGTAACCTCAACCAGGGGCTCCCAGCGATTGCGAGATTCCAGATAGGTATTATCGAGCGGATTATCGGCATCGAAGTTATCAACCAACGGGAACATCCAGCCATTGGACAGGTTTCCGTTATGGGGAATGGCCAGCAGTTCCCCACCCGTTTCTACCTCCCAGTTTTCCATCCATTTCCACAAATCCCGCGGGTTTGGGCTACCCAGCGGTGGTGCAGTTGTATAGGGCTCGATCACGATTGCCTTGTCGGCATCATCACGCATCAACACCACCCGGTGCAGATTGTTCCCTTTGACCAGCGAGGTCCACTCGAAACCAATGAGTGCAGTAAACCGGCCGGGGTCGTTGTAGTCCTTCGCCGCCTGAGCCCCCATGACCTCGATGGTGAGAGTGTCGGGATTGCGCGGATTTTCCAGTGTCACCAGTGTGCTGGGTGGAAAGCCGGATCAACTGGCGAGAGAGTGCGGCATCAACCCGCATACACTCGACGACGAAGACGCGCTGATACCCTATCGTCAGCTTATTTACCTGATGGAACACTGCACTAAAAAACTGAATGTACCCGATTTCGGATTGCGCCTGGCCGCAACTCAGGTCATCGGGATACTCGGCCCCCCTGGATGTCGCCATACAGAGCTCCTCTACCGTAGAGGAGGCTATTCGCTGTGCTGCCGGCCACCTGTTCGTGCAGAGCCCCACTCTCCAGATGGAGATTAATACGCAGGGGAACCAGGCATTCATGCGCCCTCATATTCACCTGAGCAATATGCCCCACCAGGCGATGCGGCAGGTGGAAGATCTGGCCATCGGTCTTAGCCACCGAGTCTTTTCCATGCTGGCCGCGGACAACTATCTGGACGTACAGTCTCCGACACCGGGTGCACTTGTCGCCGCTGGTTTGGAGAGACGCCACATAGATTTCGGGCGGCATGCACTCAGGAATAATCGATCGGGTAGTCGGCTCCAGACATTTACGGCGTGTACTCCGGTAGAGGTGCACTGCGGCGGCGCCCCTGACAATGGACTTGCAATGCGTGGAAGTACTGAAGGGCCGACAGCGACAATTGCTGCGGTAGGGGTCAGCTCTTGTTTGACGCTAACGACAGGGTCGAAGTATTGGCCAAGTATAAGTATGGGGATTTCCACACCGACGATATGCCCTCTGTAGCTTTATCAAATGGAATGCCCGAATCGCGCTGTCGGGTGACAATGACAAGTGGGGCATTGCCTTGATAGGAAAAAATCTGAGTGATGAAACCACCCAGGTGTGGAAGAACGATGTGGCTTTGACCGCAAGTAACTCCTATTTCGCCGTGCCGGAGCGTCCGCGTTCCGTCGCTGTCCTGGCGCGGTATCGGTTCTAGAATAAACGCTGCCCAATAAGCCCGCACGAGATTCACCCCATGAGACTTGTGCTGGGCTGGCTCTGGTTTCTCCGTGCTGGTATAGGTTTGTAGCCCGCAACCCAGCATAGCCTGTCGTTACTGTTGACTCTATCCAAGCCCTACAGGATCGTATAGTCCTGAGTTTGGCGAATGGATTCGGATGACAGTAACTTCAACTCTTGATCAGCTCCTCTGGCTTGAGGACATCGACCATCAACCGGTGGGTGGCAAGGCGTTTGGACTGAAAAAAATGCTGGGCTGGCAGCTTAGTGTGCCGACCGGGTTTGTGCTGGTCAATGCACAGCTGGTTCAGCATCCGCCTGCGCTTGCCGAATTTTACCAGCGTATGGGACAGGGCAAAGTGGCTGTGCGCTCTTCTGCTATCGGTGAGGACGGTGAGGACAGCTCTTTCGCGGGCCTGTATGAAACCATACTGAATGTCGAGGGGCTGGATGCCCTGGCCGAAGCCATTGATGCCTGTGTCCGTTCCCTGCACAGCCAGCGCGCCAATGCTTATCAGCGCCACGAGGTAGTGGACGACCAGCAGATGAGCGTGGTTGTACAGCGCATGGTCGACGCCAGTGCTGCGGGTGTACTTTTCACTGCTGACCCGGTGAGCGGCCGTCACGACAGACTGATAATCGATGCGGTGACAGGGTTAGGGGAAGCCCTGGTTAGCGGTGAGCAGACCCCCGATCACTATGAGTATGATCGCGCCGACAAGCTGGTTTATTCCGAGTTGATCAACGATGAACCAATATTGACTGTTGCCCAGCAGCAGCTACTGATCGCTGAGGCCCGACGGGCGGTGGCAATGGCCGGGGATCAGTTGGACATGGAATGGGCCATTGATAAGAGTGGGCAGTTGCACTGGCTGCAGGCGCGACCCATCACCACCCTGGGAACTGACCTGAACGAACTGGATACTCCCCTGAATCCCTCGGATGTGCTTACTCGCTGCAATGTCGGTGAGATGATGCCCGGCGCGAGCTGCCCGCTGACATTTTCAACCACCGGCCGCGGGATCGAGCATGGAATGCAGCATATGCACGTGTGTTTTGCCGGACGCCCAGCGATAACCGGGGAGTGGACTCAACTGGCGATGAGTCATGGCAAGCTTTTTATTAACCTGACCGGGGGCCTTGCTGCAGCCGCAACAGTACTTGGCGTCGATGCAAAATCCATGGGGCACAGTGTGTGCGGTGGTATCGTGGAAGAGTTACAAGAGCCAACAAAAAAACCGCTATGGGTGCGTATTCGAGGCGCCGTAAGACTACTGAAATATCTCTGGAGTGCCGATCGCGTGATAGCCGACTTCAGGGCCAGGATAGAAGAATTTACTCTACCCAGCAGCGGGGACAGCCGCAGCATCGCTGCGGAGCTGCATCGTCAGCAAATTGTGCTGTACGAGACAATGGCGGTACACCTGCAGTCATCCACTACCTCGGGGTTTGCCAGCAATATATTGCAGGCAATTATTTCGGGAGGACAGGAAAGTACTGCGCAGGAAGAAGCCGAGGCCGCCAGGCTCATGGCTGGAGCTACCGGTGTGGAAAGCGCAGTGCTGGTCGAACAGCTCGATGCAATCGCAGAGCAGATCGCGCATTACAAGGACGCCCCATTGCATTTCCTGGGTACAAAGCCCGCAGCTGCCCTGGCCTGGCTCACAGCCAATCCGGGGGATATTGGCGAACGCTATAACGTCTTTATTCGCCGCCACGGCCATCGTGGTTACCGGGAGCTCTGTATGCGCGAGGTCAGCTGGGGCGATGCGCCTGAGGGCTTGATCGCCACCCTGCAGGCTTCGGTTGCGGCACGCCTTGCCGGGTCTACAGGCAGCATCAGGCCGCAGCCGGTCGACACGGCTGGCTTGAGTCGCGGTCTGCGCTGGATTCTTCCCAAGGCGCACAAGGCTGTTCGCCGTAGGGAGCTCACCAAGTCCTTGTTGGTAGATGTGACTAACCGGTTCAAGCAAAGTTACCGGTATCTTGGCTCGCTATTGGTGGCTGAGCACCTGCTTGAGGACGCCGATTTGGTGTTTTTCTTCACCGAACAGGAGCTGACTGAATACGTGATTGAGCAGTCAGATGACAGCGCCAGCGTGGCGTACTGGAACAGGAAAGCCGCGCAACGGCGGCTGGCACTGGACTATCAAAATCGACTCGATTTCGACGATATCAACGTCGGCCAACCTCGGCCAATTGATTCCAGAGTGCTTGCTCGTCCCGGGGATGGGGAGATTACCGGTAGACCGGTTTCCCTGGGGATAGTTGAGGCTACTGCCCGGGTGGCCTTCTCCGTTGCCGAGGCGGCCGATTTAAAAGCAGGGGAAATACTCGTCGCGCCAATAACTGACGTAGGCTGGACGCCCTACTTCAGTATGATTGCCGGCCTGGTTACTGATGTCGGTAGTGCGGTGTCACACGGTGCTGTGATTGCGCGCGAATACGGATTGCCCGCGATTGTAAATACCAGGGTTGGTACTCAGCGCATCAAGACGGGCGACAAAATACGCCTGGATGCCAACAGTGGTGTGGTAACAATCCTTTAAGCCGCGGTGAATAGCTTGCAACGAGAGGTGACAAAAATGGACACTGTGTTTGATGTAAGTCAATTTGGCATACAGGCCGAGGATGAATTTCCCCATGCGTTCAGCGAGGACCACCCGGACTGGAACGAATCTTACTTTTTCGATTGGTATGATGCCGCGGGGAGTGTAGCCGGTCATTGCCGGGTAGGCTGGCACCCGGTTCAGCAACGACTTTGGTTCTGGCTATATCTATTCAATGGCCATGAGTGGTTCGCCATCGAGGAATGCCGTTTGCCGCTCTCAGCTGTAACACTTGGGCAAGACTGCCGTGCTGAAGCACAGGCATTCTCCTATGCGGGCTGGGGTTTGGAGTTTAGTTATGTGCCCCGCCAATTACTGCTCGAAGGTGAACTGCAGGTGAGTGGCTTCGCGCGAGTGTTGTCGGGCCCGAGGCAGGGGATGATTATGCCTGTAGCACTAAGCCTCAATATAAGTGCAATTGGCGCAGCGTATTCTCGCGGTGCTGGCAAGGTGGAAAGTCACAGCGCAGTGGGCTTCAGTACTGATCGCTACGAGCAACCACACCGGGCCAACGGCCATATGACAATCGATGGTGAAGTTACCCAACTGGAGGTAAGAGGCGAGCGTGACCATTCCTGGGGTCCTCGACCTTGGGACATGAGCTGGCAATTCTTTGTCATCAATAACGAGCGTTTCAGTTTACTGGCTACCCAGGTGGCAATACCCGAGTGGCCACTAATCCAGATGGGTTACTACCACACTCACGGTGAACAAATGGAACACCTTAGTGAGAGCCACTTTAACCTTACCCTTAACTCGGACGACCCCCTAAAAACGGTGAGCGGTGACTTCAGTCTTAGCTGTGATAGCGGTCGCATCGTTAAAGGAACAATTGAAACGATCTCGGGTGCTGAAATCGATATAACGCACTGCTTCGCTGAACCGCATCGCTCCGAATATCGACGCTCGCTTGTTCGCGCCAAGTTCGACGATGGCAGCCAGAGTATCGGGTGGCTGGAGTGCAATCGCAATGGAAGGTCTACGCAATGAAAATCGATGGGCCGTTCTACGCCATGCTGGATAATGCAGCCGCGGAGGCCAAGCGTCTGGCTGCGATTGGCTATGACGGTGTGTACACCCTTGAAGGTAGCTGTGACCCGTTCCTGCCGCTTGCCCTGGCTTCGGAGCACGCGCCAGAACTGGATATTGCCACGGGTATAGCAGTGGCATTTCCGCGCAATCCCTCACACATCGCTTACCAGGCATGGGATTTGCAAAAATTTTCCAGAGGTAAATTTAGCCTTGGCATTGGCTCACAGATAAAAGCCCATATTGAAAAACGTTTCGGCACGGACTTCGACCCACCGGCCGCGCGGATGCGGGAATATATTCTGGCGGTTAAGGCATTTTTTGACTGCTGGCAAAACGGTACCAGGCTGGACTTTCAGGGCAAGTACTATCGCCATACCCTGATGACGCAGATGTTCAACCCGGGGCCCAACCCCTATGGTATACCGCCGGTTATGCTGGGTGCGCTCGGCCCAAAGATGACTGAGGTAGCTGGCGAGGTAGCTGACGGCCTTATTGTTCACCCCTTTAATAACATGGCATTTCTGCAGGAACGTGCCTTGCCGGCAGTGCACCTTGGACTGCAGAAATCCGCGCGCAAGCTAGAGGATTTTATTCTGCAGGTGAATGCCATCATCATCACTGGCGAAACTGACCAGCAGTACCAGGCGGCCGAAAATAGTGTAAAAGGATTGCTGGGCTTCTACGGTTCAACCCCGGCCTACAAATTGCCGATGGATGCTGTTGGCCTGGGCGACCTGCAGCCAACTCTGAACGCACTGTCCAAACAAGGCAAATGGGATGAACTGGGCGCCCACATCAACAATGAGTTTCTGGATGCGTTTTGTACTCGCGGTAGGCCCGATGAGATCGCCGGAAAATTGAAAGCAAAATACGGCAAATTTGCTGACCGCTTAGCCATCTATGCACCCTATGAGGCAGCTGACGAAATGTGGAAGGGTATTGTTACCGAGCTTAAAGATTGATGTCTCGCCTGTAATATCCCAGGGAAAGCGCTATCGGCGAATTTCTGCGCGATAGCGTCCGTGCCCCCACCTGAAGATGGTCAATATTACTGGCGGCAGCAGGCAAATTTACGTGTTATGTTATGTCCTGCCCCGTCGGTCTGTGCCGGAGATAGCCTTTGAAGAAATCAACAAAAGCCGTGCTGTTGTCCGGCTTGGTATTTCCTGGCCTCGGGCATCTTTACCTGAAGCTCTGGGTTGCCGGCGCGATGTTGTCCGCCGGTGCCGCTTTTGCAATCTATTACCTCTCTTCCATTGCCATGACCATAGTGCTCGATGTGTCCCACAAGATCGAGACGGGTACTATTCCTGCAGATATTGCCACTGTAAGCAATGCTGTTTCACAACAGCTTAGCAGCACCGAACAGGCGACGAACCTGGCTTCAATCACGCTACTGGTGTGCTGGGTGATAGGAATAATGGGGTCCTGGTGGCAGGGACGAGCCCAGGAGAAACATGGAACTGTATAATGTCATGCGTACCACTTTCGCTTGCAGGGAGTTTACCGGTGAACCCGTACCGAAAGACGTATTGCATCGCATCGTCGATAATGCCCGCTTTGCTCCCAGTGGTGGCAACCGCCAGGGGTGGCGCATCATCAATATTGCTGATGCTGAGAAGAAAGAGCGGCTTGCCCAGCTATCACTGCCGGCTGCCACACGCTATCTCCTCCAGATGAACGCCGGTGAAAGCCCACTCAACACCGTCCTCCCCAGTACTATCACCGATGACCAGGTTGCGGCTGCAGAAGCGCCTGAATGGCTGGTTGCACACATACGGAATGCACCGACCTTGTTGGTTATAGCCGTTGATCTGGCTCTGATTGCGAGTATGGACAAGGATCTCGACCGTATCGGCCTGGTGAGTGGTGGCTCGATCTACCCACTGGCCTGGAATATTCTGTTAGCGGCCCGCAATGAGGGCTACGGGGGTACGATGACCACCTGGGGAATCGCTGAGGAACCGGAAGTGAAGGCGCTACTCGACATACCCCCGCACTGGGCGGTGGCAACCATCATGCCTTTGGGTAAACCGGCAAAGCAGTTGACAAAATTAAGGCGCAAGCCTGTAGAGGATATCCTTTATACCGATAGCTGGAACAGCCGCAGCGCTTGAAGCACAAGAGTTGTGCAATGGGCAGTGTTAAAAAACTCCATTAGTACGCGGTGTAATCCACCTATTATTGGATATCAAAGTACTCTAAAAAATCATTGGCCAAGAAAATTTACGGTAGACTACCGTTCCCGGTTCACCGTCAACGTGGTCACAGGCTAGTCGGCGTACTCGGCACAACAGGGCACTTGATCCCCAGTACACGACCAGGCCGCTTTCGAGTTCTGGAATATGCGAGCCTGGGGTTTGATATTGGGTTCATCGTCCAGGGTTCCTGCTGGAACAAATATCTGTTTGGTATCGCCAATCGCCCTCGGCAATGGCCCACCGCATTGGGCGCAGAACGTACGAGCAAAGCGCTGCGCAGCTGGTAGCTTGTAAGTTCTTATCAGGGTGCTGTCACCCGTCCATTCGAGCTCTCCATTACTAATGAACAGGTTGCTCGCATGGCCGGTGCCCGTGGACTTTCGACAGCGCGAGCAGTGACAATGGAAAAAACGAGTGGGCTCACCGGTCACTACAAACTCGAGTGCGCCGCACAGGCAGGATCCTTTCAAGGTTTGCTCGGTCACGAATAAATTCCTTTATCAGAAAATAGGGGTACACAGCATAGCAAATTCGGAATGGCATGCTCATCTCCGGCCAGGTCCCGGACCAGTGGATGTACGAGTCGATGGGCATTATCGGGTATGCTGGGGCCCGCTTTTGACAGAAGTAACTCGAATATCACCGTATTCTGCACCCCGGGGTCAACAGAGAGGAGAGGATAGTGACATCCAATAGGTTTTTAGCCCTGATTGCACTGATTGCCCCACTGGCAATGCCTAGCAATGCAGACAGTTCTGCCCCTTGTAGAGATAAGGAGCTGTGGTTTGAAACCGGAATCGGGTATTACTCCGAAGGTTATGGCCTCGAAGGAGCCGAGAAAAAAGCCAGGTCGCTTTATAGAATGATGGAAGGGGAGCCCTTCACAGAAGATGAGGCGATTGCCATTGCCCTACAAGCATGGCATTTTCTGGATAGCGAGAACGCTTCAACACATATCAATCAAATAGAGCGTATCGGGTTAGCCCACAGCTATTACATCAAATGCCTTGAGCAGCACTGACATATAGCGCTCTATTCATGAGAGGTACAACGAATCGACGTAACCGATGCCTGCGCAGCTTCTTCCGGGCTTGCGAAGTATAGCTCACGTCATATTCATCAGCTGCATTTGGGATTTATTTTCAGAGATAGCCCCCTTTCAGCCCTTTTTCGCCCACAATACCATGTCCTTCCAACTGTACGGCTCCCTGCCATGAATGAAGACTCTCCCGATGCCCGCGCCGCAGATCCCCTTTATGGCTGGGTAATGGTGTTCGTCGTCTTTGTGCTAAGCGGTTTATCGTTTGGTAATCTGGGCGCAATATCTGTTTTTCTCAAACCCCTGACAGCAGAGTTCGGTTGGAGCAGGGGAGAAACTTCGCTGGGTTATACCGCCATAGCATTCTCCACAGCGCTATTTGGCATATTGTGGGGGCATATCGCAGATCGCTACGGCTCCCGCTGGTTTGGGGTATTTGCGGCGCTAAGTATGTCGCTCAGTTTGTGGATGCTCAGCGAGCAAACGAGTATCTTTCAGTTTTATGCGTTCTACTTTCTGTTTGGTGCCTTTGGCACCGCTATGGCATACACGCCTTTGTTCGCCAACGTTGGCTTCTGGTTTCATCGTAACCCGGGCTTGGCGCTGGGCATTACTGCCTCGGGCGGAGCTATAGGCCAAGGTATCGTTCCCTACCTTGCCGGAATTGCCATATCAAGCCATGGGTGGCAATGGGCCTATCAGATGATGGCCATTTCTTACCTGGTAATCACCTTGCCTATTGCCTTCCTCGTACGTGAATCACCGCGCCGGCTTCAGGCTCGAATTACTCCCGAGATTGAAGTCAGACGCTTTCCCCTGACGGTGATAGAGGTGATCGCATGGATTTCCGTAGCGGTAGTTTTCTGCTGCAATTGCATGGCGGTACCCATAGTTCATTTGGTGCCAATGCTCACAGATGCGAATCACACCTTGGAGTTTGCTACCCGTGTACTGCTGGTATTAATGCTGGCTGGAGGAGCCGGCCGAATTGTGGGCGGTAAGCTTTGCGATATCATCGGTGCGCTACCGACCTATATTGTCATGTCAGCAGGCCAAACCATATTCGTATTCGGGTTTCCACATATCGAACAACCTGTGGGCCTGTACACACTGGCCATTGTTTTCGGCTTTACCTATTCCGGCGTCATGTCCAGCATTCTGGTTTGTGTGAGAATGATGGTACCGGCAATGTATGCCGGGCGCGCAATGAGCATAACGTCGTTTTTCGGCTGGGTTGGCATGGGACTGGGCGGCTTTTTCGGCGGCATGTTTTTTGATATGAGCGGAGACTATAGCTGGTCCTTCACCTTCGCGTCTTTTATGGGAATACTCAATCTAATTATTCTTACGTTGTTTTTTATCCGGGTTAGAACTCAAGAGAAGGAACTATCTCAGAGGACCATGTAGCGCCGGGTTTGTGCAAAGGAAAGGCACCGTTGCCAGCAAATCCAGTGAGCTCAATGGGCAGCGCCATCTGTTGTGATCAGGCGCCAGGCTGTAACCGTCCCTGGCGACCAGTTGGGTACAACAACGAGACTTCCGACTCCGGTCAGGTCATTCTGATTGACCCCTTCGGCCTCGGTATCCAGTATGGAGGTTACAGTGCCGTCCCCTTCCACGTGCCAAATGCGACCTGTCCAGCTGGAGACCAGGAAGCTGCCATGACCAAGCGCCGCAACCCCATCGGCGTCGACCATACCGCTGGCCAACACCTCGATTTTGCCAGCTGCATCGATTGATAAAAGCTGCCCGCTGGTCATGGCGGCGGCAATGAGTCGACCCCCATGGCCGAGCAAGCCGTTCACACCAGAGAGAACCGGGGCTGTAAGCCAGGGCCGGGAACCGTTCTCATCCAGCTTGTGAATTGTCTTGCGGGCAGAATCTGCGGCATACACTTCACCATTCCACACGGTAACATCATTCAGAAAACCTGCCCCTTGAATCATAAAACTGTTGAGGCGCTCGCCCGTTTCAAGATTGATGATATGGAAGGTGTCGATGTCGGCGACATATAGCAGACCATTGTGAGCGGCCATACCCTTGGGCGCATTCAGACCCTCAATCCATTTTTCTTCAAGTATTTTCCCCTCTTTTGAAACCCGTGAGATCCAGCCCAAACCGTCTTTGTCGGTCGCGTCGCCCACCACATTGGATATCAGCAATGTATCCTCGACAACTGCCACACCCTCCGGGGAGGAAAATCCATGCGTTACCCAGATTTGTTCAAGCCCAGGCGCAGGATCACTCGCTGCATTTTGACTTGCGAAAACGAAACCAATAGCGAGCACGATGGCAGGGGCTTTAAGGTACATGCGGGCCTCCTTCTGGTAATTGAGCGAGCGGTTTTACTCTGACAACTAAACACAACCAGACTACAGGAACACACCATCACGCCTCAAGCAACCGATGAGCCTGACCGTGATGCCTCGGTCAGCCAGGAGGTTTTCAATGAGCGGGCCGACACACCGGCGCTGGCTTAGGTAGAAACGGTAATAGCGGCGGAGGTCGTAATTTATAATATCCGGTAGGAGACCAGTGGCGCTTCATCAGTCGAGCCTATCAATTTCGGGCAGATAAGCTGGCAATACCTTTTCTTTCGCTAGAGAAAGCCAACTATACTAATGAGGAGCAGGGCAGAAAGCACACGACAACATTGCCACCTTGGGAGAAATCGATGCACATTCATGCACTACAAAAGTGGTTATCCGCAGCTTGCGTTGCAGGGCTGATGGCCGCCTCGGGGGCCTGGGCCGCCGACTGCCCGAAGCCCCCGCGCCAGCCGGCTACTGAAAAGTTGATTGCGATAGTGGCTTCCAACGCCGACCTGAAATACGATCTGTCGCAGTCAATCGCCCTGGGGCAGGTAGTCAACAACGACCCGGCGACCAATCCTGTGTCGAGTCTGGAAAATTACTACGACTTCATCGATGCACTGGTGACCTACAATCCGCAGAACATCAAAACCCTTGAGTTCAACGGCAAAGTGCGCGTTAGCATGGATGGCAGCAATTACTGCAACTGGAATATTCTCGACCTGCTGGCCTACAGCTATTTTCTGGTCGACCGACAACTTAGCACCGATCCACGCGGGCAAATCCAGTTCAAGAACGACATGTTTTCTGATTGGATGCGAACGATGGCTGAGGAGTGGGGGTCTTATCTGGAGACGCCACCCTCGGCGCAATATGTGCCGGACTTCCAGAGTGATCCGAATTTTGGCAACTGGTACTGCCCTTCCGAGCCGTATCCGACGTTCCAACTGTTCTTTACCCGTGAACTGTGCCGCAAGACCTACCCCAATGGCTCACGCCCGGTTCAAGGTTATGACGATCCGCTGACCGTGGCATCGATCGGCGACTCGAACTCCGCTGGATGGTGGCCGATCAGCGATGGTGGCAAGCTGGTGACAAGCTATGACGGCGTCGCGCAATCGGGACGAGTAATCAAGGGCAAGCTTTATAGCGATGTGCATGAGTTCATCACAGGTGGCCCGGATGAAACGGTGCTGGGCGAGTTTGGTTCGATCGATCCAGCACTGTTCAACGCCGGCACCTGGACGCACCAGTTTCTGAATGTGAACAACTATCACCGCCTGCATGTACCGGTGGCGGGAAAACTGGTGTATATGAAGCACATCCGGGCGGGTGTGCGGATGAAATCGGGCTGGTCGCGAGCTCTAACCGAGGGTGAAGTGTCCTTCTACGACCCACGAGACACGGCCGATTGGCAGTTCGGCCAGACCAGGATGGTGATTGGGATCGAGACGCCAGCGCATGGTATCGTCGTGATCTCGGCCATGGGCATGGCGCAGGTGTCCAGTATCGTGTTGCGGGACTGGGTGCAGGAGGACGCGATGACCGAAAAGGGTTGGGAATTCGCCAATTTCGCCTTTGGGGGATCGGATTTCGTGGTGATCTTCGAGGCAAAGGCCGGGTTCAAACTAACCGTGCCGCATACGGCGGAACCCGCACCGGGGGCCGGCGTGAATTACCAGCCCTCCCTTCAAGGCGAGAAATACGGCTGCCTTGGTGGCGGCACTGATTGCAACAACAAGCCTGGAAACCCACCACCGTCGCCTCCGGATCAATAGGCCAAATTCACCATGACGACTGACCACTCGCCCCTACTACCCAGCTACCTGACTCAATTGACAGCTGCTGCTGAGGAGGACGAGGTTAACCGTGCCCGGGGTCGCCTGCCCCAGGGAGAAAGTCTGCTCAAATGTGAAGAATGCGATACCGCAATCCCTGAGGCGCGGCGGAAGGCCGTGCCTGGCGTACGCTTCTGCATAGCGTGTCAGGAGACCATTGACGAAGAGCAGGCAGCCTTCACCGGTTATAACCGCCGCGGCAGTAAAGATAGTCAGTTGAGATAGGCATTCATCCGCCAACACTATCAATTTCAGCAATTTAACCCGGCGATACTCCGGTTTGCCATTAAGTCTTGGAGTTCTTACACTGACCCGAAATAGCGTGGATCTCAAATTGGCCCAAAACGTATCGTGATACCGATAATTCATCCCCCACTATGATGGCTACCTTTTCTTGAAATTCTATACTCTGTTTGACAATGGCTCAGGCTCTTTGGCCATCATGGCCCACCCTTCATCAGGCCATCCTATATATTCTCAAATTGAGTACCTGGCTAATTCCGGTATAGACACCGTCATTTCTCTACTTACAGACAGTGAAGTGCAAGAGTTAGATCTTTCTCATGAGCAGGCTGCCCTGGTTGGACATGGTATGGACTTCCGGTCATTTCCTATTCCCGACAAACGCGTGCCGGATGACATGCCCGCTTTCTGCGAACTGGCCTGCGACATTTCGCGCCTTATTGAGCAAAAGCATTGCGTCTTAGTTCATTGCTGGGCCGGAATCGGTAGATCTGGCTTACTCGCGTCAGCCGTGCTGGTGCTCAAGGGGCATGACCCCAAAACAGTTTTTGATCTAGTGACAAGCACCCGCGGTGAATCTGTACCCGAAACACAGGAGCAAAGACATTGGTTTGTAAATACGGTTCTCCCATATTTGAGTACTATGAATTGCTGACAGTGGTGGCGGCATGGAATTAGATACCAAGGAACTCTGGACAGCAGGTGGGATTTTACTGGGATTCCAGTTGACTTCATTCCATCTTCGGCTGACCAGAGAGCTCAAATTCCGCGATGAGGGTGATGTCACATGGTTACCATGGGCTGATTTATTCTCTCTGGTTTCCATGCTGATCATGGTGTTGTGTGTCTTCTTACTTCCCATTTTGGGGTTTGGCATTACTTTTGCAACCAACGCCTTTGGCATCTCTTTAATTCTTTTTGCCGGATACCCTTTCGCACTCGCAGGTCATTACGAACTTTTCACATCGAAGGACAAAGAAGTCAGGAAGGGAGGCCATTGCCCTTTTGAGGAAAAGGTCGTTCTTGCTGTCACCGTTATCGTTCTCTTCTTTTACGAGGCGGCATTCTTTCTCTTTTAGAGAAAGGTGATGCAGTTTCGGATGGATAACAAGGACTTGCTGGAAGCGATCAACCAGGTAATGCCATACGGCAAATACAAGGGGCGCCAGCTACTCGACCTTCCTGAGCCGTACCTGGTGTGGTATCACAGCAAGGGCTTCCCTCAGGGAATGCTGGGTGCGCAACTGGCGTTGATCTACGAAGTTAAACTCAACGGGCTGGAGGGGATGCTAAGGCGCCTGCAAGACTAAACAAGTTACAGCTACTTCGAGCATCCAACCACCTCAAAGGCGTCAGTCACGACGCTACAGACGCACTAACCCACCAAATGAAACTGGCTATCCATCCCCTGATCGCGGGTAGGAATAATCGCCTGATAAGCATCTGATTGATACCAGTTCACGGCGCTTTCGCGATCGGGAAACTGGATTACAACCTTAGTCGTAAAGCTGGCATCACCGTGCAGACTTTCGATCGGTCCCTTCGCCAGGAATTCACCACCGTAAGGCTTGAGTGTTTCGGCGGCCTGGGCGCTGTAGGCACCGAGTTTTTCGGTATCGGTGGGTGTGAGATCAACAACAATTAACGTGGCCATACTCTTTCCTCTGTATAACAAATACATTTGAGACAGTGTTTACAAGTGTAGCGACACTACTCTAGCGGGTACTGACAAGCAACCTGGAGCGCACTTCGTAAGCGGTCAGGTCCAGTTTGATGGGGGTCACTGAAATATGGCTGTCGGCAATTGCCCTGAGGTCTGAATCCGGATGTGAATCCCCCTCCTCGTAGGACAGCATTATCCAATAATACGGATTGCCCTGACCATCGACCCGACGCTCGGGAATATAGCAGCCGGGTGGGCGCTGACCCTGGATAGTATAACGGATGCCTTTTACATCTTCGGGGGGCACTCCGGGGAAGTTTACATTGAGAAAAATTCCGGGCTCCAGCTCGATCTTCATTAGTTCCGTGAGTACAGGCTGCGCCCATTTTTCGGCCGTTTCCCAAGGAATCTTTTTGCTTTCACCCACTGTGAAATTCTTTTCACCCTCTGCGAAAACCTGGCTCAGTGCTATTGAGGGAATACCGAGCTGTATCGCCTCCCTGGCGGCGGCCACTGTGCCAGAGTAAACCGAATCCTCTGCCAAATTAGGGCCGCGATTTATCCCCGACAAACAGATAGTGGGCTTTTTATCCTGTATCAATTCGTGCACCGCCAACAGCGTGCACTCGGTGGGGGTACCCCTGACGGCATAGCGCTTCTCCGCCAGCTGGGTAACCCGCATGGGAGTTTGTATCGACAACGAATGAGAAGCGCCAGACTTGTTTTCGTCCGGCGCAACCACCCATACGTCGTCACACAACTGACGTGCGGCGGCCTCCAGGATACGCAGGCCGGGGGCGTCAATGCCATCGTCGTTTACCAGCAAGATTCTTTCAGCGGCGAACGCTTTCATAGGGATTCCCTGAAGGTGGATGGCCATTAATCGATTCGTCGCATTACCGCAACAACCTACTGCCACATTGTAGAACAATATTCTCGTACAACAGCTAAGTCAATTTCCAGAGGTATCCATCAAGTATACCCTGCCTCCAGGCTCGGAGGTTTATCGTCGGCGAGTTCGGTTACGGATATTTGTACTACAATATTGTACATTTATAGCGGGCGCTGTAGACTCAGGACACTCCGCAAAGAGGTGGCCCTGGTGGCTACCTTTGAGAAGTCGGACGACACACATAATAAACAAGCAGGGAGAAAGGATTGTGAGCAAGCTTTTCTTTGACTCGGACAAATACGGTGACGAATCGCCTTCCGGCGTTGTCGCATCTTTTCATGGGCTCATCCAGGCCATTGTTCGCCAGCGATTTCAAGACTCTGGGCAGGAGTGGAAGGATTTTGTGTTCGGCGCTGCTGTCGATGGCATTTCAAAGGATGACTTCCTGCAGGTAGAACAGGAACTCCTGTCTGCCGGGCACAAGTTTGACTGGTCTGCTGCAATTTCCCAACGCGAGAAGCCCGAAGCATATAAACCGGCAGCAGGTGTATCGGATTCTGACCTGCTGACTTTTTGCTTCAACCATCCAGATGCACCTACTGGCGACGCAGACGCACATGGCAGGGAGCAGATGGGTGCTGGAGATAATGTTGTGCGCTACAGCGAGGACATTTCCGGTACCGCGCGTTACGTACGGTCCACCGACCGGGTTCTGGACTGGCTCACTCACGGTGTCCCCGCGAATACCATCGCGGTTATCGACGACTCCGGTGGCACCCTGACGGCGCCGATTCTCGAGCAGTTCAAGGGTGTCATCTGCGCCGGCGGCACTGTTCGCTCACACCTTGGCATTCTCACACGAGAGTACGGCATCCCCTGCCTTATGAATGCCAGAGTAAGCGGCATCTTGGAAGGCGACACAGTGCTGATAGAGGCGAGTGCAAAAGCCAAAACCGCCGAAGACTACCAGACTGGCAAAGAGGTAACCGCCAGGGTTTGGCGGATTCCCAGTTAGCCTATTACCTCAAGTCGCCCTGGTATATGCCCCATAAGGAATAAGAAAATGAAACTCGATTATACCCAGCTGCTCGAAACGAATAACTTACTGCAAGTTAACGGCGATGAAACCTACTGGTTGTGTGTGACCCGCACCGTACAGGAATCTAAATTGTTCCCCGTACCTGCCTATATGCTGCTGTCCTACCTCAATGCGTTTTACCGTTACCCTGCCCTGCTTCGCAAGATAGAGCAGAATATGTCGGCAGAAGAACTCGGAGACCGCGCCCGGCACATGGCCACAAAGGCTCACGGGCTGGCCATGTGGGGCCTCCCCTGTTTTTACCTGCTGGGGCGTGAATGGCTGATAAATATGGGCCTTATCCGCCCCCAGGATGCCGCCGAGGACGTGGCTTATGTCTGCGATTTCTGGAAACGCTTTGAATTGTCCTGGCGCCGTAACTCGGGCCACAAAACGGCCTCTGAAGCGGGCCATCGTTCGCAAATTCATCCGGAGGCGCAACTGCAGGTTTTTCATGCCGACCTTTACGATTGCAAGGTCGGGGACCCACTGCATCTGGCCGCCCAGTCGTTTGTTGCTTCCGCTTCCCAGTACGCCTTTCTGATCGCGTGTGAAAGCCGCATAAGCCTGCACAATCACGGCCCCTACAGTCTGGGCGACGACCGGCAGATGATCATTCGCGATTTTCTGGATATCGGGGAGTACGACTTTCCCTGGCTAGACGATGTCGCCAAAGACCTTCCGTACTCCAGCCTCACCGTCACCATGGCCACTAAAGGCGTCAATTTCAATATTATGGATGACTGGGGAAGCTTTGAGTCAGAGCCGGAGTTCAAGGACGAGCATATTGTAGGGGTCGGGCTTTACACCTCTGATCCGCTGTCGGATGGTTATATCCCCGTTGGCATGGAAAGTCGGGAGGAGCTAACCCGGACGTTCACCGATCTGAACGAAAAAGTTAAACAGGCTATGACCGCGCTCTGGATGCGTATAGCGGGCTGGTCAAGGGATCAGATGATGGATGCCGGGGCACTCACCTACTACGCCATCATAAAGGACCTGGCGCATATTGCCGGTTGCTATGAACCCGATGACTGGATCAAGATCGACGAGCGCGCCGAACGCTTCAGGCCATTGTTAAACGACGAGTACAGCAGGGATCTGCTGGGTGAAATCTGCGTAGGCAGCGGTCCGCTGCACCAGATCAATGAATATATGATGATGCAGCATGTGGACCTTCCCCGGCGCATTTACACGCCAATCCCCTATTCTATTCTGGAAGAAGAGGGCGACTACGCTCCCACAGTTGGCGGAGTTATGCCCGGAGTCACTTACCTTGATGAGAAGAAAGACCGGTATTGCACCAGCCAGGGCGTCCTTGGTTTCAGGGAATACAATGAGCGGGTGAATGCCAGTAACTACGCTCTGGACACGGACGCGGCAAGGCATTTTTGTGAGACTACAGTTAAGTACCGCGCAGATACTGAAGAGGCTGACCACTTCTACAAAATCTACCAGCGAAAATCGCGCAACTTGAAAGATAGGGGCGCCGGATTGCGCCGTTCGGATATTGAAGCTATACGCGACACGGCAGAGCATCGATAACATGCAAATCGGTTCACTCATTCAAAAAGCCGCTTTGTACTTTGCCGACGCCCCCTGTCTTACCCAGGGCGACAGAACAGTCAGTTTTCGGGAATTCGACGAGCTCACCAACCGGCTTGCCAACTCACTGCTGACTCTCGGCCTGTCCCCGGGTGACCGTGTAGGCGTTCTGCTTCCCAACAGTATCGACTGCCTGGTGTCCTACTACGCCGTTGCCAAGGCCGGGTTGATTCGTGTCGGCCTGAACACGCGCGAAACCGGCGAGGAGCATTGTTATAAGCTCGCCGACAGCGGCTGTCGCGCCATCATTCATGAAAGCAACATAGAGTTCGATACCGAGCTACAGATCGACCGCGACTCGCTTCGCGGACTTATTGCCAGCGGCAGTCCGGCGCCGTGCAATACAGACATGCCCCTGGACGCCGCCTATCGCATCGGTTTCACGGGAGGAACCACCGGCCAACCCAAGGGTGTCATGCTGTCGACCCGGGGGGAGTTGTGCGAACTGAGTTCATTCCTGTTAGATCTGATGCCAGACATAAGAGCTGGCGACAGATTTCTGCATGCTGCACCCATAGCTCATGCTTCCGGTGCTTTCTTCCTGCCGGCCATTGCGCGGGGCGTTCACTCCATCATCATGCCAAAGTTCGACGCAAACCAGTTTGTTGAGTTGGCGGTCGAAAGCCAGGCAAACCTCACCTTTCTCGTGCCCACCATGCTGGCGATGATTCTCGAGGTACCCGGGCTTGAGGATGCACCGCTGAACTTTCGGCGCATCGCCTATGGCGCCGCACCCATTTCGCCGAAGTTGCTGCACAGGGCCGAGGCGCGCTTTGGCCGGATTTTTGCGCAGACCTATGGGCAGGCGGAAAGTCCGATGGTTATTACCTGCCTGCAGCCGGATGAGCACGGGCGTTCGGGCTCTTGCGGACGCCCTTTCACTCTGGCAGATGTAGCAGTATTCGATGAAAACGACAAGCCACTGCCGCCTGGCGAAATTGGCGAGATAGTGACCCGTGGCCCACAAATTATGGCCGGTTACTGGAACCGGCCGGGAGCCACTGCCGACGCGATGCGGGGAGGCTGGTTACATACCGGCGATATAGGCACGATGGATGAGGACGGCTATTTTTACTTGCTGGACCGAAAGAATGACATGCTGATCACTGGAGGATTCAACGTATACCCACGCGAAGTAGAAGATGCCCTTATGGCCTGCGACGGTGTGGTAGAGGCTGCTGTTGTCGGCTTACCGGACGAAAAATGGGGAGACCGGATTCACGCTGTCGTCGCGGGAAAACCTGGGCTTAGGCCCGAAGACGTGATGGCCCATGCCAACAATGTACTGTCGAGCTACAAGCGCCCAAAGGAAGTTGAAGTCTGGCCGGATCTGCCCAAAAGTGCTGCTAACAAGATTTTGCGGCGCAAGGTACGTGAACACATTGTTGCCAGACAGGCACTTGTTGGAGGTGACGGACAGTGAAAGATTTGTACCTGATGATGCATGGCATCGCTGTGAAAAAGTACTGCGGGAGTGAGGATATCTGCTCCCTAACGCAGCTGCCATCGGACCGAGTCGGCACACTGCTTGATGAAGCGCTGACCACGGGGCGGGTAACAGAGGTAAACGGTAAGTATATGCTGACACCAGCCGGCCAGGTGTTACTCAGGTCGAGCTATGCCAGGACCTGTTCTACGCTGCGGCAAGATCCGGACTTTATGTCCGCCTACGAGGACTTTGAGAAGATCAATATCGATCTCAAGCAAACCATCACAGACTGGCAGACCATGTCGATTGGTGGCCAAAAAGTGCCGAACGATCATTCTGACAAGGCCTACGACGATAGCGTTATAGACCGGATCGGGCGTATCCATGACGCAGTAGAGAGCCTTCTCAAGCGGCTCGGCAAACAGGTGCCGCGCCTGGATCGCTATAACGAGGCACTGCTGCACGCCTTGGAAAAGGCCGAAGATGGCAACACCCAGTGGGTCAGTGATGCCAAGACAGAAAGCTATCACACGGTGTGGTTCGAACTCCACGAGGACCTGCTGCGCCTGGTAGGAAGAGAGCGGGAGGAATAGCGCCGTGGCAGGTCTGTTAACTGGACAATGGGTGCTGCCAATGGAAGGCGAGACCCTGCCGGACCGAGATCTGATAGGAGGCAAGGCCTGGTCTCTGGCCAATATGCGCTCACTGGGACTGCCGGTACCGCCGGCCTTCGTGATCACTACCCGGGCCTGCCATGCTTACCTGGAATCCGGGGGATTGCCGTCGGGACTCATGGCAGAAGTGCGACAGGGGATAGCCTGGCTGGAACAGCAGACCGGGCGCGGTTTCGGCAGTGACACTTCGCCACTGCTGGTATCGGTTCGCTCAGGTGCCGCAGTGTCCATGCCTGGAATGATGGACACTGTGCTCAATCTCGGCATCAATGCCCAGACTGCCTCCGCGCTTGCAACCGAGAGCAACAACCCCGGTTTTGCCCGGGATACATTCCGTCGATTTCACGAAATGTACGCTGATATTGTCCTTCGCAGTCGGGCACCAGCGTTTCTCCCGGAAGACGATATCGCCACCATGCAGGCAACGATGGCATCCGGGGCAGGTAGCCAGGCTCCCGAGGACCCCATGGAGCAACTGGAGCAAGCGATTACCGCGGTGTTCGAATCATGGAACTCGCGGCGAGCCAGACGATACCGCAAGCATCACGCCATCTCCGATAACCTGGGAACTGCCGTTACTGTCCAGGTAATGATCTTTGGCAACCTCGATGACAGCAGCGGTACCGGGGTGCTGTTTACCAGGAACCCACTTACGGGTGAACGGCTACCCTATGGCGAATACCTGTCCAGCGCACAGGGTGAAGATGTTGTGTCTGGCAAATTCACCCCCGGTACACTGGACGATATGAAGCGACTGGCCCCTGAGGCTTACAGGCAACTCATCGCAGCGGCAGAGATCCTTGAAAAACAACATCGCGACGTACAGGACATCGAATTCACTATCCAGCAGGAAAAGCTGTACCTGCTGCAATCGCGAACCGCGAAAAGGGCGCCTGCGGCCGCTGTACGAATTGCAGTTGATATGCATCAGGAAGGAATTATCAGTATTGGTGAAGCAATTGAGCGCATTACGCCGGAGCAAATTCGATCTGTGCTCAGTCCGCGCCTGAAGCCGGAACAGGCACGTGACGCTAAAATGCTATTCAGCGGGCTTGGCGTGTCTCACGGTATCGGCATCGGAAGGGTCGTCACCGACGCGGACGAAGCCGAACACCTGGCCAACGAGGGTGAGAGCGTTGTACTTGCAACCAGCACAACGTCCCCGGACGACGTGCACGGCATGCTGGTCTGCCGCGCTGTGATTACTGAAAGTGGTGGCTCCACCTCCCATGCTGCAGTGGTTGGCAGAGCTCTGGGTTTGCCCTGTGTGGTGGGCTGCGGCCCGCACACTGTGACGACACTTGCCGGGCAGACTGTCACCGTCGATGGCGAGCATGGTTTCATCTATGCCGGCTCACTCGAAGTCGAAATTCCCAGCGAGACCCGGGACGACCGTTTGAAGCAGCTTCTACAGTGGGCAATTCAACGCAGTCCTCTCAGAGTTCTCAAGAATGACGAAGCCCCGAGTACAACGCTGGATCTCGACAGGCACGAAGACGCGCTTGAGCCGCATCAACTGGCTGGGCTTCTCACCGGCGCTAAAGGTGCTAAAGGAGGCCCTATCGCCAGTGATGAGGGCGTGCGGGCGGCACTGGATGCAGGCCTGGACTATATCATCGCCGAACCCTCACTGCCCTCACTCATAGCCGCTATCCAAGCAGGCGCAGGAAACTTCCCGGGTAACGATAACGAAGAGCGAATGCCATGAAAAATGATACTGGTAACGATATAAAAACACTTGTTGATATGTTTGATGAGTCAGACTGGAAAGAGCTTTCACTTCAGATAGAAGGTCTGAAGATTTTTCTCTCTCGTGACGCTGATAACGCTGTACCGGGCTGGCTGGAGCATGGGGAGACGGTGTCGAGGGCTGGCAAGAAGGCGCAAGTGCAGCCACAACAGCACGCGGTAGTCGCCTCCGATAGCGCACCTCCAGTATCCCCTGTGCCAGAGGGTGCCGTGGTAATAACGGCCCCTAACCTTGGCATCTTTTATCGGGCGCCAAAGCCAGGAGCGCCTCCGTATGTCAATGTCGGGGACGCAGTCGATGCCGACACTGAAATCTGCCTGATAGAAGTGATGAAACTGTTTACTCCGGTGCCTGCCGGACTCAAGGGCGTTGTTCTTGAGATCTGTGTTGCCGATGGCGAGATGATCGAATTCGGTCAACCACTTTTATACCTTCAGCCGGAAAAATAGAGCGGCTATGGCTATAACGCGCATATTTGTCGCCAACCGGGGCGAAATCGCGGTGCGTATTATTCGGGCGGCAAAATCACTCGGTATAGAGACCGTTATCGGGGTGTCCTCGGCTGATACCGGCACACTGGGTGCAAGGCGTGCAGATCGCTGCATTGTGCTGGGCCCCCCAGAGGCAGCGAGAAGCTATCTGAACGAAAAACTGATTGTCCAGGCAGCCCTTGCCTCTGGCTGTGACGCCCTGCACCCCGGCTATGGCTTTCTCTCAGAGCGCTCCGCGCTCGCCTCGCTGTGCGAGGAACAAGGCATTACTTTTGTCGGCCCCCGGCCCGAGACCATCGAGGCTCTCGGAGATAAACTGAGCGCCCGACGGATCGCCGGGGCGTCGTCGGTTCCACTGGTACCCGGCTCTGCGGCTCTGGCGAACGTGGATGAGGCCTGCGCAACAGCAGAATCGATCGGCTTTCCAGTGGTAATCAAAGCCACAGCCGGAGGAGGCGGCAGGGGCATGTTCCTGGCCGAGGACACCGTAACCGTCAGGAACCTCTTCGCCAAAGCATCGGAAGAAGCCAGGAACGCCTTCGGTAATGGCGAACTGTACATTGAACGCTTCGTGCGCAATGCCCGCCACGTTGAGGTGCAGATCTTTGGGGATGGGCAAGGTAAGGTGATTCACTTCGGGGAGCGCGATTGCTCGGTTCAGCGCCGATACCAGAAACTCATAGAGGAGGCTCCGTGTACTGTTATGCCCGAAACGTTGCGGCGACAGTTACATACGGCAGCCGTTAAGCTGACCTCAGACCTTAACTACCGAAATGCCGGTACAGTCGAGTTTCTTTACGATGTGGATAAAGGGGAATTTTACTTCATCGAAGTAAACGCACGAATCCAGGTTGAACATCCCGTCAGCGAGTTGATAGCCCGGCGGGATATCGTCGCAATGCAGTTAGAGCTTGCAGGTGGTAAGCCACTCGATTTGCAGCAGGACGATATCGTATTGCAAGGACATGCATTGGAATGCAGGATTAATGCGGAAGACGCCGGGAATAATTTCCAACCCAGTCCGGGGCGCATTGGCACCTGGGCCGTGCCAGATGGGGACTTTGTCCGGCTGGATACATTTTGTGAGAGCGGCACCCTGGTCTCCCCTTATTACGACAATATGATTGCCAAGCTGATTGTGTATGGCCACGACCGCCAGGAAGCAATCGATCGAATGTTGTTTTCACTGGGTCGTCTGCGTATAGACGGCATCAGGACCAATGTCGCACTGCAAAAGTTTATCATCGGACACCCCGACTTCACGGGCAACGGTATTTCCACGCGTTGGCTGGAACAGACCGGACTACCCGACTATCTCAATACTCTCGAGGAGTAACTGCTCAATGGCTCATATTGAATTTCTGGATGAAACCATGCGGGACGGCCAGCAGAGTCTCTGGGGCATGCAGATGCGCTGCGGCATGGCCCTACCGATCGCACCGACACTGGATAAATCCGGCTTTCGAGTAATCGATCTGACAGGATCTTCCATGTTCGAAGTTCTTATCAGGGTAAACCAGGAAAACCCCTGGGAAGGCCTGAAACTGTTGACTGATGCGATGCCCAATACGCCTGTTCGTGGCGGTATGCGCTCCAATGCCTCAGTGACGTTCGGCGTCACACCGGATGCACTCATGGACCTGTGGATGCGCCAGCTCAATGAACACGGCTGTCGTTCTTTCTGGATTTACGACGTGCTGTTCAACATAGATAAAATGCACCGGCTGGCCAAAGTGGCGAAAGAATATGGCGCGGAAGTGTCAGGTGCCATTATGTTTACGTCCAGTCCGGTACACACCGACGAATACTACGCGGAGAAAACCCGGCGGTTGGCTGCCTCCCCGGATATCGACACTCTACTGCTCTACGACACAGCGGGCGTTCTGGACAAGGAGCGGATGATAACCCTCGTTCCGGCGATCTTGGCAAACGCCAATGGCAAGCCAATTGAATTCCATTCCAACAACCTGTTGGGCATGTCCGGCAAGGCCTACTGCGACGCCATTGACCTGGGAATCACCATATTGCACACAGCCAGTCGACCCATGGCCAATGGACCTTCCGTCCCATCAACCGAATGCATGACGCGTAACGTTGAGTTAATGGGGCATACGCACAGTATTAATACAGAGCTGTTACCGCCTGTGGCTGAGCATTTCGAAAGGGTGGGAAACAGCGCCGGATTTCTTGTCAATCAGCACCACGAGTACAATGTTCTGTCAGCGCGCCATCAGATTCCGGGCGGCATGATCGGTACTCTGAGAGCCCAGATGGCAAAGCATAAGCTGGAACATCGAATGGATGAAATTCTGGTGGAAACGGCCAAGGTAAGAGCGGAACTGGGTTTTCCGGGTATGGCCACGCCGTTTTCCCAACTGGTAGGTATCCAGTCAGTGCTCAATCTGGTAAACGGCGAGCGCTACAAAATTGTGCCCGACGAAGTGATTCAATACGCAGCGGGGTTCTATGGCGAACCTGCTGCACCGATTGACCCCAATATATATGACAGGATTATGAGTTCCGGTCGAGCAAAAAAAGTGGCGGAACAACCGCCTTCCCAGCCCAGCCTGGAAGATCTGTATCAGGAATATGGCACACGCGATCCAAAGGAATTGATTCTCAGGGCGCTCATGCCGGAAGCCGATCTCAAAAAGATGCGCGAAGCTGGCCCGGTGAAACTGGACTATCCAACGCTGTCGTCACCCGAACTGGATCAGGTAGGCAAATTAATGAAGCTTGCCAAAGCGTCAGTCGTACAAATTGAGTCCGATGAGATGAGCCTGACACTGCGCCGTTGAGCAGCTGCAGGTCACAGCTGATTCGCCGCTGCGTAGGCTTCATCGGGCAATGATGTAAGACTGAGCCGACGACGACGCAAGTGGAATTTGGCGGTCCGCTCGGCTTTCTTTGGATCACCTTCCAGAACCGATTCGGCGATCGCGTGTAACTCTTTTAACTGACTCTCATGCTGCTTTCTGGAGACAAATGCCTGGAACTGCAGGCGCATCAGGTTAATCTGCACGCGCGGCACCATGCCTCTCAATTCTTTGTTGCCGCCAATCTCGTAAAGCACATCATAGAGATTCCGGCGTGACTCAAGAAATGCCTGGGTCTCACCCTTCTCACCCTGCTTTACGGCATCTTTGAATACTGCAATGAACCGCTTTCGGTTACTGCCTTCATCTATGTGTCTCGCTGCCAACTTTGCCGCTAGCCCGGCAAGAGCCTCAAGCACCACCAGCGTATCATTTACCTCTTCCCGCGTCTGGGCCCTGACGCAGGCTCCACGGTTCTTGCTGAGAACCAGCACGCCCTCACCAGCGAGACGCTTGAATGCCTCGCGCACCGGCCCCCGACTCATCTGAAGTTCACGGGTCAAATCCGCTTCGATCAGCCTTTGTCCGGGTACATAGCGGCCCTTCTGAATACCGTTCACTATAGCGTCCATCACCCGCTGTGGAGAGCTGGATTCTGGTTTTATCTTGCTGGTCTGCTGTGGAGATTCATTCTTGGCAGTGGTCGTGCTTCCTTTCATAAGCCGCTCTCTACTTACTGGGTAACCGGACCAGACTACAAGTCACAGGAAGCATTATATGCGCGCCGAGGTGCCGCCATCCATCAGTATCACTGCACCATTCGTATAGGTAGATTCATCTGACGCGAGAAAGAGGCAGCCGTAGGCGATCTCATCAGGCGTACCGGCTCTTTGCATGGGACAGAAGCGGTCTGCTGTGACGGGGTCGTCGAACACTGACATATGCGACGCAATCATCGGTGTGTCGATAAACCCCGGGCAGACACAGTTGGCACGAATACCATCGATTGCATAGGCCGCGCAAAGTGAGCGTGTCAGGTTGATTATTGCACCCTTTGCCGTGGCATAAGCATGGGCGTCGGGATGACCCTTCACGCCCAGTATAGAGGAAATGTTGATGATTGAACCTGCGCCGTTCTTCTTCATCACAGGGATTACCAGCTTGCTCATATAAAAAATGGAATCCAGATCAATGGCCATTACCTCGTGCCAATGCTCGGCAGATGTCTCGGTTACGGCTCCCATCGAACCCGGGCTGGTATTGACCCAGGAGTAACCCACCCCGGCACCGTTCAGTAAAATATCGATTTTCCCATACTTCTCGAGAGCTGCATCCACGAGTTTTTTAGCGCCAGCTTCTGTAGCGAGGTCAGCCGCTACAACAATGCCGTCACCGCCCTGCTCAATCACGGTTGCCAGCGTCTGGTCCAGATTTTTCTGTGTGCGGGAACAGCCCACAACACTGGCACCTTCCCGTGCAAACATTTCGATGCAGGCCTTGCCGATTCCGGACCCCGCACCTGTTACTACGGCGATCTTACCTTCCAGGCGTCCCATAAAGCCTCCTTTTTTACAGTTATGGTAGCTACTATCTGAACCCTGTCACCATATGCCGTTTGATCACATTATGGTAGGACAATAATGTACATTAAAATGCGCTCTGTCTATACAAAGTTATGCCGAGCCCAGGACGTGGCCGCCTAAATTTCAGCCAACGATTCGGTGACTTTAACACCGGGCACTCTTACCGCCGAACGCGTTACACTGGAGATGGATTGATTCATGGCTTACCATGAAGCCAATGCTCGGGAAACAGATTCTCGATATCGTTGTGCTGGAACTTAGGCGACTAGAAAACTACATGTTCCGTCTTGCGCGTGGCTGGCTAACAAGCGCGTACCCGGTTAAAAGAGACAAAAAGGATGATCCCCATGGCAAAACTGAATTTGAGTGCCGACGAGGTATTAACAAGCACCCGCGCTGTGCGCAAGCGCCTTGACCTGGATCGACCGGTGGACATGTCCGTCATCACCGAATGTCTGGAAATCGCCACACAGGCCCCATCCGGCTCAAACTCCCAAGGCTGGCATTTCGTCATCGTCAGGGATGCGGAGAAGCGGGCGGCCATCGCCAAGCTTTACCAGCAGAGCTTCGCTGAATATCTTGTCGGCCCGTCCGAGCCGACGAAACGGCATCTGGACAGCCCCGATATGGCCCAAACCCAACAGCGGGTATTGAGTTCTGCGAAATATTTGGCAGATAACCTGGCGAGGGTCCCCGCATACCTCATTCCATGCGGTAACGGTCGAATTGATAAAGCGGAGAACCCCCATATGATGCAGGCAGGTTTTTATGGCTCAATATTGCCCGCTGTCTGGAGTTTTATGCTCGCTGCCAGAGAGAGAGGCCTGGGCACATGCTGGACCACTCTACACCTGAAGTTTGAAGAAGAGGTTGCAGACATTCTGTCAATTCCATTTGAGAGCGTCACCCAGACCGCGCTCATTCCAATTGCTTATACCAAGGGCACCGATTTCAAATCTGCGCCCCGTAAACCACTCGATGATATTGTGCATTTCGATGAGTGGTGACGAATATTTGCAATGGTCATCGTGCGCACGAACATCGGTGCACGCAGCGATGTGGTGTCAATGATAAGATCGAATTGAAGCGATAGTAGAGCCCGTCGACGTAGCTTTTGGTATCTGGAGGGCATCGTTGGCGATACCGGTAAATGCCAGGCTGCAATTGCGCGTTTCGGTAAAAGATGCACATAATAGCCATCTTTATGTATACTGCAGCAACAGTATCCACTGAGCCATACTGATGCGATTAACCACCTTTACGGACTACTCCCTGCGAGTGCTGATTTACCTGGCTGTCCGCGATGGCCAGCACGCAACTATCCGTGAAATTGCCGAGACCTACGGAATATCAAGAAACCATTTGATGAAAGTTGTGCAGGAGCTTAGCCAAAAGGGATATGTGGCCGCACTGCGAGGAAAAAACGGGGGTCTTCACCTGAATAAATCGCCTGCTGACATAAGCATCGGTGCACTGGTGCGAGAGATGGAGAACGACGTGGCACTGACCGAATGCCTCGGGGACAACAATCAGTGCATTCTTACACCAGCCTGCGGCCTCAAAATCGTTCTCGCCGATGCCCTACAAGCATTTTTTACCACGCTGGATGCCTACACGCTCGAGGACATATTGCCCGGGCAAAAGCGGGCGGAGCTTGTGAAAATCCTTAATGCCTACTAGCTAAAATTTTCAGCCGACTGCAACTATGCCTACTACACCAATAGATTCAAAACCAGCTACGCCGATCAGGCCACCCATCTATGACAAGAGTGAGCCTGGACGCGGCTATGTCGTTGTTATCTACGGCCTTTACATAGGCAGTATTATGGCTCTTGTGACTGCACCGCTGGGGGCGCTTATCGCGCACTATCGGCTGGGCCGCGGGGCCCCGTGGCTGGATACACACCTGCGCTTCCAGATCCGCACATTCTGGCTCGGGATACTGGCGGCGGCGCTTGCACTTCTGCTGTGGCAGGCGCTGGGGCTGGCAGAACTGGCACCGGTGTACGCCTGGTTATTTGGCTATCTATTTTTTACCTTTGGTATCATCTGGATGATGGCGCGCTGTGCAGTGGGCATTCACAGACTCACCGCTAATCGCGCTATCGATGCACCCAAGAGCTGGTTATTTGGTGTGGGGATTGGCACGGGAAAATATGGCTGACGGCGATGGGGCACGGGCTCAAGAGGCTGACTTCAGGGACGATGAGCTTCCAGGCCACTCTTTGACTGCCGCGGAAGACGACGACTGGGGCCCACTATCGGCATTGCCCGGCAACCCATTGATGTGGGTGCTCATTTTAAGCGAAATGCTGGTTTTTTCTGCTTTCTTTATACTTTTTGCCTGGCAGCGCGCCGCCGAGACGGAGTTATTTAACGATTCACAGCAGTTTCTGGACCCTGTCAGCGGCGGCCTGAATACAATGATACTACTCACCAGTGGCTTGTTTGCCGCACTGGCAATACAGGCTATTGCAGAGGGTCAGCTGCGTCGCACTCGGCAATGGCTGGGCCTCACCATGGTGCTGGGCGCGATATTCTGCGTGATCAAATTACTGGAGTACGCCGGTAAACTGAGCGCGGGCTTAACCCCCGAAACCAACACCTTCTTCACTTACTACTATTTGCTGACAGCCTTTCATCTCGCCCATGTCGTGTTTGGGCTGGGCTTACTGGCACTCGCGTGCTGGAAGACATCACGCGTGAATGTTACAACGGTCACTGCTTTTTGGCACATGGTTGACCTGATCTGGGTGATGCTTTATCCATTACTTTATCTACTGAGGTAAGCATGAACGAAATACTACCCGGCAACAGGCGTTTGATAAAAACCTGGCTACTATTGATGGCACTGACATTGCTGTCCATGTGGTCTGCACAATTGAATAGCCACTCGGGATGGTTGCCGTTGCCAATCTGGGGTATCGCGCTCGTTCTCATCAGTGCCGGCTTCAAGGTTCAACAGATATTGATGGTGTATCTTAATTTGCGGGTTTCCAGTGCCGGCTGGAAAAGCGGTTTCATCTGTTTGCTTGTGGCGACAGTGTTGCTGGTGTTTCTGGCTTATCTTAGCGCTGACCTGAAATAGTGGCAGGGCACTAGGGTTCGCCCGCAACATCGTCGGGAAAGTCGGGGTCAACTGCCGGGATATCAGGCTCATTGCGCGCCCAACGCTCCAGGGCCTTACCGACCCACAACAGCAGCCAGACCATAACGGGCGCCACCAACAATAGGGCCACCCCCCAGTCAAAACGATTGATGGCCAGCGCGAAGGGCGTAACCACTATCGTGCATATCCCGATACCCGCGATCAGCGCAATGGCTTTGCGCAAGGTATTCGGCTGTGATTGCTGCGGCGGGGAGGTTTGTGTCATGTCAGTTGGTTATTATCTGTCGGTAGATGCCAGGCAAGGCCAGGGCCAGATGCTCCGGCTTATGTACCATGGCATAACCACCTGGCCCAAACAGGTGAGCAATATAGTGCTGAGCGTCTCGATCAATAGTGATACCAAAGACTTTCAACTCTTGTCGCCTGGCTTCCATAATGGCGCGGCGAGTATCCTCTATCGCGTAACGCCCCTCATAGTAGTCACTGTCGTTGGGCTTACCGTCGCTGAGCACTAACAGTAGGCGATGGCGGTTTGGGCGCTCACTTAATTCGTTGGCAACGTGACGAATAGCTGCACCCATGCGCGTGTAGTGGCCGGGCTTGAGCGCGGCAATGCGCCGCTCAGTAGCCTCACTCATCCTTTCATCAAAGGTCTTTAGCGTATTGACCCATACCCGATGACGTCGGTGAGACGTAAAACTATGAATACTGTAGTCGTCGCCACAGCTGGCCAGCCCATGCGCCAGCACCAGAAGCGCCTCCTTCTCAATATCGATTACTCGACGATCTTCCACCCAGGCGTCAGTAGACAGCGATACGTCAATTAGAATGGAGATGGCCAAATCCCTCGCCTGGGCCCGCGTAGCCATGTATAGCCCGGCGCTGCTTTGCCCTACGGCAGTAAAATCACAGTGCGACCTGACCACGGCATCCATATCCAGTTCATTGCCATCAACCTGGCCGCGCAGCCATTCCCTACGTGGCCGCAGCGCTTCAAATTGCCGCCGTACGCGGCGGATACGGCGACGTGTCTGGTCGTCGAGAATGTCGCTGTCAGCTTCCTCTTCGTGTAGTGCGGTCAATACCCGGCAATGATTCTGCTGGTAGCGCTGCTTGCGGTAATTCCATTCTGGGTAAGTGTGCTCACCCTTTAGTTGATCTCCGCCCGCGGTCACCGGCGACAAATCCAGATCCATCTTCAATTGTGAAGCGGCGCGCTGCTGATTGGCGCTAAGGGTAATCTCATCCATTTGCTCGGCATTGCTCTTGGCGTTCTTATCCTCCTCATCATCGATCATGCGGTTGACATTGACCATTTCTGCAAATGACAGGATTTTTTCAAAGCGACTGAATACCAGCGGATCATCGCGTTCGGATTGATCCTGGCGACGGCGCTCAGCCTTGCGCTTGTCTTGCGTTTGCGCTGTCGCCGCAGGTGGCGGCTGGGCCTGCTCGTCGTCGCTTTCGTCTGGGTTGACTGTGCCAAGATAGCTCAGATTAGCCCAGAGCGGCACCGGCAGCGGCTGCCGATAATCCTCTGGCGCCCGATATTCGCGCAAGCTGATGGACGGATCCATAACCGCCCGGCAGTAGCGGGTCGCTTCTGCGGAGAGAGGCTCATCAACGGCCCCTAGCAAATGACAAATCACCGCCTCCATGGCTGCTTCGGTGGGCGGCAATGAACGCGCCGGGCGCATTGCCAGCATTTCGCTTTGCAACCGCTGGTGGCGATTTCGCAAGCCGACAAAGTCGCGAAGGACAGTGTCACAGGCCGCAACAATCTGGCGCAGTGCGCTGATATTTTGGCGCAGCGGGTCTATGAATGCAGTGGTCGGCCGCGTTGCTGCCAGCATGGCCGCCAGCCAGAAGTATAAATCGCGATTCAGGACAGAATCTTTGAATAACGCAATGCGTGGCGGTAGCAACAGATTTTCTTCGTCAATGCGGGCGAGGTCGATAATTTCCTGATCAAAGCCCAGCCGCTGGCGCAAATTGATGCGGTGTGTAGAGACCCGTGCCGCAATGGAGGTTACGGCAACACCCGCCGGACCACCCGCGGCTCGAAAAAACACCGCCAGAGGCCCGGAAATACTGTCCAGGGTAACGGCTGCATCGGGGTAATCAGGATAACTGCGACTGTGCGAAGAGGCCCAGCGGTGCCATAGCCGGCCAACGTTTTCTTCAAATTCCAGCCATTCCAGCATGGGCCGGGCAATCCCTAGTCTTCGCCAAAGGTGGCGCGAACGGCCTCCATCAGCCCGTCCTGCACATCGGCATCGTCGGTGAGTGGCTCGACCAAAGCGGCCTGTGCTGCCTGCAACACAGGCATACCATTGGCGATCAAAGTGGCGCAATAAATCAGTAAGCGTGTCGAAACACCCTCTTCCAGATCCTGCCCTTTCATGGCGCGCAAACGCGCCGCGAGGTTTATCAAGGCCGCGCATTGCGGCGCCGGGAGGCCACTCTCTTTTGCCACAATCTCGCATTCCAGCTGGGGCGGCGGAAAGTCAAAACTCTTGGCGATGAAGCGCTGCCTGGTACTCGGTTTAAGTGCTTTAAGTATATGTTGATAGCCGGGGTTATAGGACACCACCAGCATAAAATCATCGGGGGCTTCCAGTAGTTCACCGGTGCGCTCCAGTGGCAGTAAACGGCGATCGTCAGTCAGTGGATGCAGCACCACAGTAACGTCTTTTCGCGCCTCGACCACTTCGTCGAGGTAGCAAATGCCTCCCTCCCGCACCGCTTGTGTGAGAGGCCCATCAACCCAGCGGGTCTCCCCTCCTTGTAAGAGGTAACGCCCGGTTAAATCCGCGGCTGTGAGATCGTCGTGGCATGACACTGTAAACAGCGGCCTTCCCAGCTTGGCCGCCATATGACTTACAAAGCGGGTCTTGCCGCAGCCGGTGGGGCCTTTCAGCAGCAATGGCAATCGCTGCTGGTAGGCCTGCTCAAACAGCTCACATTCGTTGCCGACCGCCTCATAGAAAGGAATGTCGATTTTCGTTGCCACCTTATTCAGAGTCGCGGTACTCACGTCGAGTTCTCCTGCTGCGCGCTGCTGTACCGCGGGCTAGCTCTCAGCACCAGCAGAGGCTTGATTTTTCACAGGACCATAAATCGAGATGAGGAAGACCACGGCCGCTATAGCAACCACTATCCCTGCACCCAGGCGCATGAAGTAAAACAGCTCCAGCTGGCTCTGGACTTCCATGAAGTTCATGCCCATAACGCGCTGCAAATGGGTTTGTACTACGCCGGCAAAGGTCAGCGTAAACGTCATAAAGCACATGGCCGATGTCATAAGCCAGAAACTCCACATATTGAGAATCTGATTATAGGGCTGTACCCGTCGCAGCTGTGGCATGGAGTAGGTTATGAATGCCAGCACCGTCATTACATAGGCTCCAAAGAAGGCCAGGTGGCCGTGTGCGGCAGTAACCTGAGTGCCGTGACTGTAGTAGTTGACTATCGACAGAGTGTGCATGAAGCCCCACACACCCGCGCCGAAAAAGGCCAGGGTTGCACTGCCTAAAGTCCACAACATGGCGCTTTTGTTGGGGTGATTACGCCGTCCTTTCCAAAACATAAAGAAGGCAAACATCACCATGGCGAAAAACGGCAGCACTTCCAGGGTTGAGAAAATACTCGCCAGTGGCTGCCAGTACGACGGCGCCCCAATCCAGTAGTAATGGTGCCCGGTGCCCAGCAAACCCGAAAACAATGCCAGGCCAATGATGACATACAACCACTTTTCAATGATCTCACGGTCAACACCGGTCATCTTGATTAACAGGTATGCCATTAACGAAGCCATAATAAGCTCCCACACACCTTCCACCCAAAGGTGTACGACCCACCACCAGTACAGCTTATCGACCGCGAGGTTACTTGGGTTAAAGAATGCGAACAACCAGAACACAGCGGCCAGCCAGAGGCCAAGCATCAACACCAGGTTGATTGCCGTTTTGCGCCCCTTTATCAAGGTCATACTGGTGTTATAGAGAAACATCAGGAATGACACTGTAATGAGAACTTTGGACCACAGTGGCTGCTCGAGAAACTCCCTGCCCTCGTGAATACCCAGTTGGTAACTGACGAGTGCCCCAGCGCCTGCGACAGCAAAAATAGCCAGTTGTATATAAGCTATCATGGGGCTGTGAATTTCTGTCTCGGCCTCTTCCGGCATCAGGTAATAGGTACATCCCATAAAGCCCATTAGCAGCCAGACGATCAGCAGATTGGTGTGACTCATCCGAATGATATGGAAAGGCATCGCCTCAGACAAAAACTCCGGCATGATATAGACCGTAGCAGCCATAATCCCGAATATGACTTGCAAGGCGAACAACGCCATTGCAATCGCAAAAAACGGATAGGCTACCCGTTGTGTTTCATATTTCATCGATATGATCCTCTCACAATAAACTTGATGCGTGCATTATGGCTAAGTAGCTAACCCGCTGGCGTCGGAGGCCAGCCCTGGGTGTCAATTGAGTCGGTCCATTCAAGAAAGGAAACCAGAGCGTCCAGGTCTTCATCGCTGAGATCAAATTTGGGCATGACCCGACGACCGGGTACATTCAGCGGTTGCGCAAGAATCCAGCCTTTGAGCCCCGCACGGGCGGCGTCAGGGTTCTCGCGACCACCATAGCGCGTCCAGACATTGCCCAGTTCCGGAGCAAAATAGGCACCTTCCCCCAATATGGTGTGGCAGTTGATACAGCTGTTTTCCTCCCACACATGCTTACCTTTTTTGACCTGCTCGGTAAGCCCCTCACTATCGGTGGATACATTTAGCATGTACCAATGAGTATGCGCAGTAAGCCCTGCAAACAAGATAAAGAAGAACAACGACCCGCCGTAAAAGATATTACGTGCGGCTGACCTCGTGAGTACGTCGGCCATCAGATTTCCCCCTGACTTTTAATTAAGTGCTGCCTTATTGCCCCGAGTCTAACAGGGAAATTAAACGCTTTAACATGCATATAATATGCATGTAAAAGAAGGGCCGCAAGCTTTTTTACTGAATGATGGTGGCGGATAGGTGAAAAGGTTGTTCCAGGCACGCTAGCCTGGCTGCTGAATACAGCCAAAATTATGCGCTGCGGCCCCAACCGAGTGCACGCTTTCCTAGGTATCTGAGGCACCCCTCAACTGCTCGACTGTACAGCCTGCGCAACCGATACCAAGTGGCGTCTATATGTCGACATAATCAAATTTTTCATAGACTTATGAACGAATCGAGAATCACTGCATGGGAGCGGAAAATTTGAGACTGCAGCTATCAACTGTGCTCAGGAAGCCAGCTGTGCAGCCACAGCATCCATGGCTGCAAAGGCATCCAGAAACATATCCATA
>TARA_R110001599_G_scaffold353816_1_pt1 | contig 38025 bp, 32 predicted proteins | sample TARA_R110001599 | Tara Oceans TARA_R110001599 (sample SAMEA4398360) | marine metagenome | biome: Polar Biome; feature: [MES] marine water layer (ENVO:01000295) within the mesopelagic zone...; material: water (ENVO:00002006), including particulate matter (ENVO:01000060) such... | reverse complement strand
CACCGATGGCTATAAACCAGCTACACCACGAGCGGGGACACGACCCCTTGACGGCGGCCTGGCAGGATGATGACAGGCTATCGACGTTTTTTGAGAGGCATTCAAAGGCCGGTATACCGCCGGGTTTAACACCCTTGCAATGGGCGATGAAGTCGCTCCTGCAATCGGATTTCAGCGCTGCTTTCTGTTCATCTGTTGCAGCCGATACCGATGCGACACCAGCAACCCATGTGCCGGATATCAGCAAAATAACGGATAGTAATCGACGCATTTTCAGGCGCTCCTCTGCGATTGATCCCCATGGGGGTTCTCAACATAACCCCGATTCAGCGGGCATGGAAATGAGCAGGGGTGGAACGGAATTTTTTTCAACGCATGCCTGCGCGTCCTGCCGGGCAAGACGCATGCACCTAACGCGGTGTGAAAACCGGCTTTCTGAACTCATAATAGGACAGATAGGCGCTACCGGGCATGACCTGCGCTTCCTCGAACCTGCCCTTCCATTCAGCCGCTTCAACCTCGCTTGTGGGCGGCCCGATAATCACCGGGTAGTTGGCGTTTCCAGGTTTGCGGCATCCGACATAGGGCGCCCACGCCCTGTCTTTTGCAAATATTTGAGTTGCGATCCGCTTTGCTTTGTCAAAGTCCGGCGTCGATGAGACGACAACCGAATAATCGGCCAACCGCGCATTGCTCTTGCCCGTCAGATATTGCTGCGCACTTTGGGTGAATCGCTGCGTAAAGCTGCCTTCATTGCAGACGTGTTTTTGCCTCAGCGTCTGGTTCAGCGTCTGGGCATGGGCGGAGGCAATGAACATCGATGGCCTGTTGATGCCGTCGGCCGAGGCGCGATTTTCCGTTGCAGCGGGCGCCTGCAGCGGTATCGCTTCGCGACGCTCACCCGTGAATGTGGACAGCAAGGCGGGTACCGAGGCGCAAAACAACAATAGTTTTATCGGTTCATGTTCCTTGCTGAACAGACCGGAGATGGCCCCCAGCACAATGGTGACAATCGAGATGAAGACATAGAACACCAGATCCACCGACGATATCTGATAGAAAAGAGAACGAAGGTAGGACTGATCCGGGCCGATGATCTTGACGAGCACAATCGTCAGACCGGCAAGGAAACCCCAGAAAACGCGTTGCTTCATGGTCATGGCAGAACCTCCGATTTATCGGTTGGAATTCTCTGCCACGGATCAGCGTCTTGATCAGGATCCGCAATGAATGGTCGCCGGACGTCATGCGACCGCAGAAAACTCATGATGACAGGGTAATTGCGGCTTGCGCATTCGTCAATTCGGTTGTTTTGGCACATTCAATGCGACCCTGGATAGTTGCAACCAGGCCACCCGCTGGTGTTTACACCAGGGCTGCACCCCGTCTATTTTGGAGCTGAAAACGACAATTGAGGGAACGGCTATCATGACCATCATCGCAAAGGGCCACTGCACCTGCGGGACCATTCGTTACGCGGTGAAGCGACCGCCGCTTTTTGTCCATTGCTGCCATTGCCGCCGGTGTCAGCGTGAAAGCGGATCGGCATTCGCCCTCAATGCCCTGATCGAGGCTGACAATGTGACGCTGCTGTCCGGTGCACCTGAAATCATCGATACACCCAGCGACAGCGGCAAGGGCCAATTGATCAGCCGTTGCCCCGATTGCAAGGTTGCTGTGTGGAGCATCTATCACGGCGCCGGCCCCCGATTCTTTTTTCTGCGCGTCGGCACACTTGAAAATCCCGACGCCTTTGCACCGGATATTCACATATACACCGAGAGCAAACAGCCCTGGGTGCGCCTTCCGGAGGGCGTCAGCGCAGTGCCGGGTTACTATCGCCGATCAGAACATTGGCCGCAGGAATCCCTGCAAAGACGCGAAAAGGCCCTGTCCGAGCCGGACTGACAGGGCCTTCGTTGATGCCGTCTGGTCTTCAGATCAGAAGACCAGATCGCTTTCGACAAGCTGGGTGATGCCTGAAAGCGTTATTGTGTTGCCGCCGATATCAAGCATGAGATCACCGGCAGACAATGAAGCGAAGGCATCCGCATCGCTGATGAAACCGTCACCGCTTGTGTCCCAATCCGCAAATTTCGTGCCGGATGCGGAGATATCGATGAAATCCTCGCCGCTGGCAAAATCGGTGATCGTGTCATGGGCAAAGGCGCCGGAGAAAACAAAGGTGTCGCCCTGCAATCCGCCGGTCAGCAGATCGTCATTGGAGCCACCTTCCAGCGTGTCGAAGCCGGCTCCGCCGAATAGCTGGTCGTCACCCGAGCCGCCAGCGAGGAAATCATCCCCGGTTCCACCGAAAATGTGATCGTTGCCGTTCTGCCCCTGAAGCAAATCATTGCCACCGCGCCCGTCAATAACGTCATCGCCACTGCGTCCCTCAACCTGCTCGTCGGCCGATGACATCAGGATTGAATCATTGAAGTTGGAACCACGGACCCATTCAATATCGATCAGCGTGTCGTGAAAGGTATCGCCGAGCCATTGCGTGATGGTGTTGGAGCCGTCGATGTTGGGGTTTTCAAGATCGACCTGAATGCCCTCACTATCGTTTCCACGATCATAACGGACCCGGTCATTGCCCCCGGCCCCGCCATCGAAGTAATTGTTTCCCGATCCACCGATGAACCGCTCCGAATAGGTGTCGGCACCCAGGAAAACATCATCACCATAGCCGCCGGCAAACTCCAGAGAGGCTGTGGCCGTGACGGTGTCGGTCCAATCCGCCTGAAAACCATTGGTGTCCGTTCCGTCAATCGTCGCTGTCAGCGTTGTGCCATCAAATTCTGCGCGTCCGCCAACACCGCCGCCGCCATAGGACACAGCAATGTCATAGCCCTCATAGGACACCCGTCCGGCTGAAGAGCCGTTGAAGACAATCGTGTCGTCTCCATAGAGCGGCACGACGTTCATCCAGCCGATGCTCGGCATTTCTATCGTGAAACTGTCGGCGTAATGGGTGCCGGTCAGCAAAAAGCCGTCTCCGGCAGCGGCCACCACCATATCAACATCGACAAGCTGATCGACGCCATAGCTGCCCTTGTCGACGGTGCCATCGGCCGAATTGTTGACTGTGCCAATTTCACCAACATTGATATTGACGACAATGCCCTCATCGAATTCACCAAAGCCCCCATCCCACCTGGAGCTGTAATCGAGGATGGAATAGACGCCAAATGTGTCGGAATAATCGATGGTGTCATTGCCGGAGCCCTGAAGGATATAATCGCCGCCCTTGACGGTGATCGTCTCATCGCCCGCACCGGCCAATATCTGGTCATTGCCCGTACCCAGAAGATTGATTGCGGCGGTATCGTCACCACTGGTGCCGGTGTAGTAGACACTGGGAGCTGCATAGATCAGTCCGGTGCCGGTGTGATTGGCGTTCAGATCATTCCATTCGGCCTCCGACATGTCATCAATGACGAGCCTTTGCGATGTGCTGTAATCGGTATAATTCAAAATCGTATCGTTGATGCCATTGTTGTTGAGATCCTGGGAAAAGTCGATGACGAGTTCGTTGAGGTTTGAGGCGTGGGTGCGCGACAGGTCAAGCACATCAACTCCCAACTCGAAATCCATGATCCGATCTTCAAAAATGCCGTCCAGCATGAAGAAACGGTCGGCGCCCGCACCACCGCGCAACACATTGGCGCCATAGCTGACCTGCAACAGGTCATCGCCATTGCCGCCATCGAGATAATTATCACCGCCGATACCGTAGATGGAATCGTTGCCGTCACCTCCAAAGATCTCATTGTTCTGGAAGTTGCCGTAGATGATGTCGTTGCCGTCGCCACCGATGACATTTTCAAGATTGACCAGGACATCAACCCCGATCTGGGTCGGATTGGCACTGTCATAGGCAATACCGACATTGCGATTGACCGGCTGGCCGTTGTCCGACAGCAATGTGTCAATGCTGACACCATTGACGCTCTGACCGCTGCGGTCGACCGCACGCATGTCAATCGTCAGATCATTGATGGCGGTCGACGAGGTGAATTTGATCGTGTCGCTGCCATTGCCGCCATCATAGAAATCATTGCCCTGACCATTGGCGGCAATGATTGTGTCGTCGCCGTCGCCGCCGTCCACATGGTCATCGCCTGCGCCACCCGTCAGCGTGTCATTGTCCGCGCCGCCACGCAGATCATCATCGCCGGCGCCGCCATCAAGGTTGTCATCGCCGGCTCCACCGTCCAGCGTATCATTGCCTTCGTCGGTTTTCAGGATGTCATTGGCCGAACCACCTTCCAGTGTCGCATCGGCGTCACCCTGGAATAGAATGATCTGCGATTGCGTGCTGGCAGAATCACCGGCACTGACCGGCCCGTCTTCCTTTGATCCGGTGATGATTTGCACGCCGCCGATGTCGTCGCCAATCTGGATTTCAAGCTTTTCAACGGAAGAAACCTGCAGGGTGGAATCACCAAAATCAAAGGTGAAATGCTGCCAGCTTTTTGCCGTCAGAAGCCATTCCTCAAAGGTCGCGATCTGATCGGTATAGAGAGCAAACTGCGCTTGCGTCATCATCAACCGCAAGGTGTCACATCCACGACCGCCCTGATAAACATCATGCGACTGGCTGCCTTCGACAAGCTCATGGACGAGGATATCACGCCCGCGCCCACCCGAGACAACATCATTGCCCAGCCCGCCATTGAGCACGTCAGCGCCCTTGCCGCCAAGAACCACGTCATTGCCGTCACCGGCATTGACCGTGTCATTGCCGCGGCCAGCCAGAATAACGTCATTGCCGGCTCCCGTGATAATGTCATCACCGCCCTTGCGGGAGATGACGACATGGTTTTCGTCATCGGTGTGGATCGTGTCAGCCTTCCTGCTGCCAATAATTGTGCGCGTCATGGTGCCCATCCCTTTGTTGAACATGCTGTAATCAGGACAGGACCCACCGATAGAGACCGGGCCGACAACCTTTTTCAGCCATTTCATCCATCGCTTGCCGCAGTACACAGCCAGCGCTCTCGGTCTGCCGCCACAGATATCAGTGCCGGTCAGATCAATCGCAGGTTGGAGCAGCCAGCGTGAATGTATCGTGATTGCCCTGTGAACAGGTCCGCGTGGAACGAAGGTCAGCCGGAATGGGCTACTGGATGCTGCGGCAGGATGTTCTGACTGTCAGGCTTGGCGCAACGCGCACCAGACGTGGACCATAATCCACCTCCCCGCCGATACGCGCCAGCAGCAGTTCGGCGGCTTTGATGCTGATTGTGGTGATATCCTGGGTCAGTGCCGTGATTGCGGGTTGCCAGCCTTCGGCCGGGTGAAAGCCATCGAAACTGATGACGGAGACATCGTCCGGAACCTTCAGGCCCATATTCTGCAGACCGGCCATGGTGCCGAGCAATTGTGCAATATTGATACAGGCTATGGCCGTCGGCGGTGTTGGCAGGGTCATGAGTTGCTGTACCGCTGCAAAGGCGTGCTCGCGCCGGAAGACCGGACGGCGCACCAGATCATCGCGCACCGGCAGGCCAGCCACGGCCATGGTCTCGCGAAAACCCGCATAACGCTCGTCCGACGACGAGATGCCGGGACGGCCGACCAGGAAGGCTATCTCCTTGTGACCAAGCTTGAGCAGGTAACGCGTGATGAGCTGCGCGCCCAGTTGGTTGTCATCGGTCACCGCATCAAAACGGGCATTTTCAACGATGCGATCCACCAGAACGGTGGGTGTGTGCACGGCTTCTGCCAGGCGTTCCGCATAGGATTCGCCGTGGGTGGTCGGGGCGATGACCATGCCGGCGACGCGGTGTGAACTGAACAGTTCAATCTCGCGAAACTCCCGCTCCGGGTCATCATCATTGCTGGCAAACAGCATATTGTAACCAACATCCGAAAGCGCTCTTTGCATGGCCTTGGCCAGATGCGCCGCCCAGGGCGTGGCAATATCGGGCACAATGAGTCCGATGGTCTTGGAAACCCCCATGCGCAGATTGCGGGCGATCGGATCGGCATGATAGCCCGCAATCTTCACGGCATCCCAGACGCGTTGCTGCAGCGCCTTGCTGACCGGCGCCGTGCCGTTGATCGTGGCCGACACCGTGGTAATCGATACGTTGGCGATACGCGCCACGTCCTTGATCGTTGCCAAAAATATTATCCCTTTCAATCCACAGGACGCAGACTACGCAAAACGTTACGTGAATGCCACAAATTGTTGGTCTCTGGCAAGAAGCCAGCAGTTGGATAGCAATTTTCTTTGGCCTGATGTCCCGCAGCACCTTGCCGTTTGGAAATAATTTGTCTAAACACAAATCGTTTCGTGCTTTAGAGAACCATGCGCTTGCAGCAAGCTGAAGAACATGGAATTCATGAAACGTAACGTTTTGTGCCGTTATAGAACGGCTGGGAGGAGATTATTATGGGACGACTCAAGTCACTGGTGGCAGCAGCTGTGGCAGGCGCCTTGCTGACCGCCGCAATGCCGGGCGCTTTTGCCGAGGGAACTCTACGTCTGCGGTTGAATGGCGACATCAACACGATGGACCCGATCGCCACGACGAATTTCACCATCCGCAACGCAGCATACCTGATGTATGATACGTTGTTTGCACTGGATTCCAACTATGAAGCACAGCCGCAAATGGCCGAAGGCTTCACATTGTCGGATGACCAGCTGACCTATACGATCACGCTGCGCGACGGGCTGAAATTCCACGATGGCAGCCAGGTCACGGCTGGCGACGCCGTTGCGTCACTGCAACGCTGGGGCAAGGCCGACGGGCTGGGCAAGACGCTTTTTTCAAAAATGGAATCCATTTCAGCACCCGATGACAAGACGATTGTGCTGCAGATGAAGGAGCCCTGGGGGCAAGTCATTTCGGCCATCGGCAAGATTTCCTCCAATGTTCCGGTGATCATGCCGGCCAATATGGCTGCCAATGACCCCACAGACCCCGTGGTGACACCCATCGGCTCAGGGCCCTATCGTCTTTTGCCCGATGAATGGGTGCCGGGCAGCATCGCCGTCTTCGAAAAATTCGAGGCCTATCAACCACGTTCCGAACCCGCAGACATGGCAGCCGGTGGCAAGGTGGCGCATTTTGACCGGGTGGAGCTCATCTATATTCCGGACACAGCAACTGCGGTGGACGCACTGATTGGCGGCGAGATCGACTGGATCGAGGAAGTGCCAGCCGACATGCTCGCCTTCTTCGACGGGGTGGATAGCGCCAAGCCCATTGCAGCGCGACAGTCCGGCAATTCCATGCAGCTGGTCGTCAATCATCTCAACCCGCCCTTCGACAACCCGAAGATCCGCAAGGCCCTTCAGTGGTCGCTGGAGCAGACACCCTTCCTGCAGGCCGCCTACGGCAATTCAACGGAACGCTATCTTGAATGCGCTGCGGTGTTTTTCTGCGACACACCCTATGCAACGGATGCCAATACGCAAGCTGTCCTGACACGCGATATCGCCAAGGCCAAGGCGCTGCTTGAAGAGGGCGGCTATGATGGAACGCCGGTCCTGTTGATGCATGTGACGGATATTCCTGCCCATGACGCCTATTATTCGGTGCTCAAACCCATGCTTGAGGAAGCCGGATTTGTCGTCGAAGAGCAGATCACCGATTGGGCAACCGTTGCCACACGCCGCGCCAGCAAGGAACCTGTGGCCGATGGCGGCTGGAACCTGTTCTTCACCGGCTGGGGATTTGTCGATCAGTCCAATCCGATGACCAATGTCTATGTGGCCGGTGCCTGCGGCGACGGCTGGTTCGGCTGGGCATGTTCTGAAGAGCTTCAGGAACTGCGCAAGAAATTCGCCGATGAGATGGATCCGAAGGTGAAAAGGCAACTCGCCGAACAGATGCAGATCGCAACCCATGATCTGGTGAGTTATGTTCCTATGGGTCAGGCCTTTCCCTCGCAGGGCATTGCAACGAACCTAAAGGGATTTATCCAGAGCCCCGTGCCCTTCTTCTGGGAAGTGCAACGCACCGAATAGTCAATTGAATTCGGCTCCGCCCGGCCTGTCCGGGCGGACCTGAAGCGTGAGGTTTGGATGCTCCTTTATATTCTCGGCCGATTGCTGGCAGCGATACCCATTTTCGTGCTGGTGGCCATTTTCATTTTCTCGCTGGCACATCTGACCCCCGGAGACCCGGCGGTGCTGCTGGCTGGCGACAATGCCAAGCCGCAGCAGGTGGAAAAGATCCGCGAGCGTCTGCATCTTGATAAACCCCTGGTCGTGCAATTCGGCATCTGGGCAGGCAATGCCCTGCGGCTTGATCTGGGTGATTCCGTCTATTCCAACCAGCCGGTGACAAAACTGATTGCCCAGAGAATTGAACCCACGATGGTTCTGGCCATCGTGACATTGATCATCACCGTCGCCATTGCGGTGCCGCTCGGCGTGATCGCGGCCTGGCGCGCCAATGGTCTGATAGACCGCGCCATCATGGCTTTTGCCGTGTTCGGCTTTTCGGTGCCTGTCTTCGTGATCGGCTACCTGCTGGTCTATTATTTCGCAGTGAAGCTGAAGTGGTTTCCCGTGCAGGGCTACAAGCCGCTGAAAGACGGCGTGCTTGCAACATTGCATTCGGTAACGCTGCCATCCATTGCCCTGTCTCTGGTTTTTGCCGCCCTGATCGCCAGGGTGACACGCGCTGCCATGCTGGAAGCGCTGAACGAGAATTTCACCCGCACGGCACGCGCCAAGGGTCTGGGGTCATTGCGCATTTTGGTTGTGCATGCGCTCAAATATGCCGGTGTTCCCGTCATAACCGTGATCGGCATCGGCTTTGCCACGCTGGTCGGCGGTGTGGTGGTGACCGAATCGGTATTCAACATACCCGGCATCGGACGTCTGACCGTCGATGCCATCACCCGGCGGGACTATCCCGTGGTTCAGGGGGTTATTCTGTTTTTCTCGGCTCTGCTCATCCTGATCAATCTTCTCGTCGATCTGAGCTATGTGCTGTTCGATCCGCGCGTGAAAGGCTAGCCGATGTCCACAACGCACACACAGGCGACCAATGCGCCACAAAGACGGTTCACGCTGCGTGACCTGCCCGGCTGGTTTGCGCGCGATCCACTGACCGCAATCTGTCTTTTCATCCTGCTCTCGCTGCTGCTTGTAGCCATCGCCGCGCCGCTGATTGCCGGGGACCCCATCAAGATCAATCCGGCCGAACGGCTGAGCGGTTCAACACCGGATGCCCTGTGGGGCCGTGACCATCTGGGCCGCGATGTTTTTGCCCGCGCCGTCTATGGCACGCGTACCTCGATGTTCGTCGGCTTTTCGGTTGCCGGATTGACAACCGTGTTGGGTGTTGCCATCGGCATCTATGCGGGCATGTCATCCATCGGCGGCGCCATCATCATGCGTTTGAATGACGCCATGATGGCCATTCCCGCCATCCTGCTGGCCATTGCCTTTGCCTCGCTGATGAATGCCGGTGTGCTGACTGTCATCATCGCCATCACGATTCCTGAAATTCCGCGCATGGTGCGGCTGGTGCGATCCGTGGTGCTGGGGGTGCGCGAGCAACCCTATGTGCGGGCGGCCACATCTATCGGGACGTCCGGCCTGGCCATGGTCTGGCGACATATTCTGCCCAATACACTGGGGCCGGTTCTGGTGCAGGCGACCTATGCTTGTGCCTCGGCCATCATTGCATCAGCGGTTCTCAGTTTTCTCGGCGTCGGCACATCGCCGGAAGTGCCCAGTTGGGGTGGCATGATGGCCGATGCCCGCGCCTATTTTCGTATTCATCCCGAATTGATGGCCTACCCGGGCGCCCTGCTCTCAGTGATGGTTCTGGCGGTGAACATTCTCGGCGACCGGCTGAGCGACGCGCTTGATCCGCGCAAGACGCGCAGGGGAACCCTATGACCTTCATGGACGAAAAAGCCGAAGACCGGCAGAGCATTCTCACCGTCAGCAATCTCAGCCTCGAGTTTGCAGACGGCGCCAATGTGGTTCGCGCTCTGGATGACATATCCTTTGCAGTGCGCAAGGGAGAAATTCTCAGCCTTGTCGGCGAGTCAGGCTGCGGCAAGAGCGTCACCGCCATGACCATCATGGGCCTTTTGCCGCGCCACGGCGCGCGCATTTCTTCAGGCTCTGTCCGGCTGGGTGAGCAGGAATTGCTGGGTGCCAGCGAGGGGACGATGCGACATGTGCGCGGCAATCGCATCGGCATGATTTTTCAAGATCCCATGACGTCGCTCAATCCGGTGCACACGATCGGCATGCAGATTGGCGAAGTGGTGCGCAAACATCGCGGCTGCAACCGCAGCCAGGCACGCGCGCGGACACTGGAAATGCTGGATCTGGTGCGTATTCCCGATGCCCACAACAGGCTGGGCGCCTATCCGCATGAATTGTCGGGTGGCATGCGCCAGCGGGTGATGATCGCCATGGCGCTTGCCTGCGATCCGGAATTGCTGATCGCTGACGAGCCGACAACGGCGCTGGATGTGACCGTCCAGGCGCAGGTTCTCGACCTGATTGCAGACCTGCGCAGGGATCTGGCCATGAGCGTCATTCTGATTACCCATGATCTGGGCGTCGTGGCCAATGCGGCCGACCGGATGATGGTCATGTATGCCGGGCGCATTGTCGAAGAGGCTCCGGTGGAAAAGCTCTTTGCCCGGCCATCCCATGGTTATACGGCCGGTCTGCTTCAATCGCTGCCCGGAGCGCAAACCGGTCACCGCAGCGTGCTCAACGAAATCCCGGGTTCGGTGCCGCGCCTCGACAAGCCGGTAGCCGGTTGTGTCTATGCGCCACGCTGCAGTTTTGCCACCGATGCCTGTGCGGCCCCCCTGCCGCCGGCGCAGCTGATCGAACCGCAACACACATCTCGCTGCATCCATCCCGACAGGGTCTATGAGGGTATCCGCAACACGGAGATCGTGAGCGCATGGGCATGAAACCAAAACAGCATCTGCTGCTCGACAAGCTCAGCAAGGCCTATCCACTGGGCCGCAAAAGACCCGGTGCGCCGAAGCGGTTCCTGCAGGCGGTGGATCAGGTGTCGCTGGAGGTTGCACAGGGCGAAACGCTGGGTCTGGTCGGGGAGAGCGGTTGCGGGAAATCATCGCTGGCGCGGCTGATTTTGCAATTGGAAAAGCCCACATCGGGAACCATGGCACTGGACGGCATCGACCTGTCGACATTGCGACCAAAGGAACTGAAGGCAGCCCGCCAACGGTTTCAGATGATCTTCCAGGATCCCTATGCATCCCTCAATCCGCGCATGAAGGCGCGGGCCATCATTGCCGAAGCGCTGATCAACTACCGCATGGGCAATGCCTCCGAGATCCGCCAGCGCGTCGAGGAACTGGCGCAGCAGGTTGGCCTCAGCCCTTTCCATCTGGATCGCTTCCCGCACGAACTTTCCGGCGGGCAGTGCCAGCGCATCGGTATAGCGCGCGCCATCGCGCTGAGCCCCGAACTGATCGTTGCTGACGAACCCGTATCGGCGCTGGATGTTTCCATCCAGGCACAGATTCTCAATCTGATCGTGCGCCTGCAGGCGCAAATGGGTCTGACGCTGATTTTCATTTCACACGATCTGTCAGTCGTCTCGCATGTCGCGGACCGGGTGGCGGTGATGTATCTGGGCCGCATTGTCGAACTGGGACAGACCCGGCAATTGTTCGATCGGCCCGCCCATCCCTATACGTCAACCCTGCTGTCGGCGGTGCCCCGCCCGACGCCTGCGGGCCGGCACAGGCGTTCCGAGGTGACTGGCGAATTGCCCAGTCCCATTGATCCGCCATCCGGCTGCCATTTTCGCACGCGCTGCAGCCATGCGGATGCGCGTTGCACGCAGGAGGTTCCTGCCTTGCGCGTCATCAATGGCGCCCAGCAGGCCGCCTGCCATCACGCGGAACGAATTCTTGCAACCCTCCACCAGAATAATATCGAGATCGACAATGCCTGAGACCCTCGTGCTGCTACCCGGCCTGCAATCAGACCATACGTCATGGACCTACCAGATTGAACATCTGAAGGATCACTACGACATCCTTGTGCCGAAGGGTCACCATTCAAAGACCAGCATCGCAGATATGGCAGATTGTGTGCTTGATCAACTGCCGTCACGATTTCACTTTGCGGCCTGGTCCATGGGCGGCTATGTGGCCATGCACATGCTGCCGCAAATACGTCAGCGATTGATCAGCCTGGTTCTCATATCGACATCGGCCCGACCGGAAGATCCGGCAAATACCAAGCGGCGACTGGACAATCTGGCAACAGCCGAAAGCATGGGCATGGCCGCTGCCAATGAACGCAGCCTGGCCTTCAGTTGCCTCGACGTGGACCAACTCGACCCAAAGCAGCGCGCAGCGCTGAAACAAAGTGCCTATAATCTGGGCGTCGACGCATACCGGGCCCAGCAACACGCCATCATCAAGCGTCCCGACGGGCGCGCCAACCTGGCTCTGATTTGCTGCCCGACCCTGGTCATTGTCGGCGATGGCGACAAGGTGACACCACCCGTGCGGGCGCAGGAAATTCACGCAGCCATTGACGGTTCGGAATTTTCCCTGATCAAGGATTGTGGCCATTGTCCGCCTCTGGAAAAGCCCGATCAGATCAATCAATTGCTCGGCGACTGGTTGTCGCGCCACGGCACGAATACCAACCTTGTCGATGGCCAGAAGATGCGCAATTAGCAGCTTGCCGGAACGGGGTTCTCCATTGGATTTAGATAGCCGCCAGGGTCATGGTCAGGACTGTCGATACGCTGATCCATCAAGCTGGTGCTCCCGCCTGCTCAAGGACTTAGATTCAATGCGAGCAGACGATGATCAAGCCAACACAGCATGAATCATGACGACAAGCGCAAAACCGTTTAACAGTTTCACGCAAGCACATTAAGCTCAGCTACAAAACCGAACACGGGGCACCATGGACTATTCCAGAAATCCTGCGGAAACGCGCAATGCAAACCACTTGCGCATGCGCACGCTCATTCGATTGCGCACACTGGCCGTTATTGGTCAGAGCGTCACGGTTCTGGGCGTCGCCTATGGCCTCGGCTTTCCGCTGCCGGTGGCTTCGTGCTTTCTGCTGATTGCCTGTCTGCTGCTGCTCAATATTGCCCTGCAGTTGAAATTTCCGGCAACCTACCGTCTTGATCCATCGACCTCGACCTTCGTTCTGAGCCTCGATATTCTGCAATTGTTCGGCCTGCTGTTCATCACCGGCGGCCTGGCAAACCCCTTTGCCGTTCTTCTGTGTGTTCCGGTCATTGTCGCCTCCGCATCCCTGCCGGTTCGCAATATCATAGCATTGGGCCTCACAGCGGTCGCTGGCGTTACCGTGCTTGCCGTTTATCATCGTCCCCTGCCGTGGTACCCGGGGACCACGTTCGACACACCATTGGTGCTGATTGCCGGGAACTGGATTGCCATTGTTTCAACGGCTGCCTTTGCCGCCTTCTATTCCTACCGTGTTTCGGCCGAAGCACAGGAGCTTGCCGATGCGCTGATGGCCACGGAATTTGCCCTGCAGCGCGAGCAACATCTTTCGGCTCTTGACGGCCTGGCCGCAGCGGCGGCGCACGAACTGGGCACACCATTGGCCACCATCGCGGTGGTGGCGCGGGAAATGGAGCACGCCCTGGCCGGTGACGAGCGGTTCAAGGAAGATGTGCAATTGCTGCGCTCACAAAGTGAACGCTGCCGGGAAATCATGCGAAGGCTGACCACCCTGTCATCGGAAGATGAAGAACATATGCGATGGTTGCCGCTGTCTTCGCTGATTGAGGAAGTGATTGCACCGCACCGAGAATTCGGGGTCGACATCAAGGTTTCACGTGTCCATGGGCCGGAAGGCGAACCGGTCGGTCGGCGCAATGCCGGCATTTTATACGGATTGGGAAATCTGCTGGAAAATGCCGTGGATTTCGCCAGTTCCACTGTTCATGTCGAGACGCAGTCCAATGCCCAGACTGTTACCATTCGGATCGAAGATGATGGCCCCGGATTTGCGCCAGATGTGCTTTCGCGCATCGGCGATCCCTATCTGACGCAACGCAGCCGCAACAGCGAAGCAACGGCGGGCGGCCTTGGCCTCGGCCTGTTCATCGCCAAGACCCTGCTGGAGCGTTCCGGCGCGGCTTTGAAATTCGCCAATCGCGACGGCGATCAACGCGGTGCATCTGTCACGGTGACCTGGCCGCGCTCTGCCATGACGCATGATCAGGGTTCAGACGACTCTGAAGAGATATAAGAGCACTGCACAAACAACTCAATATTGGCATTCCGTGTCACAGGCCTTATGTGATACAAAACAACAAACAAGATGGGACTGGTCGGACTATGGATATGCAACCGGGCAACCAGAACGACAGCGACAGGATTGGTGCGGACCCGTCCTTGCTGATTGTAGATGATGACGGGCCGTTTTTGCGCCGTCTGGGCAGGGCCATGGAAAGCCGCGGCTTTACCGTGGAAATGGCTGAATCGGTTGCTGCCGGCAAGGCCGCCATCAATGTCACGCCACCGAAATTTGCGGTCATCGACCTGCGACTTGGCGACGGCAACGGGCTTGAACTGATCGAAGCCATCCGCCGCAAGCGCGACGATACACGCATCGTCATGCTGACCGGTTACGGCAATATCGCCACCGCCGTCAATGCGGTCAAACTTGGCGCCATCGACTATCTGGCCAAACCGGCTGATGCCGATGAGGTGTTTGCCGCGCTGACCCGGGAACCCGGCGAAAGAGTTGAACCACCGGAAAATCCGATGTCGGCTGACCGGGTGCGCTGGGAACACATTCAGCGGGTTTATGAAATGTGTGACCGCAATGTTTCAGAGACCGCACGGCGTCTGAACATGCATCGCCGCACCCTGCAGCGCATTCTGGCCAAGCGGGCACCGCGTTAAACGTCTTTGGCAGATGTCAGTGGCAGAAGGCTTTCAGGTTTCCTGCGTTGGTGTTTCCGGGTCTTGCTGATAGGCAATCTGTTCGGCAACAAGCAACCGGCTGGCGCTTGCCCGTGCAAAACGCAGCGTCAATGCCTTGCGCGTCGCCGGCGCCAATTTATGCTCAGGCGCCGGGCGCATGATTTCCGCCCCATATCCATCGGACAGGATCATGCCGCAATCTTCGGGAAAGATGTCCAGTGGCACGCCCGGATGCGTGGCGAAGAACAGCCGGTCGCAATGCAGGCGATAGTCAGGCCATTTGTTGTCGGCCTTCAGGTCCTCGATCGAGGACTTGATTTCAACAATCCATATTTCACCCTTTTCCGACAGGCTGATCAAATCAGCGCGGCGACCACTGGCAAGGCCAAGTTCCGGTAGAACCGCATGCCGGAGATGGCCAAACAGCCGTTGCACGCCGCGCCTGACCAGCAGCGCGCGTTCGGACTGGCGCCCGTCGACAAGCGTGGGCTCAGGATGCGGGGAGACTATGGGCATGGGCTTTGCCATCCGGTTTGAGAATTGCAGAATCACGACTCATTTTTCGATTGCCTCAGGCTGACACGGCCTGTTATCCAAGGCAAGTTGGGCAGGCGATTCACCCGGACGTTGCATGAAAGCCATAAGGGCGCGTCAACTCACTTTGTTTTGAGCATTTTCGACAATCATTCCTTGCTTTGCATCCTGTAATAAAAAATAAACCTTATTTGTTGATAACTCTCATTTTATTATTAACGACAACAAACAAGCCAGAGGGGCTGACATGAATCTACGCCTTGCAATATCGTGCTTCGGTATCGCGACCGCGCTACTCGTTTCCGGTTGTACGACAAGCCGAGTGGAAATGACGCAGCAAATATTCACCAGTGAATATGGCAGCGTCAGGGATGGTGGCTACACGATTCCAGCTGTGCCAATAAATCGGGTGGACAAACAGTTTCACCGACAGATCGTCACCTATTTCACCAGCGAAAAACCGGGAACCATCGTGGTCAATACGCGCAAGCGGTTCCTCTACTACATCCTGCCGGATCGCAAGGCTGTTCGTTACGGCATCGGCGTGGGTCGTGCCGGATTTGCCTGGGAAGGTGAAGCCTATGTTTCCTGGAAGCGTCCGTGGCCCACATGGACGCCACCTGCTGAAATGATCGAGCGTGATCCGCGCCTCAAGCGTTTTGGCAAAGACGGTCAGAAACCCGGATTGAACAATCCTCTTGGTGCCCGCGCACTTTATCTGTTTGATAAAAACGGCGAAGACACATTGTACCGCCTGCATGGCACGCCGGAATGGAATTCAATCGGCACTGCTGCCTCCTCGGGCTGCATTCGCCTGATGAATCAGGACATCATTGATCTGTATGCACGGGTCAAACCCGGTCGCGGTACAAAGGTTGTGGTTATCCAGTAGGATTTTCATCGCCCGCCAATAAGATCAAAAAAAACCGCCCGGGAGAAACACCCGGGCGGTTTTTTCTTTATCCGATTGGATTTCAGCTCGCCGCTGCCACAGCGCGGCGCGCCATCACCTTGACAAGATTTGCCCGATAGACTGCCGAGCCGTGTATGTCGGAAAGCATGGCAGCGGGATCAACTGCAATGGCATCCAGTGCTGCGGGACTGAAATCGGACGCCAGGGCTTCTTCCATTTCCGACGAACGGAAAACGCCCTCGCTGCCCGCTCCGGTCACACCCACGCGAATACCACCATTGCCCTGCGCCACGAAAACGCCAGCCATGGCATAGCGTGATGCGGGATTGGGAAACTTCTGATAGGCCGCTTTGGACGGAGCATCAAACGACACTGCCGTGACGATTTCACCCTCATCCAGCGCTGTTTCGAACAGACCGACGAAAAAGTCCGATGCGCTGATCGTCCGCTTGTTGGTGTGGATCGTTGCATCAAGCGCCACCATGGCAGCGGGATAATCCGCCGCCGGGTCATTGTTGGCGATCGAACCGCCAATGGTGCCCATGTGGCGTACATGCGGATCGCCAATATGCGCCGCCAGGCCGCACAGGGCCGGGCAGACATTGGCGATGTCGGCAGATTGCGCAACCTCGGCATGGCTGGTGGCCGCACCGATTGTGACTTTGCTGCCTGAAACGGAAATGCCCTTGAGTTCGGCAATGTGTCGAATGTCGACAACATCACTGGGCGCAGCAAGGCGTTGCTTCATGGTGGGGATCAGCGTCTGACCCCCGGCCAGCAATTTTGCTTCATCTGATCCGGCCAGAAGACTGGCTGCCTCTGAAACAGAGGAAGCACGATGATAATTTGTTTCGTACATGTCTTTGTCCTATCCTCTAGGATTATTTGGCCTCTAGGGTTATTTGGCGTTCAGGGCTGCCCAAACGGCTTGTGGTGATGCCGGCATTTCCAGCTTGTTGCTGCCGATCGCATCGGTGATGGCGTTGATAACCGCCGGTGGTGAACCGATGGCACCGGCCTCACCGCAGCCCTTGATACCAAGCGGGTTGGACGGGCTGGGCGTTACTGTTGTCGAGACATCAAATGATGGCAGGTCATCGGCACGCGGCATGGCATAATCCATGTAGCTTGCCGTCAGCAACTGACCCGTATCCGGATCATAGATGCAGCTTTCCAGCATGGCCTGGCCTATGCCCTGCGCAACACCGCCATGAACCTGTCCTTCAACAATCATCGGATTGATGATGTTGCCGAAATCATCGGCTGCAACAAACTGGATGATTTCGGTCTTGCCCGTTTCGGGGTCGACTTCCACCTCGCAGATATAACAGCCTGCCGGGAAGGAGAAATTCGTCGGATCGAAGAAAGCGCTCTCCTTGAGACCCGGCTCCATGCCATCAGGCAGATTGTGCGCCGTATAACAGGCAAGCGCCATCTGGAACCAGGGGACAGATTTGTCCGTTCCTGCGACTTTCAATTCACCATTTTCGATGATGATGTCGCTCTCATCGGCTTCCAGCAGATGCGCGGCGACCTTTTTCGCCTTGGCTTCCACCCGGTCAAGAGCAACGGAAACAGCCGACATGCCCACAGCACCGGAACGCGAACCATAGGTTCCCATCCCCATCTGGACCTTGTCTGTATCGCCATGGACAATCGAAACCGTGTCCATTCCGACACCGAGGCGTTCGGCGACGAGCTGGGCAAAGGTTGTCTCATGTCCCTGACCATGGGAGTGCGACCCGGTCAGCACCTCAACCGTCCCAACGGCGTTGACGCGCACTTCAGCCGATTCCCAAAGGCCGACACCCGCACCAAGCGACCCGACGGCCTTGGAGGGCGCAATTCCGCAGGCCTCGATGTAGCAACTCATGCCGATACCGCGCAATTTGCCACGCCCGGCAGCTTCAGCCTTGCGTGCCGGAAAACCATCATAGTCAGCCGCTTTTGTCGCAGCATCCAGTGATGCCCCGAAATCCCCTCCGTCATAGTTCATGATAACCGGCGTTTGATGGGGAAATTGCGTGATGAAGTTCTTGCGTCGCAATTCCGCCGGGCTGACGCCCAACTCGCGCGCTGCCGTTTCCATCGCCCGTTCAACCAGGTAGCTGGCTTCCGGCCGACCGGCACCACGGTAGGCATCGACAGGCGTCGTATTGGTGTAGACCGTGCGCACATTGGCATGGACATTGGCAATATTGTACTGCCCCGACAGCAATGTCGCGTAGAGATAGGTCGGCACACTTGACGAAAACAGCGACATATAGGCACCAAGATTGGCAATCGTATCAACCTTCAAGGCGGTAATGCGATTGTCGGCATCAAAGGCAATCTTGATGTTGGAGACATGGTCACGTCCATGGGCATCCGTCAGGAAGGCCTCAGTTCTGTCAGCCGTCCACTTGACCGGAACCCCGGTGCGTTTGGACGCCCACAGGCAGACAATTTCCTCCGGATAGATGTAGATCTTCGAACCAAATCCACCCCCCACATCCGGTGCGATCACCCGCAGCTTGTTTTCAGGCGCCACATTGTAGAAGGCGCTCATCACCAGTCGGGCAACATGCGGATTCTGCGATGTCGTCCAGCAGGTGTAATGTTCCTCTGAATCGTCATAGACCCCGAGCGTCGCACGCGGCTCCATGGCGTTGGGAACAAGGCGGTTGTTGTCAACATCCAGATTGGTGACATGCGCAGCATTGGCAATGGCTGCGTCGACATCTGCACCATTGCCGATTTCCCAGTCGAAAATCAGATTGTGATCGGCTTCCGGGTGGATTTGCGGCGCGCCATCCTTCATGGCGGCCAGAGCCGTCGTCACGGCAGGCAATTCTTCATAATCGATGACAACGGCTTCTGCCGCCGCGCGCGCCTGATCTCCCGTATCGGCCACCACGATGAGGATGGCATCACCGACATAACGCACCGTGTCTTCAGCCAGAGGACGCCAGACACCCATATTCATCGGCGAGCCATCTTTGGAATGGACTGCCCAGCCGCAAATCAGACTGCCAATGCCATCTTCCGTCAGCTGCTTGCCATCCAATATGCCGATCACGCCCGGCATTGCCGATGCACTGCTCGTATCGATGGATTTTATTTTTGCGTGGGCATGGGGACTGCGAACAAAAACCGCATGTTTCATGCCGGGAACGACCATATCGTCCGTATAGCGACCCTTGCCTGTGATAAAACGCTTGTCTTCCTTGCGCGCCACTCGAGCGCCGATGCCTTCAACTCCCATCAGAATTCTCCTCTCTGATACAAGCGGCCAGATCCGGTTGGGCCCATGGGCAGTTCCGCTGTTTCAGCGAACCTGTCCGCAACGTCGCTGACAATGGATATCCATTGTGCGAGGCGACCGGTTCTTCACGCCGCGTTTAATTGATCATTATTCGGCGGCCTGTTGTGCATCGCCCATCTCGGCAGCAGCAGCAAGTATGGATTTGACGATATTGTGGTAGCCGGTGCAACGACAGATGTTGCCTTCCAGTTCCTGACGCACCGTCTTCTCATCAAGCGCAGAACCGTGGCGGCGAATCATGTCCGTAGCGGCCATGATCATGCCCGGCGTGCAAAACCCGCATTGCAACCCATGATTTTCATGAAAGGCTTTTTGAACCGGATGCAGGGCGCCATTGCTGGCAAGACCTTCAATTGTCGTCACATCGGAACCATTGGCCTGAACTGCAAGCATGGTGCAGGATTTCACGGCCTGGCCATCCACATGAACCACACAGGCCCCGCATTGCGACGTGTCGCAGCCCACATGAGTTCCGGTCATGCCCAGGTTGGTACGCAGGAATTCAACCAGCAGGGTACGATCCTCCGCCTCCCCGCTAACCTGCCGGCCGTTCACATTCAACGATATGCTCGTCATTGACTTCCTCCATCGATTCATCAGCAATTCGAAACCGGATTGGCGACAATTGCCGACCTGCAGTTTTGAATCTGTCTAAATCAATGGAGCCAAACGCGGGTGGCAAGTCAAGACTGAACCGGATTGGAAGCGTTAAAATATTTTTTCCAATCCGGATAGTCGCGTCATGGTTGACGAATATCGATCACAAGAGCCCTGTGGCAAACGAGATCAAATGCACCTGCCTCCGTCAACCTGCATCGCGACACCGGTCACCATGCTGGCTTCATCCGAACACAGATAACAGGCCGCATTGCCCATGTCCTCGGGCGTGGAAAACCGGCCGATCGGAATGGTGGACAGGAATTTTGCGCGCATTTCCGGCGTGTCTTCACCCATGAAGGACTTGAGCAGCGGCGTTTCACCGGCAACGGGATTGATCGCATTGACCCGGATACCGGCTGGCGCAAGTTCGACGGCCATGGATTTCGTCGCCGTGATCATCCAGCCTTTGGAGGCATTGTACCAGCTGAGTCGCGGTCGCGGGCTGACACCGGCGGTGGAGGCGACATTGAGGATGGCGCCGCGCCCGCGGGTTTTCATGTGGGGAACAATGGAACGGGCCGTCAGGTAGACAGATTTGACATTGACCGACAGAACACGGTCGAAATCCTCTTCACTGATCTCGTCCAAAGCTGCGGGAAGATGGGTCACACCGGCATTGTTGATCAGAATATCGATATGTCCAAAAGCGGCCAGTGCCGCATCGGTCATGGCTGAAACGCTGTCACCGTTGGAAACATCAACCGACTGGGCGATGGCATTCTCGCCCAGTTCGCGCGCATAGTCTGCGGCGGCGGCAGAATTGATGTCCGCCACCATGACGCGTGCCCCTTCGGCAATGAATTTTTTTGCAATTCCGGCACCGAAGCCCGAGGCACCACCGGTGACAATCGCTGTTTTACCTTCCAGTCGCATCGTTCTACTCCCTTGATATTGATGGTTCAGCCATGATGGGCGGCAACGGTCTTGAGAATCGAGAACCCGTAGAGCGCTTCAAAACCCTTTTCCCGCCCGTGACCGGATTTGGCAACACCGCCGAAAGGCAATTCGACGCCTCCGCCGGCACCGTAATTGTTGATGAAGACCTGACCGGCATGAATGGATTTGGCAAGCCGCATCTGCCGGCCACCGTCACGGGTCCAGATCCCGGCCACAAGCCCGTAATCCGTTCCGTTGGCGATGGCCACGGCCTCTTCCTCGCTGTCAAATGGCAGGATCACCTGAACCGGGCCGAAAATCTCGTCCTGGGCAAGTGCGTGATCAGGTGTCAGTCCGGCGATCAGTGTCGGCGCAATGTAATGGCCACCACCGGGGGCGTGATCAACAATCGTGCCCTGGGCGGCAAATGTCAGATTGTCGTTGCGGGCAATATCAAGGAAACCAGCAACCACCGCGCGCTGGCGCGCCGATATCAATGGGCCGACATCGAGGTCTTCGCTTGCCGGTCCCACCCGCAGATTGCCATAGCGCTCGGACATGCGTTCAATGATCTGATCATGGACGGATTGATGGACCAGAATGCGCGATGACGCCGAACAGGTCTGGCCGGCATTCTGTATGCCTGCATTGACCAGAAATGGCAGCGCCTTGTCCACATCGGCATCGGAAAAAACGATCTGCGGCGATTTTCCACCCAGTTCCAGAGTGACCGGCGCAACATTGCGCGCTGCGGCCTGCTGGACAAGCGAGCCCACGCCAACGGACCCGGTAAAGGAGATATGATTGACACCGGGATGGCTGGTCAGGGCGGCCCCGGCCTCTTCGCCAAGGCCCGGCACAACATTCAGCGCACCGGCAGGAAGCCCGGCCTCATGGGCGATCCTGGCAAAGGCCAGCGCCGTCAGGCATGCTTCTTCGGCGGGTTTGAGCACCGCTGCATTGCCCATGGCAAGCGCCGCACCGACTGAGCGGCCGATAATCTGCATCGGATAGTTCCACGGCACGATATGGCCGGTGACGCCATGGGGTTCACGCAAGGTGTAGACCGTATAGCCATCCAGATAGGGAATCGTCTGCCCATGCACCTTGTCGGCTGCGCCACCGTAAAACTCCATGTAGCGGGCCAGCGCCACGGCATCATTGCGGGCCTGGGTCAGCGGTTTGCCGACATCCATGGCTTCAAGTTCTGCAAGCAGATCGACATTTTCCAGCACCAATTGGCCGATACGGGTCAGGATGCGGGCCCGCTCAACAGCCGTTGACCTGCCCCAGACGCCATCCAGTGATGCCCGCGCAGCGCCCACCGCCGCGTCGATATCGTCCGCTCCGCCGCGGGCAATCTGGCCGATCGTTTCGCCGGTTGAAGGGTTTTCAAGAGCCAGGTTTTGCCCGCCGTGCGGCAGGATCCATTGACCATTGATGAAACATCGTGCCGGGTCAAAGCCCAGTCTGTCTGCGAGACTCATCGTCTTTCCTCTTTGGTTACCCGGTTTGAGCCCGGGCTTCACGGGCCTTCAGCGCCTCATCAAGAATGGGCGTTGCAGCCAGCAGTTCACGCGTATAGCTGTGCCGGGGATTGAGAAAGACCTCTTCCGTCGGCCCTTCTTCAACAATCTGCCCGCTTTTCATCACCAGAACACGGTCGGTAATGGCGCGCACCACCGAAAGGTCGTGCGAGATGAACAGATAGGAGATCGCCAGCCGGTCGGAGAGCTCGGCCAGCAGATCGAGAATCTGCGCCCGGATCGACACATCAAGCGCCGATACCGCCTCATCCAGCACAATCAGCGACGGTTCAATGATCAGCGCCCGGGCAATGGCAATGCGCTGGCGCTGTCCGCCTGAAAATTCATGGATATATTTGTGTGCGTCGGCTGCTTCCAGGCCGACATTTTCCAATGCCGTATCGATCCGGCGCTGACGCTCCTCACCAACGGGTGGATTGTCGAGCAGAAAAAACGGCTCGGAAATCAACCGTCCGACCCGATGGCGCGGGTTGAATGAACTGTAGGGATCCTGAAAAACCACCTGCACATGACGGCGCATATCGCGGTCCGGGCCTGACCCGCGTGTCGAGAACAGGGACCCATCCAGGCGGATTTCACCGCCCTGCACCGAATCAAGCGCCAGGATGGCACGGGTCAGGGTCGACTTGCCGCAACCGCTCTCGCCCACAAGACCGACATTTTCCCCCCTGTTGATGGACAGCGTGACATGATCGACAGCCCTGAAATGGCCGGGAGCCTTGAACAAGGAGCGCCTCGGCAAGGGGTAGTCGCGCACCACCTTGCTGACCTCCAGAACCGATTGGCCGCGTTCGGCCACATGGGCCGCATTGCGCACCGGTATGTGGCTGGATGCCTTGAACAGCGCCTTTGTGTAGGGGTGTTCCATGCGCCGGAACAGATCCAGCGTTTCACCGGCCTCGACCACCTCGCCGTCTTTCATGATGGCGATATGGTCGGCCATTTCGGCCACCACCGCCAGGTCATGGGTGATCAGGATCAGCCCCATGCCATCCTGCTCGACCAGCCCTTTGAGCAGTTTGAGAATCTGTGCCTGGGTCGTGACATCCAGCGCCGTTGTCGGCTCATCGGCAATGAGCAATTTGGGCCGCAGCGCAATGGCCATGGCAATCACCACGCGCTGGCGCTGGCCGCCGGAAAGGTCATGGGGATAGCGATCAAGCGGGAATTGTTCCTCGGGAAGATCGACGCGGTTGAGCGCTTCACGTGCCAGCCGCATCGCCTCGCGGCGCGATTTGCCCGTATGGACCAATATTGTCTCGGCAACCTGGTCACCAATGGTCTGAACCGGGTTGAGGGCTGTCATCGGCTCCTGAAACACCATGCCGATATCATTGCCGCGCAGCCCGCACATGTCCTTTTCGGAGCAATCCTCAAGGCCTCGTCCATCGAGGCGCACGGAACCGGTCCATTGCGCACCCACCGGCAGCAATTGCATGATGGCCATCGCGGTGATCGATTTGCCCGATCCGGACTCGCCGACCACCCCCAGCACCTGACCTGCCTCGACGCTCAGATTCACATCACGCAGGATGGGGATGTCCCTGATCGACAGGGACAGTTTGTCAATTTCCAGCAGAGCCATCAGCGCGCCCGCCGCAATTTTGGATCGAAGATGTCGCGCATACCGTCGCCCATCAGGTTCAGGCCCAGAACCGTAAACACAATGGCCAGACCCGGGAAGATAGCCATATGGGGCGCAATATAGATCATGGTCTGCGCGTCCGACAACATGCGCCCCCAGCTGGGCAGCGGCGGCTGTGTGCCAAGCCCGACATAGGCAAGGCCGGCTTCAGCCAGAATGCCCAGCGAAAACTGGATGGTGCCCTGGACGATCAGCAGATTGGTGATATTGGGCAGAATATGTTCTGCCGATATGCGTGCCGGGCCCTTGCCTGAAACCCGTGCGGCCAGCACATAGTCGCGGGTCCACAGGGACAGGGCCGCACCGCGCGCCAAACGGGCAAAAACCGGTATGTTGAAAATGCCGATGGCAATAATCGCGTTGATGGCGCCGGGCCCGAAAACCGCAGTGATCATGATGGCCATCAGCAGTGCGGGGAAAGCGAAAACCAGATCATTGGTTCGCATGATGACTTCATCCAGCAGGCTGCCATGGCGCGCAGCGGCCAGCAGTCCCAGCGGCACACCGGCGCAAATGCCAATACTGACCGCAATCAGGGCCACGGCAATCGATGTGCGGGCACCGACCATCACCATGGAAAAAATGTCGCGGCCAAAATTGTCGGTTCCGAACCAGTGAAGGCCGGAGGGGGTTTTCAGCTTGTCGGAGATGACGAGCTGGGTGACATCAAAGGGCGTCCAGACGAAGGAAACCAGGGCCGCAAGGGTAAAACACAAGGTCAGCACGATGCCAATCATGAAGCTTGGCGATTGCAGGGCCACCCGGATCAGGCCGGGACGCGTTGCTGCATCATTTTGCTTGGGCACTACGGGACTCTCGCTCATGCGCGTGCCCTGCGCAATCGGGGATCGACAATGGCGTAGGTCATGTCGACAATGAAGGTCACAAGGATCACGGCGAAGACCAGCAGAAATATGACGCTTTTGACGACGATCAGATCGCGCTGGGTGATGCCCTGAAACACCAGCCGGCCAAGTCCGGGCAGGAAAAACACATTCTCGATGATGATGGCGCCGGCCAGCAGGAAGGAAAATTGCAGCCCGATGATCGTCAGGACGGGAATCAGTGCATTGCGCAGCGCATGACGCCACAGGGCCTGGCGCTGGCTCAGGCCCTTGGCACGGGCGGTGCGGACAAAGTCCTCACCCAGCGTATCAAGCAGCGAAGAACGCATCACCCGCGCCAGAATGGAGGCCTGCGGCAAAGCCAGTGCGACGGCAGGCAGGGTCAGGGCTTTCAGTCCGGCGAACAGACCGGCATCCCAGCCGGGAAAACCGCCCGCCGAGAACCAGCGCAGGGTGATCGCGAAAAACATCACCAGCAGCATGGCGAACCAGAAATTGGGAACGGCAATGCCCAATTGGGTAACACCCATGATGGACACGTCTGCGGGTGAATTGCGCCGGGCTGCCGCAATGACACCCACCGGGAAAGCAATCAGTGTGGACAGCAGCAGGGCCAGAGCGGCCAGCGGCAGGGAAACCCAGATGCGGTCGGCAATCAATTCGCGGACCGGAACCTTGTAGGTGTAGCTCGTGCCGAATTCACCCTGCAGCAATCCGCTGACCCATTGCCAGTAGCGCAGGGGAATGGAGGCGTTGAGCCCCAGACTGTCGCGCAGGGCTGCCACCGTATCCGGTTCGGCATTCATCCCCAGCATGAAGGACGCCGGATCCCCCGGCACGACTTCAATGACAAAAAAGATCACAAGGCTTGCCGCAACCAGACTGAGGCATAGCGAGACCAGCCGTTTGATCAGAAATGGAAGCATGTCAACGGATCAATTCGCACAATGAGAGTGGCGGAAGCCGTAAAGGGCTCCCGCCTGACAGGTTCGGAACTTTAGTCCGCCCAGTAAACGCCGGTCATGTCGGCTGCCTGGGTCGGGGCATTTTCCCACACACCCATCAGCTTGGCATTGACGACGCCGGTATTGGCAAGCTGAAACAGATAGCCGTTGACATAATCATCGGCGATCTTCTTCTGGGCCACCTGAAGAAGGCGGTTGCGCTCCTGTGGATCGGTGGCGTTGTTGAGATCCTCCATGATCTTCTGGAACTCGGCGCTGTCATACTGGAAATAGTAATCGGGACGCGCGTAGATACCAATATCAAGTGGCTCGGTATGCGAGACAATCGTCAGGCCGAAATCCTTGCCCTTGAAGACCTGCTCCAGCCATTGCGCCCATTCCAGATTGCTGATTTCCGTTTCGATGCCAACATTGCGCAACTGCGAGGCAATGATTTCACCACCACGGCGGGCATAGGAAGGCGGCGGCAATTTCAGCGTCGTCTTGAAGCCGTCGGGGAATCCTGCTTCGGCCAGCAAGGCCTTGGCCTTTTCCGGGTCAAAGTTGGATTGGGCCGTCAGGTCGACATAGGACGGATGATGCGGCGCAAAATGTGTGCCGATCGGCGTGCCGTAACCAAACATTGCACCGTCGATAATGGCCTTGCGATCGATTGCATGGGCCAGCGCTTCGCGCACCTTGATATTGTCAAAGGGCGGCATCTTGTTGTTGGTGGACAGGATGGTTTCGCCTTCGGTTGATCCGGCAACCACACGGAAGCGCGGGTCGGCATCAAACTGCGGCAGGTTTTCAGGTGCCGGGAAGGCCATGTAGGAATCGACATCGCCAGCCATGACGGCGGCAAAGGCGGCATTTGGATCGGCAATGACCTTGAAGACGACCTTGTCGAGCTTGGCCGGCTCACCCCAGTAATTCTCGTTGCGCGCCAGCTCGATCTGGTCACCCTTGGCCCAGGTCTTCAGGACAAAGGCACCGGTTCCCACCGGATTCGTCGCATTGTTGTCAGCCGATTCCGGCGCAACGATCACAGCGTCACCCCAGGCCAGGTTGAACAGAATATTGCCATTCGGCTTTGTCAGCGTGACCTTGACTGTCAGCGGGTCAACGACCTCTACCGAAGCGATATCGGCATAAAGCGCCTTTTGCGCGTTGGTCGAGCCTTCCGCACCAATGCGATCAAGCGAGAACTTGACGTCGTCGGCATTCATATCCGTTCCGTCGCTGAATTTGACGCCTTCGTGCAGTTTGAATGTATAGACCAGACCGTCATCGGAAATCGTCCAGGACTGTGCAAGTCCCGGATTGATGCCGCCGTCGGGACCAAAACGCGTCAGTCCTTCGAAAATATTGGAATAGGTCACCGAATCGATGGCACCGGCCGCGCCTGATGTCGGATCAAGATTCGGGGGCTCCAAAGGCAGCCCTACGTTGATATCGGTTTTCGCAGCGAATGCGGCTGGCGTGAGTGCCGAGGTAACCGCAAGGGCCCCCGCAAATGCCAGCGCCTTAACAATAGACGTCATTTCAATTTCTCCCGTTACGTTGCATGCCTGTTTTGGTTTTATATTCTTACCGAACCATACCTATTTGCGGTGCGATATTTCAAGCATTCAAAAGATCCTGCAGCGAAAGCGCCATGACTTTCGCTGAATCGATCATATCGTCGACACCGACATATTCATCCGGCTGATGGGCCAAATCGAGTATGCCCGGACCGTAAGCGATACAGTCCTTCAATCGGCCGATACGATCAATATGTTTCTGGTCATAAGTTCCCGGCGAGACCACATATTCGGGGCTCTTGTTGAGCACCTTCTCGATTGATTTTGATACGGATTGCACCACCGGCGACGATTTGTCGGTCATCGTCGGGGTGACATGCCACATTTCGCGAATATCATAGGAAAAGTCGTTGCGCTGCGCACTGACCTTGGCCAGCACATCAGCAACTTCCCGGCGCACGTCATCGGGATCTTCTTCAATGATGTAGCGCCGATCGATGATCATGCGGCAGGAATCGGGCACACAGGCGGACGGGAAGCCGGTAAAATCCGCCTCAGGTTCGGCCTGGCCGCCATGAAAGGAATTGATATTCATCGTCGACTGCCGCGCACCTTCGGGCACGACGGGCATGGCCGTGTGCTTGAGCGCCAGAGCCGGGTAGAGACCGGTTTCGAATTCCTGCAGCACAGCCCCCATGTGGCGCACCGCACAATCACCCAGAAACGGCATGGAGCCATGGGCGATATGCCCTCTGGTTTCAATTTCCGCCCACCAGACACCACGATGCCCAAGGCAGACCCGGTCCTTGTTCAAGGGCTCGGGAATGATGACATGCTGCACGCGGCTGGGATTGAAATATCCCTTTTCCGCCAGATAGGCGACGCCGCCATAGCCGCCGGTTTCCTCATCGGCTGTGCCTGAAATTTCAATGGCGCCGTTAAAATCGGGAAAAGAATCAATGAAGGCCTCTGCGGCAATGATCGAGGCAGCCAGCCCGCCTTTCATGTCACAGGCCCCACGGCCATAAATCTTGCCGTCTTTCAATTCCCCGCCAAAGGGATCCATCGTCCAGCCATGACCGGTTTCGACAACATCAATATGAGAATTGAAATGGACACAGGCGCCGGGCCCCTTGCCCTCGCGTCTTGCGACCACATTCCAGCGTGGATAGCGCTCGCTGTCTCCGGGTGTTCCATGGGCCCTGATCAGCTCGACGTGGAATTTCCGCGCCTTCAGCCGTTTTGCCAGATACTCGCAGATTTCAAGATAGGCTTCGCCAGGCGGATTGAGCGTGGGCATGCGAATCAGATCCTGCGTCAGCGCGATCAGCTCGTCGCGCCGTGCATCAATCAGATCGGGGAATTTCGCAATTCCTGAATCCATCGCATCCATCAACGGAACCCTCTACGCAAACAGGCCAAAAATCGTTACAAGGAGGCGATACTCCTCGGAGTCAGACTTTCCCGCAATACCGTAGGACTACGAATTGGCAGATGAACGCACACGAAGCGACCAGGATCAGCAGTCTTTGAACGCATTGGCGTTCGAACAGGCGCCGGTCGGTCTCGTGCTTACGGAAAACCGCATTATCAGAGCCTGCAATGCCACCTTTGCAAGCATTTTCGGCTATGAAAAAGATGAACTTCTGGGCCAGTCATTCCGGGTGCTCTATGCCTCCAGTGACGAGTTCGAACAGATTCGCGACGTCGGGTTGAAAGCCCTGCGTGACGGCGGTCAATACAGTGACGAGCGGATCATGCCACGCAAGGATGGCAGCCTCTTCTGGTGCCGGGTGCGCGCCCATAGTCCGACGCCCGACGATCCCTTGCGTCGCACAATCCTGAGCTATGCCGATATTTCCGACCGACGCCCCTATATGGCACTGTCTGCCCGCGAACGACAGATCGTGACCCATCTCATCGGCGGCAAGACCAGCAAGGAAATTGCCCGCCAGATCGAGATCTCACCGCGTACAGTGGAATTCTACCGGGCCCGCATGCTGAAAAAATTCAATGTCAGCAATGTTACGGAACTGCTGGCGCATCTGGTTGACGCACCGATTTAGAGCGTTTCGCTTTTCCAAAGAGCGCCGAGGGCGGTTTCGTAGTCGGGAAAGGCGAATTTGTAGCCGCTGGCTTTCAAACGCTGATTGGAGACGCGTTTGTTGTCGCCGTAGAATGACCGCGCCATGGGGGACAGTTCGGCCGTTTCGAAGGGTGTTTCAGGCGGTGGCGCAACCCCCATCAACTGGCTGGCATAGAGCACGACGTCCTGCGGCGGGGCCGGTTTGTCGTCGGTGACGTTCCACAGCCCACCCAGACCCTTTGCGGCAAGATGGGCTGTTGCACCGGCGATGTCGGCCACATGAATGCGGTTGAAGACCTGACCCTGTTTGACCAGCCGGCGCGCTGTTCCGTTTTTGATTTTCTCAAAAGTATTGCGGCCTGGACCATAGATGCCGGAGAGGCGCAGGACGGCAACGGGAATGGCTGATTTTTTCGAGAATTCCAGCCACTGGTTTTCGGCCTCCAGCCGCCAGCGGGAGCGTTCCGACAGGGGGTCGCAGGGCGTATCCTCGTCGATCCAGGCGCCATTGTGATTGCCGTAGACACCGACCGTTGACAGATAGCCGACCCATTCCAGATTGGGCATCAATGCAGCCATCTTCTGCCCGGCAAGCGCAAGCACAGGATCACCGTGCGCATCGGGACGTACGGATTGCACCAGATGGGTGACGCCCGCCAAGGCCGCGGACAGCTCTTGCGACAGGCTCTCCCCGTCAAAAACAAAGGGTGTCAGCCCGGCGGATTCCAGCTCCGAAAACTTTTCAGGCGACCTTGTGGTGCCACCGGCCCATTTCGCCTCTGGCGCCATGCGCGCGGCAATCGCCTTGCCGGAATAACCGGCCCCAAACACAAACAAACGCATATCAAATCAATCCCTGCGGGTTGCCATCTGCATCAGGTGGCCTGCCAGACAGTTGTGACTCGGCCAGATGCCATTCAAAAAGAACCTGTGCATCCGTTTCACCGGTTGCACCAAGACGCAGGGTTGCAAATGCATCTGCGTCCATGAGCCGGGACAGGGCCCAGACTGCAGCACCGCGAATATCGGCACTGTCGTCCTGCAGGCAAGCCTTGCACGGCCCGATCAGCCCGGCGTCGGCTGAATTGCCACAGGCAATCAGCACATTTCGAATGAACCGATTGCGTCCGATACGTTTGACGGGCGAACCGGAGAAGAACGTGCGGAATGCCGGATCATCAAGACCCAGCAGATCGGCCAGCGCCGGCGCCTTGAGATCATCACGGGCCTGCAGCTTTACCTCATGGGCCTGACGGGCAAATTTGTTCCAGGGACAGACCGCCAGACAATCATCACAGCCATAGATGCGATTGCCCATGGCCTGGCGAAACTCGTGCGGCACCGGTCCCTTGTGTTCAATGGTCAGATAGGAAATGCAGCGACGCGCATCGACCTGATAGGGTGCTGGAAAAGCATTCGTCGGACAAATATCCAGACAGGCACGGCAGGAGCCGCAATTGTCCGTGGCCGGGACATCGGCAGGCAATTTATGCGTGGTGAATATGGATCCCAGAAACAGCCAGGAGCCGAACTCCCGGCTGACAAGATTGCTGTGTTTGCCCTGCCAGCCGATGCCGGCCTTTGCGGCCAGAGGTTTTTCCATCACCGGCGCCGTATCGACGAAGACTTTGACATCGCTGCCGGTTCTGGCGGCAAAGCGCCCGGCGATGCCTTTCAGCCGGCCCTTGATCAAATCATGGTAATCGCGATTCTGGGCATAGACGGATATTGCGGCCTTGTCCCTGTGGCGCAGAATTTCGAGCGGATCGCGGTCGGGACCATAGTTCATCCCGAGCATCAGGATCGATTGCACCTCAGGCCAAAGCACCCGCGGATCACTGCGCCGCTCAGCGGTCTGCGCCAGCCAGTCCATGGAGGCATGGTGGCCTGCTGCAATATAGGCGTTAAGGGCGGGCACAGTCTGCTCAGCTATGGCGTCCGGCGCCACCACCCGTGCAACATCAAATCCGGCAGCCAGAGCTTCGGCCACCAGAAAGGCCTTGAACGTCTCGGCTTTTTCCGCAGATGCGAGATCCAGGGGTGCGGGTTTAGATGGTTGCATCGGCGCCGCAGCCATCGCTCAAAAATCCAGATCCGCATAGTGCGGGACCGGCGTGATGATGCGGATGCGGTCGCCCAGCAGCGGCCGCATGCAGGGACGCGACTTGATGCGCTGGTACCAGGCTTTGGCACGGGGGGCCTCATGCCATTTGATTTCGCCGAGATAATCAAGCGATGACAGGGCGCCGACCGCAGCGAAATCCGCATAGGTCAAAGCCTGCCCGGCAAGCCAGTTCCGGTTGCCGGCGAGCCAGTCGAGATATTTCATATGCTGGCGAATATTGGCTCTGGCCGTGCGCAACGCCTTGGAATCGGGCTCACCGCCACCCTGTGCCTTGGGCATGATGAGCTTGAGCACCCGTTCACGCACCAGAAAACGCGTGACATCCTGTTCCAGCTTGACCAGAAACCAGTCCATCAACCGGCGCACTTCGGCGCGTTCAAGAGAATCATCCGGCAGCAAGCGGCGATCCCGTTTGAAAACCCCGTAGACTTCATCAATGAATTCGGCGATGGCCCCGGCCCCGCACACGGCATGCAGAGAATCATCGACATAGACCGGCAGGCTCGCTGCGGGATTCATGGCAAGAAAATCGCGGCGTTGTTCCCAGGGGCGTTCCTCCACCAGATCGGCTTCGAGTTCATACTCGTTGATGATCAACCGGACAAAGCGGGACGCAGAGGACATGGGATGATGATAAAGGGTGGGCATTCAAGTGGGTTCTTTCCCTGTGAGAACATCTGCGGGAATTCACTGGAAAATCCCGCTAGAAAAGCTATAGGGTTTCGCACGGAGTGAGACAAGCACGGCAACGGCCTGAATTTCAGGACAGAACAGGACTTTTTCATGGCTGACCAGACGATCATCGGAGCATTGTTGCTCGGACTGCTTGAAGGTCTGACGGAATTTCTACCCGTCTCGTCCACCGGACATCTGCTGCTCGCCGGTCATTTCCTCGGCTTCAAATCACCCGGCAACACATTTGAAGTGCTGATTCAGCTGGGCGCCATTCTGGCCATCCTGACGGTGTATTTTTCCCGGCTTGTACAATTGGCGCGGCAATTGCCCACCAGTGCAAAGGCGCGGCGTTTCGTCTTTGCCGTTCTGCTGGCTTTTCTGCCGGCTGCCGTGATCGGAGTGCTGGCCCACGACTTCATCAAGACCGTGCTGTTTGAAGCGCCCATGATGATTTGTATTGTGCTGATTGTCGGCGGTTTCGTGCTGATGGCGGTTGACCGGCTCAAGCGCCCGCCGCGCTATACCGATATCATGGACTACCCCCCGTCGCTGGCCTTTCGCATCGGGCTGATCCAGTGTCTTGCGATGATCCCGGGCACATCGCGCTCGGGCGCCACCATTGCAGGCGCCCTGCTGATGGGAGCGGACAAAAGATCGGCTGCGGAATTTTCGTTTTTCCTGGCGATGCCGACCATGTCCGGCGCCTTTGCCTATGATCTCTACAAGAATTACGATAAGCTTTCGCTTGATGATGTTTCGATGATCGCCATCGGCTTTATTGCGGCTTTTGTTTCGGGGGTCTTCGTGGTGCGCCACCTGCTTGATTTTGTCTCGCGTCATGGCTTCACGGTTTTTGTCTGGTGGCGGATCATTGTCGGAACAGCGGGCCTCATCGGCCTGTTCTTCTGGCCTTGAGGCGCGATCATGTTTCTGGGCATTGATACGGGTGGAACCTACACGGATGCGGTTGTCTTCAGCCCGGCCAGCGGGGTCATTGCGAAATCAAAGGCCCTGACAACCCGCCATGACCTGAGCATCGGCATCAGCCAGGCGGTTTCCAGCGTTCTTGATCAGGCCGCGGCAGATCCCTCCGCCATACAGCTTGTGTCCCTGTCAACGACGCTTGCCACCAATGCACTGGTCGAGGGTCAGGGCGGGCGCGCAGCACTGATCATGATCGGCTTTGAACAACAGGACCTGCAACGCAACGGGCTTTTTGAGGCGCTGGGCCAGGACCCGGTGATCTTCCTGCCCGGCGGACATGATGTCTATGGCAAGGAAAAGCCCCTCGACATGGGCCCGCTGGAAGCGGCGATCGGCACGCTGGGCTCACAGGTCGCGGCCTTTGCCATTGCCGGCTATTTTGCGGTGCGCAATCCGGCGCATGAGATCCAGGTGCGTGATTTCCTGCGCCGCCATACACAATTGCCTGTGACCTGCAGCCACGAACTTTCCTCCAGGCTCGGCGGCCCGCGCCGGGCACTGACAACATTGCTCAATGCCAGGCTTGTTGCCATGATCGACCGGCTGATCGGCGCGACGGAGGATCATCTCGCCAAATGTCGGATCACGGCGCCGCTGATGGTGGTGCGCGGTGATGGCGCCCTGATCGCCTCACAGGTTGCCCGCACCAAACCCATCGAAACGATCCTTTCGGGACCGGCGGCCAGCCTCGTGGGCGCCCGTTACCTCACCGGTCTCGACAATGGCGTCGTGTCGGATATCGGCGGCACGACAACCGATGTTGCCCTGTTGCAGGACGGCCTTCCGATGCTGGACCCGGACGGCGCCGTGGTCGGCGGCTATCGCACCATGGTCGAGGCGGTTGCCATGCGGACCTTCGGTCTTGGCGGCGATTCCGAGGTGCATGTCAATGAACTGGGACTGGTGACACGTCTGCGGCTTGGGCCGCGCCGGCTGATGCCGCTGAGTCTCGCGGCCCATATCGACCCGGAGCCGGTTCTCGAGGCGCTGACGCGCCAGATCAATGTCGGCCAGCCGGGCCGGCTGGACGGGCGACTGGCCTGCCTGACCGGTATCCCCGATCGGTTTGCCTCCGGCCTGCAGGCGCAGGAGAAAGCCCTCTATGACCGGCTGACACGACAATTCGTTCCGCTGGACCAATTGCTCAGCGCCACGCCGCAACGCGCCACGCTGGATCGGCTGGTTGCCCGCGGACTGGTTCATATCGCCGGGTTTACGCCATCCGACGCCATGCACGTGCTTGGCCGGCAAAGCAACTGGAACAGCGAGGCCGCCCGCATGGGTGCTGCGCTGATGGCCCGACGGAAAAACGGATCGGGCAAACCGGTCGCATCCAGCATCGAGCAGCTTGCCAGGCTGACCGTGGATCGGCTGACACGGCAATCATGCGAAATCATCCTTTCAGCCTGTCTGGCTGACGAGGGGGAGAGCGCAATTGATCCGGAAAACTCCCGCACGGTCGACCGGGCGCTTTCAGGCGACCAGGGCATTGTGCGCTTTTCCCTGACGCTTGACCGGCCACTGGTCGGGCTTGGCGCCTCGGCCAATTGCTACTACCCGGCGATTGCCCACATGTTGTCAGCGCAAAGCGTTATCCCCGAGCATGCGGATGTGGCCAATGCCATCGGCGCCGTTGTCGGGCATGTGCGTACCAGCAGCACGATCATCGTCTCGCAGCCGGAGGAAGGCGTGTATGTGGCCATTGGAACGGCCCTGACCGGCCAGGAACGTTTTGACAGCGAAGAGGCAGCGATGCAGCGTGGCCGCGTCCTTGCACAGGCCGCCGCCCTCGCCGACGCCGTGGCCGCCGGCGCTGCCGAGCCGGCGATCCGTCTGCACGAAGAGATCAATGCGCCACAGGTGGATGGCAGGCGGCAGATGATCGAAGCACGCATCATTGCCACTGCATCCGGTCGACCGCGCATTGCGGGGTAAGGAGACAAGACCGGAAAATGCCAAGCTTTTGTATCCGGGGGAGGAGCTGGCTTTGTTCGATTTTTTCAGCTTTGCGCAAAAGTGCGCATTGGGAGGACGTGACCCTTTTGGCGCTTTGCGGACGTTCGTTCAATTTCCGACGTCACGATGCGGCGCTTGACATTGTGGACGTTCGTGCACAGTGCAGCATTTTCGATCAGCTCCGAGGTTACCCTACAGTTTCTCGCCCCTATTGGCCGAGTGTAGCTTTCTTGTAAGCTCATACATATTTGTTGATGGGTTTCCATCCCGGTTCGCTTCGTCAATCCGAGCCTGTCTTTGGTGCTCCGCTCTTTCCTCTGCTTTTTCTAATTTTCCTATGACAAGCGAAAAGTCTGCGGTTTTGCCTGACTTTGGATCATATTCTTCGATTAGATTCTCTGTTCTACCTTGAGCTTGGTGACTCGTGCATGGTGCATCATGTTCGCCAAAGTGTAGATTTATCCACAGCTCAAAACACGGGTCAGAATATGCGTATGGAACACCTGCTCCATCACACATTTGCTTTGCTTCGTGGTAGCAAGGAAAATCGTCACGGTCGAAAACTGCCCAAACTTGATCTAGTTCCTCATAGGAATTGAGTTTTCTCCGTCGCCGCGTCTTAATCAAACCTTTTTCCGACGCGAAACTAATTGCTTTCGTCGCGACCGTTTTAGGCACACCCATAGGCCCGTTGTAGCTGATCCTAACCTTGGACGAATCCAATGTGTCTCCAAGTGCTTTGAAGTAGTCCCGTTCTGTCTTTTTACCTTCAGAAAAAATATGAAAAAAACGAACGGCAACCCGACTGGCTTGTTTCCGTTTTAAGCCTTTTTTCCCTCTTGATTTCATCGTTAGGCCTCCTCGACGGGTGTGGCTCCAAAACGGCCCTGCAAGTAGCCTCGTTCGATATTGTCTGACGGGCGGGTATGAATGTCTGTCAAAGGATATACCTCAGTCGCACCAAAGCGGTCTTTGGACACAAACCAAACCTGATCTCTTCGAAGGCACTCAATCTCCATCAAGTTTGTATCATGCGTAGTTGTCAATATTTGTGCACCATGTGGGTTCATTATTTTGGAACAAAACATTCTTAAAAGCTTTTCGGCTGCGAGAGTATGAAGGCTTAAGTCAAGCTCATCGACAACGATCATACCGCCCGTCTTGAGGACCCCAAGCACTTTCGGCAACGCTGAAAGGAGCCGCAGAGTACCAGCACTTTCCAACTGAATTGGGAGGTGGGTCTTGTAACCATCGACGCCGCGGTGCTCAAGTTCAATAACCTTTTCCACATCATTACTTGAATGGAATTTGAAATCAGCGTCGACTTCCTGAAAAATGGGTTTAAGAGCTAGACCAATCTTCTTTGAAATGTCTCTTTCTTCTTCTGATAATTCTCGGTCCTTGGTCCGGTAACCGACAACACCAGTATTGATTTCTTTTAGATACTCAATGACTGCATCATCTATGTGCCAATTATGCTCATCCTTTATCCTACGCTCTGCCGCTGAACCAGACATGCTAAGCGAGGTCTCAATCTGGATAGAGTCGAAGAAATTGAAAATTTTTGAAAGTTGATCATGGCCACTCTGTGCTGCTGCCGAAATAAACAAGCTGTTTTCTCGCGTTAGATGAGAAATCACAACATTGCGTCCTTTGAGATTCCTACTGAACGAGAACTTTTGTCCTTCACGCTCAAATAGCTTTCTGGGAGTGCGGTGTGGATAGGAGTAAAGCCATTCTTCGGCCACCACCGTGTCAAATATCGCGAAGCCGTAGTCGAACCTCACTCCATCTAAAATGAAGTTTACTTCAAAGACGGTTGGCTTTTCCTTCGCAGCCGGATCAAGACGAAATGGCGTGCGGGTAGGAATGGAACCCTCTGGTTGCCCTTTGGTTTGGGAGAACAGAATCGTTCTGATCATAGCGTTCAACGCCTTGACAATGTTTGATTTCCCAGCCGCGTTGGGTCCGTAAACTAGCAAAGCTGGTAGCAGTCTTCCTTCACTGATCGCGGCGGTTTCGATGATGCCGTCTTCGCAGTCTTTCAAGCTGGAAGCGACAAAGGAGATTTCTTGACGGTTGTTGATTGAACGATAGTTTTCAACTTCAAATGATATAATCATCGCATATCCTCTCAGCATCCAGACTGCTGTTTATACGCTAGATATGTCAATATCTTACTAATTCATAGCCCAAAGTGCGAATTTCAGACGATCTCAGGGTGGTTTTAAACGCAACGAGCCCATGTTCCCGCTTTGCCGGCAGTCAGGCGATGTCTCATGACGTCTGAGCAGGCGAACATTCAAACCGCTAAGGACAGAAGGTAATCCTGCGCTTTGCATGAATATCCGCACTTCAAGGTACGACCAAGAACGTGACAAAAAGAAGGCGAGTTTTGCCATCGCTTTATGTCGCAAGAAATTTCAATGGTCTTGGCAATCAGCCGACGAGTGAACCGCCCCGGGATTGTCGGAGGCTCCAACTCCTGAGTAGGA
>TARA_R110001599_G_scaffold89072_2_pt1 | contig 38036 bp, 27 predicted proteins | sample TARA_R110001599 | Tara Oceans TARA_R110001599 (sample SAMEA4398360) | marine metagenome | biome: Polar Biome; feature: [MES] marine water layer (ENVO:01000295) within the mesopelagic zone...; material: water (ENVO:00002006), including particulate matter (ENVO:01000060) such as...... | reverse complement strand
ATTGCCGACAGTCCTGTCACCCTGACCCTGCCGGTAAGCGGCGACGCAGGCACTATCGTGGAAGAATCGGGCCTGCCCAATCGTGGCGCTAAGCCGGAAGGCACCAATGAACCTGCAGATAGCGAGACTACGGCGGGAACGATCACATTCGATGCGCCGGACGGCCCCGGTACTGTCACGATTGACGGCGTTGCCGTGACTGCTGTCGGCCAGACTTTTGTCGGCAGCTTCGGAACATTGACCATTACCGGCATCACCAATGGCGCGATCACCTACAGCTACACGCTGGCCGACAACAGCTCCGGCGATGCGACCAGCGACAGCTTTGCCATAGTGGTTACGGATATAGACGGCGATATTTCGAACGGTGTTTTGACGATAGATATCATCGATGATGCACCGATTGCCTTGGACGATCTTGCGATAACGCTGGCAGAAGATGCGCCGGGCACCGTGGGCGGCAATGTGCTGGCCAATGATACGCAAGGCGCTGACGGCGCGGTTGTCACCTCTGTCACGATCGGGGGCATTACGACGACGATAAACCCAGTCGGTACAACCGATGTGGTGACGGCTAACGGGACCTATTCGTTCACGGCTGCTGGAGCCTGGACATTCGATCCGAACCCCAATCTCGACCAGAGCGGCGGTGATGTCGATGCTTCCTTCACCTATACAATCACCGACGGCGACGGCGATATCGCGACGGCCGAGCAGCCTATATCGATCACCGATGGTGCCGATCCGCTCGCAGGCGCGCCGATAACACTGACCCTTGATGATCAGAATCTGGCCGACGGTTCGACACCCGCAGGTCCCGACTTCGTTAACGGGAATATCACGTTTACTGCCGGATCCGATGCGATCAGTTCGATTGTTTTTGGCACTGATCTCAGCGCCTTGTCGGGTGGGCTGACGTGGGTGCGTGTTGACAGCAACACGATCACAGGCAGCGATGGCACGAATGTCATCGTCACCCTGTCTCTCTCGGTTTCCGCAAATGTTGCGACGGTAACAGCAACGCTGAACGACAATTATGACAGCCATCCGGTGTTTACCGCCGATGATCTGCAAGCACTCGGCTCGGTTACGGTGGTGGCGACAGACAGCGATGGCGACACCGCCACCGGTACGGTCAACATCAATGTTTCCGACGATGTCCCGACAGCCTTTGCCGACGTTGACTCGGTCAAGGAAGACGGCGGATTAATCGCCGACGGGAATGTGCTTACCGGCATCGGCGGCGCCGATACCAACGGTACCGACGGCGTTGCGGATGTTCAGGGCGCAGACGGAGCGACGGTCACCGGCCTTGCATTTGGCCTGGTCGCGGGCACTCTCGGGATTGCGCTGGATGGTGCCTATGGCAAGCTGACGCTGAACGCGGATGGCGGCTACAGCTATATGCTGACCAACAATGACCCGGCGGTTCAAGGGCTCGATGACGGTGAGACGCTGACCGAAATATTTACCTATACGATCACCGACGCGGATGGCGACGAAGCCAGCACGACCCTGGCCATCACCATCAATGGCACCAATGATGCTCCACAAGTGGGCGCTTCGATGGCGGCGGTCTCCGAAGAAGGACTGCTCGGCGGCATTGCCGACGGCGTTGCTGCAGCGGGAAGCAGCGACACGACCGATGCAGCCACTTTCACGGGCCAGATCGCCATCACCGATGTCGACGGCGAGGCGCAGACAGTAACGCTGGGAGATCCCGGTGCGGTTCTGACTTCGGCAGGCGCTGCTGTCACGTGGAGCGGCGTCGGCACGCAGACGCTGACCGGATCGGCGAGCGGAAATGCGGTTATCCAGATCAGCATCGACAACAACGGCAATTACACGATCACCTTGCTCGGCAAGGTCGACCATCCCGGCGCAGGCTTTGAAACGGCCGGTGAAGACCAACTGGTCTTCACCGTTCCGGTGACATCCGATGACGGTACCACCAGCACCACCAACGCGACCGGCCTGACGATTACCATAGAAGACGACAGTCCGTCCGCCGTTGCCGATACCGCCACCGTCGCCGAAGGCGCGACAATCGGCGGAAATGTCGTGACCGATGCGGTTACCGGTGATGCAGCGGGTGCGGACGGTTTCGCATCTGCCGGCGCAGTGACAGGAGTCGCGACCGGCAATGATACAAGCGGTGCGGTTTCGGGCAATGTCGGTGCTGTTGTAAATGGTACCTATGGCAAGCTGACGATTAGCAGCGACGGCACCTATAGCTATATGTCGACCCCGGGGAGCGTGCCTCCAGGCGGAGCGACCGACACGTTTGTCTACACTGTTACTGACGGCGACGGTGATACTTCGACCACAACTTTGACGATCCTGCTCAACGACTCCGGTCTCGCTGCAAGCAAAGACGATGTCAGCGTCAACGAAGCCGCGCTTGACACGGTGGGTAGCGACCCTGCCAGCAATGCCGAGACGGTTTCCGGCACGATTGCCGACAATGTTACCGGCGGCACAGGACCCTATACATATACTGTTGTCGGCAGCAATGTCGGTTCCAACGGCACGCTGACGCTCAATGCGGACGGCAGTTACAGCTATACACTGACCACGCCGGTAACCGGGGTCCTTGCAAATGATGGCACGAACATTGAAAATAATGTCGAAACCTTCACCATCGAGGTCAAGGACGCGAACGGCAATACAACGACAACGACCATAACGGTCGATATTGTTGACGATATTCCGTCGACCACGGGCAACACAGCCGTACAGCTGGATGATGATGCCCTCGGCGGCAACGCCGGCGGAACCGGCGACGTTGATCCGGATACGGCGAACACCACCGGTACGCTGAACCATGTATTCGGCGCAGATGGTGGCACGCTGGCCCTGCTCGCCTCGGGAACACCACCAACCGGTTTCACCTATGAAATTTCCGGCGGCGATCTGCTGATCAAACAAGGCGCGACAACCGTGATAACGGTGACGCTGGACAGCGCTACCGGCGCCTATACGGTGACCCAGAATGCAGCAATCGACCATGCTGCGGGTCTTGATGAAAATGATATAAGCTTTACGCTCAACTACCAGGTAACCGACGGTGATGGCGACATCGCTGCGGGCAGCTTGCAGATCAACGTCGATGACGACACGCCGACGGTAAGCGTCGTTAACGCACCCGTCCCGCTCGTAGTAGACGAAACCGACTTCGCCACCGACGCGAGTGCCAGTTTTGCCGGAATTTTTACCAGCAGCTTTGGTGCGGACGGTGCAGGGTCAATCACCTATACGCTTGGCACTGTTGCCGGACAAAGCGGGCTTGTAGACACTGCAACGGGCCAGAATGTTTTGTTGGCGCTGAATGGCACCGTAGTTGAAGGCCGGACCGAAACAGGCGGCGATCTCGTGTTCACGATTACGGTAGCTGCCAACGGAACGGTCATGCTCGATCAAGTGCGTGCGGTCGTGCATGGCACCAACCCGGACCCGAACGATCCGGCCACTTTGTCTGCCGATAATCTCGTTACATTGACCGCAACGATCACCGATGGCGACGGAGACTCCGTCACCGCCATCGCCGATATTGGATCATCGTTTGTCTTCCGCGACGATGGTCCATCCATTGATGCCGCTGTAGTGGATGCCAATACAGTGATGCTGGTGACGCAGGATGCCGATACGGTTGGCGCCGCTTCGGATACGGCTGTCTCCACAGCCAACTTCGGAGATGCCTTCTCGATTGCCGCATCCAGCTACGGCGCAGATGGTGCGGGTAGCACGGTCTGGTCCTATGCATTGGTCGTCAACAGCGCCGTATCCGGCCTGTCCAGCGATGGCGTGGCCATCGCGCTGACGCTCAACGGCACGGTTGTCGAAGGCCGGGCCGGCGCAGACCTGATCTTCACGATTGCCACGGATGCGACAAGCGGCGTCGTCACGCTGACCCAGTTTGCCGAGATAGATCACGGCCTGCCGGGTGACAGCTCCGGCTATGATGCTCAACTGGCGACTTTGGCCAATGGCCTGGTCTCGCTCGAAGGTACCGCCACAATCACCGATGGTGATGGCGATACAGCCAGCGAAACAGTGTCTCTCGACCTCGGCGGCAATGTGAAATTTGCCGATGATGGTCCTTCGGTTACCGCAACCCCAACGGCAGCCATGCTGATGGTTGACGAAACCACTCTTGGGGTGGATGCCACCGCCGATCTTTCGGGCGCATTCACGGTCGTCTATGGTGCGGATGGTGCGGGAACAACCGCTTATACGCTTTCGATATCCGCTACGGACGCCGATAGCGGCCTGGTCGATGTCGCGACCGGCGAAGCCGTACTTCTGCGGGTCAATGGCAATATCGTTGAAGGCTATAGCGCCACCGGCGGGGTTGTCTTTACGGTTTCCGTGAATGCCAGCGGTGTGGTCGAACTTGACCAGCTGCGCGCTGTTGAACACACGCCCGATACCGGGGTAGACCAATCTACAGGACTGACCGGAACCAACCTCATCACGCTGACCGCTACCGCCACCGATGGTGACGGCGATACGGCTACGGGAGCAATCGATCTTACCGGTGCCTTGACCTTCAAGGATGATGGGCCGAGTATCGATGCTGCCGTTGACGCTGCAACAGCCGTGATGCTGGTAACCCAGGACGCGGAAACCGATGGCGATCCGACGGATCAGGATATAGCAAGTACGACCGCCAACTTCGGCGGAGCTTTCTCTATTGCTTCATCCAGCTATGGCGCCGATGGGGCAGGTACAACCGTCTGGTCCTATGCGTTGGTGGTCGACAATGCCGCTTCCGGCCTGACCAGCGGCGGAGATGTCATCAACCTCTATCTGGTCAGCGGAACCGTGGTTGGGTCCACGGCCGGCGATGCCGGCTCGATCACGGCGGGCAATACGATTTTCACGATCGGTACCGATGCTGTAACCGGTGTCGTAACACTAACGCAATTTTCCGAAATAGATCACGACACTCCAGGCGTCGGCTCTGACTATAGTCTGCAGCAGGCTATACTCGGCGATAGTCTGGTTTCGCTGGAGGGAACCGCGACGATCACCGACCGTGATGGCGACAGTGCCTTCGAAACGGTATCGCTCGATCTTGGCGGCAATATAAAATTTGATGATGACGGTCCATCGGCCAACCCGGGCAATTCGACAGGAACCGTCGATGAAGACGGCCTTGCTGGCGGCATCGAAGGCGGAACGGGTGATATTGCCGGTGTGATAACCAACGTTTCGGGCAGCGTCACCACGCTGTTCAACGCCGGTGCGGACGCACCGCTGACTTACCAGCTCCTCACCGATACGAGCGGTTTGCCGGCGCTGACATCGGGCGGAGCGAACGTTACATATGCAGTTGTCAACAATGTCCTGACGGCATCGGCTGGCGGCAACGTCATCTTCACATTCACTTTGAACGAAACATCCGGCGCTTGGGATTTCGTCCTTTCGGGTCCGCTTGACCACGCGATTGGCGACAACGAAAATGATATCGTACTCAGCCTGGGCAGCCTGCTGCAGGCGACCGACTTTGACGGTGATTTTGTGGCAGCTGCGGGTTCGGTCGTGATCACAATTGATGATGACACGCCGACGGCAACCAACGAAGCATCGCAGAATGTCAACGAAGGTGCGACCGTTTCGGGAACGCTGGACTTCATGGGCGGAGCTGACGGCGCGACGGTAACCCATGTCAATGGTGCAGCGCTTGTCTTCACCGCCGGCCCCACCGAGTTTAGTGACTGGGTGGATATCGGTGACGGCATGATCCGTGCGAAAGCCGACGGTTCTTACGAGTTCACCGCTGACAATCCAACGCTGAGCGTGGTGCCACCGACCATCGCGACCTTTACGGTTACCGACGGTGACGGTGACACGGCGACCGCCAATATCAGTTTCCAGATCCTGGATGCCAATGTTCCGACCGCCGGTACGAGCGCTGCTCTGGTTGATGATGATGGTCTGGCTGGCGGCAACCCGCTCAGCACGATCGATGGCGCAACCGATGCCAATGCCGATGGAGACAATAACCCGGCTACCTTTGGCGGCATATTAACCCACAATTTCGGTGGCGATGGTGCTGGATCAATCAATTTTGCATCGATGAACGGCATGACCGCGACCATCGGGCAGGAAACGGTTACCTATGCCTGGTCAGGCAGCACGTTGACCGCGACCATCACCGGTGGAGCGCGCAATGGCATCGACCTCTTCACGGTCGAGGTCACCGACTCCGCAACAGGGGCTTATGAAGTAACCTTGCTCGACAATGTCCTGCACGCAACTGGTCCCAACGAAGAGAATGCAGTCGATCCGGTTGCGGCACTTGCTTATACGGTGCTGGATGCCGATGGTTCGAGCGCATCGGGGACGTTGAACATAAGCTTTGACGACGATGCGCCGACGCTGAGTTCGTTCTCCGATGAAACGGTCGCGAACGCTGCAGGACAAGTGGCAAATGGTACGTTTACCTATGCCCCGGGCGCTGACGATCATGCCAGCTTCAATATTTCCGGGCCGACTCTGGACGGCGTGACCAACACCGTGACGCAAAATGCAAATGGTGCACTGCTTACAGCCACCGTCGATGGTAGCGGTGAAATTTTGTATACCTTGCAAGTCAATACTGACGGAACATATGATTTTACGCTGGTAACCCCGGATGCAGGATCGACTGAAACCATCAGTCTGCTCGGTCTGGGTGCAAGTGGTCCGGATGGCTTTTTGGAAGTGCCTGCCGGTAATGTCGAATTTACCGACAATGAAACGGGAGAAGGGATTAACTCCTCAACCCAGGGCTTCGGTATCCAAAACCAGTTTGTCGGCAATGGTCAAAGCTTCACCATGGAATTTCACGATCCCGGTATTGTCGGTGACGAACCGACTGCGTCCAACCCGAATCTGATAGATTCGGTGGCCTTGGGTAACAACAATATCAACGGCTCTTTGACAATTCAGTGGACGGCTACAAACTCCGTTTCCGGCCAGACAGAAACAGGGATCATTGTTGTTAGTGGCACGAGTACTCTGATTGACCCGACAATATCCTTCAACCACCTTTTGATCGAAGGAATCGGTGGTAACGGTCAGGGCGTGCGGTTCTCGTCGCTTGATATTACCAAACAAATTATCCCTCAGGATCTCAATCTGCCATTCCAAGTGTCGGCAGTGGACGGCGACGGAGATGTGACCCAGCTGGACGATTTCAACGTCTTTATAGATGCGTCGCTAGCACCTACTCTGGCACCTCTCGCTCCGATCAACTTCCTCGGTGTCGAGAATGAGCCGATCTTCATGGCGCTGGCTTCCGATGGCCAACCGGCCTCCAACGACAATGGCGGCCTGATGCTGCAGAACATCAATGGCCTGGGTGAAAATGTCGCGCTGATCGAGCCGGCAAAAGCCGAAACAACACCGGCTGCCAAGACCATGCTGGCCAATTCCAACGAGGCGCAAGCGGCCCGGGCCGGAGTGAAAGCACCGGCAGCGGCGCAGATCGCGCTGGCTGCAACCTTGCTGGCTGCAAATAGCCAGCCCGAGGAATCGACCGGTAGCAGGGATGCGCCGCTTGGTGAGATCGGCAATGAAGCGGCTCTGGATTTCGGGGCGGCTGAAAACCAGCCACAGCCCGAAGCCGTCGAGCTCGATGGTGGCCAGGTCGCGAATGAGGAAACCGGCCCCGCCGGCCAAGCGTCCGCGTCCGGTGACTATAGCGGCGGATCTGACGAAGCATCGGCTGAATCCGCGGTCGACGGTGGCGACGAGATGTTTGCCGAGGAAAGCTCGGGTGCCAACGACGCGCAGCCCGGCTTCGATGCGAGCGAGTTCCAGTCCGCCTCCGGCCTGCAGCTCGACATGGGCATTGCGATGAATGTGGAAGCGCTGGCTCCGGTTGGCGAAACGCCCGCACCGGTGCAGCTCGACATTGCGGCCCCCGACACGCCACCGGCGACTGTTGAAGAGATCGTCGCCGATGCGATTGATGGTGGTTCACCGGAGATTGTTTCGATTGACGCAGTGATTGATGCCTTCGCCGGTAATGAAACCGAAGGCGGTCGCGGGGCGATCCAGCATCTTCCGGAACAGGCGCTTCCGGAGCAGATTCTCGACATGTTTGTCATGGGCGATGCCGGACCGCTGTCTCCGGGCGTATCAGACGGTCTGCAAACGCATATCGACATGGCGGATGCCGGCCACGCGGCGGGCTAATAAAAAAGAATCAATGATTGGGAAACCGACTTTTCGGAGGGCAAAATGAAGAAGAAGATAGAAAAATTAACCATGTTTTTGGGCGGATGTGCGATCGCATTCCCGGGCATGGCGCTGGCGCAGGATGGCGCCTTGATGTCTTTGGGCAAAACCGAATTGCGCGGAGAAGTGGAAAGCCGCTACGACGCTGCTGTCGTGGCGACGCTTGACGAAACTGTCCTGAGATCAACGGACTCCCGATATTATTGGGCTTCGGAGACCAAGGTCCAGTGCGGTATCGCGATGGGTTTTCTGAAGAGCGGAACCAAAGATGCCGACAGCGTCAGCAAGTGCGAGAAATTCGCGTTGCGCATGGTTGGCGATCCGTTGCCACCGCCACCGCCTCCGCCGGTAAACGAGATTCAGTGTACCGAGCAAATGCCCATGTATGTCTATTTCGACTGGGATTCGGCGGCCCCACCACCCGACGCTTCGGCAACGGTCTCGCTGATTGCTGAAAACAGCGCGGTTTGCGGTTGGAATGCCTTTTCCGTGGTCGGCCATACCGACCGGTCCGGTTCCGACAGCTACAACTTCCCGCTCTCTGTCGAGCGTGCGCAAGCGGTGGCGCGGATGATGGAAGGGGCCGGTATCTCTGCGTCGTCGATGACAATAGATGGCCGGGGAGAAACCGAACGCAAGGTCGAGACGCTCGATGGCGAACGCAACCCGTCCAATCGCCGGGTAGAAATCAATGCAATGCCTGCAACTCGTTAAGCAGGGGGGATGAAAAATGAGAATTAATAAAATGAAATGGTTGGCTGTCGGTTCCGCAATATCGGCGCTTGTGGCGTCCAATCCGGTATCGGCGCAAACGGTCGAACTGGTAGAGGCTGTCGAGGCCGCTCTGGAATCCAATCCTGAGATCAATCAGGCGATTCAAAACAAGGAAGCCATCGAGTTCGAGCGGGAACAGGCCCAGGGTCTGTTCTGGCCGCGCATCTCGGTTGAGGGACAGGCGGGCGCGCGCAAACTGAAAAACGTGACTCGCCGCGCGCTTGGTATCGCCAACCAGACACTTTATCCGGCGGAACTGAGTATTTCCGGCGAGTGGACAATTCTTGACGGCGGTCGCCGGAGTGGCGAACTGAAACGTCAAGCAGCCCGCACCGACGGTGCGGCGTTGCGCGTGGAAGAGAGATCAGAATTTATAGCTCTTCAGGTCGCTAGGCAGTATCTTGATCTCTTGTTGCAACAACGGATTGTCGCAGCTTCTGATGATAACATCACCTTCCACCGCAACCTCGTTACCGATCTTTCCGAAGGCGTACGCCAGGGATCGATCAGCATCGCCGATCAGCAGCAGGCCGAAGAGCGGATGCAGGCGGCACTGGTACGCCGGACCGAGGCTGAGGAAGACATGGTGAATGCAACGATTGCGCTCCGCAGTCTTACAGGTCTCTCGATTTCCGATGTCGCAATGCCTGGCTCGAGCCGCTCCAATGTTGCCCCGACCTTGGCTGACGCTGTTTCGCTGGCCCGCACGGGCAACCCCAAGGTGCAGGAAGCCAAGGCGGATGTAGATGCTGCGCACGCCATGGTGCAGAAAGCAAAGGCCGATCTCGCGCCAACAATTGGCGTCGAAGCCAGAGCACGAGCCGGCGATGATGTCGACGGCTTCCGCGGGAGAACCAGCGATTATATGGCGATGGTTGTCATGCGTTGGAACATATTTGACGGCGGTATCAATCGCGCAAAAGTACAGGAAATGGTGCGGCGCGCCAGCGAAGCTCGTTTCCGCCTGCACGAGATGGACCGTGAAGCTGAGAGCGAAGCGAGAACATCCTGGAACCGTCTGACCACCCAGGGCAAGCTGCTGGAAGAACTGAGCCAGCAAGGTCGGGTTTCCGACGACCTGCTGATCTCCTATCGACAACAGTTTAATGTTGGCAGGCGCTCGCTGCTCGATGTGCTGGATGCACAAAACACCCGCTATAATGTGCAGGTTCGAACCGAAACGGCACGCTTTTCCGAAATGTTTGCGGAGTTCCAGTTGCTGGCTGCGACCAACCAGTTGCTCGAAGCCCTGAATTTGGGCGCGCCGGAAGCGGCCCGAGCCTATGCCAGAGAGCGCTATAATGTCGGACCCACGCCTCCAGCTGAAACTGACTATCGTCGGTATCCGAGATAATATCGTTTGCGTTGTATTTTGGTAGTTGGATGACAAGGAACCTGCGTTGAACATGGAAACGCCTGATATGCCAGGCAATGATGAAAGTCGTAGCGACGAGGTTCTGAATTGCTTGGTGTTTCTGGCCGAGCATTTCGGTCAGACAACATCTGCGCCCATTCTGCGTTCGGGACTGGCCGTTGACGAAGCCGGCTGTCTGCCGTTTCATCAGGTAGAACCGGCACTCGAACTTCTGGGCCTGAAAGCCACTCCCGTGACATGCAAACTGGTGCGACTTTCGGATAAAAATCTGCCTGCGATAATTTCGTTGCAGGATGGTAACGCTGCCGTGGTGCTGGAAAAAAACGAAGACGAATTTCTTGTCTGCCGGCCATCTGCGAACGGAATGCAGTCGATATCGATCAGCGAACTTGCGGCTGAACATGATGGAGAAATAATCTCTGTAGCGCCAGATGCTACAAAAATTCGCCAACATGAACGGCCTTGGGACGCTGCACGAAAGAGCCACTGGTTCTGGGATGAAATGCGCAAGGAAAGCGGTGCATTCAAGCAAGTTGCTGCGGCGGCCCTGTTTATTAACATGCTTGGCTTCGCGCTCCCGCTATTTACGATGAACGTCTATGATCGGGTCATTCCGAATAAGGCGGCAGCAAGTCTCTGGGTGCTCGCCGTCGGCGTTTTTCTTGCCTTCACTCTCGAATTTGGCATGCGGCTGGCGCGGGCGCGGCTTATCGACGAGACCGGCCGCAAGCTTGATACCAAATTGTCGCAGAAATTATTCGAGAAGATCGTCAACATCCCGTTGGGAAGCCGCTCCGGTAGTACTGGTGCGATGGTGCGCCGGGTGTCGGAATATGAAATTGTCCGCGATTTTTTTGCGTCAACAACGATTGTTCTCATCATCGACATGCTGTTTCTGGTAATATTCGTCGCGCTGATTGCAGTGCTGGCTGGCTGGCTGGCGCTGGTACCAGTCGTGATGATCATCATCATGCTGGTTGCAGGTTATGTCCTGCAGCAGAAAATGGGCGTAGCGGCTTTCGAAGCGCAGGCGGACTCCAGCTTGCAGCATTCGATGCTGGTTGAGTCCATCGCAGGTATTGAAACATTGAAGGCCTGTGGCGCCGAAGGCCGGATGCTGTCGCGTTGGAGAAACTACGCGCAGATGAGCGCCGATACGCAAGAAAAAATGCGGCGATTGGGCGCTGTCGCGATCAACCTGGCATCCCTGTGCCAGCAGATCACCAGCATCAGCCTGATTATCGGCGGATTTTATCTGTTCAACGCAGGCATCATTTCCATGGGTGCGATCATCGCCATCGTCATGCTCGCCGGGCGTTCGTTGAGCCCGGTCGGCCAGCTGGCATTTCTGATGACGCGGGGCCGCCAGGCATTTTTGACACTCGACAGTATTCAGACAATGACCGAGCAAGTCGATGAACGCGGTCTGGGTAGTCGCTCGATAACGCCAGAGGTCAGCGCTGGCGAGATTGTTTTTGACAATGTAAGCTTTGCCTATCCCGAAGCCGACACTGAATCCTTGTCGGGTCTGAACGTAACGTTCCGGCCAGGCGAAAGGGTTGCGGTCATCGGTCGTGTTGCTTCCGGCAAGTCTACATTGGGCCGATTGATCTGTGGGCTATATCCACCGGCGTCCGGCGCAATATTGGTCGACAGTCTGGACAGCCGGCAATATCCCCCGCGCGGACTGCGATCCGTTTTTCGTTACGTCGGCCAGGATTCCGAACTTTTCAGCGGCTCCATCAAGGAAAACCTGACGCTTGGCGCTGCAAAAAGCGATCAGGAACATATGATGGCAGTATTGCGCAAATCCGGTGCCGACAAGTTCCTTGCCCGCGATGCCGTCGGCTTTGACCGGCTGACCGGAGAACGCGGTGCGAGCTTGTCCGGTGGACAGCGCAGCTTCCTTGTTCTTGCCCGGGCGTTAATGAGTCCGTTTAAGCTGCTCTATCTTGATGAACCGACCGGCGCGATGGACGTCGAGACAGAACGCCAGTTCATCGATCATCTCAAAGATGCGCTCGAACCCGATCAGACGCTGGTAATTTCCACCCACCGCCAAGCGATTTTGTCGATTGTCGATCGAATTATCGTGATGGACCATGGCCGCATCGTCGCGGACGGCCCGCGGGACGAAATTTTGTCGCGGGTCGGCAATGGCGAGAAATTGTCATGATACACCAATCCAAGTTCGGAGCGGCTGAACCAATGCGCGAAGCACTGATAGGTTCGGACAGGGGACAAAGCACTGGCCAGCGGCCCGTATTTTTCCTGTTATTGTCGTTGATGGCCATCGCCGCGATAACCTGGGGGACCTATGACCGCTGGAGTGGTCCGGTCCTTAACTGGCTTGATGCCGATGGCGCAAATGTGCCGGAAGCAGCAACGATGTCTGCTGAACGGACAGCTGAACAGAGAATGCTTATTGAAGTCACACAAGGAGAGCTAGCGGAAGCCGTTGTGACTGGTGAAACTGCCAAGGCCGCAAACGAAGCCCTGCCATTTTCTGATCAACTTGTTTCCGCAGCTCGGCCTTTCCGACTGGCTGGTATCGCCGCCAGCGAAGTCGCGCGCGCCGAAACCTGCCTCACGCAGGCTATCTATTACGAAGCGGGCTTTGAATCGCTTGGTGGCAAGCGTGCCGTCGCCCAGGTTGTGCTGAATCGCATGCGCCATCCTGCTTTTCCTTCGTCGGTATGCGGGGTCATATATCAGGGGCATCAGGCACGTGTTTGTCAATTCAGCTTCACCTGTGACGGTGCCTTGTTTCGCAAACCGCAAAAAGCCGCCTGGGCGGTTTCAAGATCGGTTGCAGAAGCCGCGCTTGCGGGCTTCGTCGAAGCCAGCGTAGGAACGGCAACCCATTACCATGCCGACTATGTATCGCCTTACTGGGCGCCCAAGCTCGCCAAAATCAAACAGCTCGGAGCGCATATCTTCTATGCTTGGCCCGGCGCCTGGGGACAGCGAGCCGCTTTCAGCAGTCGATATTCGGGTCGCGAACATATTCCTTCGCTGGACTTGATTAGAAAGCCGTCAGAAGAGGTTGAAGACGCGGCTGTTATCGATTTCGCAAAAACAGGCCTTTCGGTTGCACCCGCCGTGACAGACCGTCACGCGAAAACCGACGTTGGTGGACGGCTTGACGTCAACAAGGGGTGGACATTGCGGATTCCGGAGCCTTCGGAAACAAGAGGGAATTTCGCCAAATTGACAGATATTCAGCATGCGCCGGTAGCGGCCGCTAAAACTGGTTCGGAAGGCGTCGGCCAATGAAATCGCTCCTGTCTTCGCTGAGCCGGTTAAACGGTAGTCAACGTATCCTGTTGATCGGAGCGTTGGGCCTGTTCCTGTTTCTTGTCTGGGCCAGTCTCGCGCAGGTTGATGAAATTACCCGCGGTCAGGGACGCGTGATACCTTCGAGCAAGGTACAAGTGGTGCAGGCGAGTGATCCGTCGACCGTTTCCGACATTCTCGTTCGATCGGGAGAACAGGTTAAAAAGGGGCAATTGCTCGCGAGACTGGATGATACTGATTCATCTTCGGAGCTCGGACAAATCCAGGCCGAGAACAGATCCCTGTCCGCACGCGCTGCGCGTCTCGGTCAGGAAGGTCGCGGGACGGCTAGCGACTGTCCGCCCGGAGCACCCTGTGCCGAAGAGGCGGTGTTGCAACAAACTCGTCAGGCAGCCCTGCGTTCCAGATTATCCGGACTATCTGCCGCTATCGAACAACGGCGACGGGACCAGAGCGAGGCGCAGGCGACTGTTTCCAGTCTTCAGAGCAGTGTAAAATTGGCGCGAGACCAGGTAAATCTTTTGCAACCACTCGCGGCAAAATCGATCATCCCGCAAACCGAGTTGATGACAGCGCAGCGTGAATTGGTCGATTTGCAAGGTCGGCTTGCAGCCGCGCGCCAAAGCGTAGGGCGCGCAGGCGCGGCGGTACGGGAGGCTCAGGCGCAATTGTCCGAAGCAAATCTCCAGTTTCGTCAGGAAGCGCTGAACGAACGCAGCCAGGTTGCTGCAAAAATAGCAGTAAATCAGGAATCCATTCGGGGCGCGCAGGGCCGCCTGGAACGTTCTGAAATTCGGTCTCCGGTGGATGGCATCGTCAATGATGTGCAAATAACCACAATCGGCGGATTTGTAGGGCCCGGTGAAAAAATCATGCAGGTGGTTCCGATCGGCGACAAATTGTTGATCGAGGCGAGGGTTCGGCCCAGCGATATTGCTTTTATCCGGGTCAACGATCGCGCCAATGTCAAAGTGACAGCTTATGATTTCTCGATTTACGGCGGCCTGCAGGGCAATGTCGTGCAACTGTCGGCAGACAGTATTTACGATGAAGTAAAACAGGAAGCCTATTTTACCGTTATCGTCGAAACGGACCAGGCATGGCTGCAATCCGGCGGGAAAAAATTGCCCATCACCCCCGGCATGATTTGCGATGTCGAAATACTGACTGGCCGGAAGAGCATATTGAGCTATTTGCTCAAGCCGTTACTGCGGGCGAGATCACAGGCGCTGACCGAACGCTAAGGCGTTTGACTATCTGCCGACAGCAAGCGACGCGATCTGGGTTCCGCTTGGCTTGGCCGGATAGCCGTGTAGCCATTTCCCGTTCGCGCTGTAGCTCATGATCGGCCGGTAATCGCGGACATCTTCCGCGTTCAGTATCTGGTCTGTCTCGTTGTCCAGCACCAGCATCCGGTTTCCGACCCGAATGACAAGCAAGGAATGATCTGCCCGGCGAACCAGATCCTTGGCAATGACCAGGAACATATCGGATGCCTTTACGCCGCTGGCTTGCAGCAGCTGCATTTTGGCGATGGCAAAGTCTTCGCAATCGCCGCGGCCGGATCGCAAGGTTGCCCCGGCACTGGCCCAATGATCAGCCTGCCCGTAGAGTTTGCGATCTTCCACATATTTTATATTGGCGTTGATCCACCGGTTTACTGCACGAATATTCGTTTCCTGGTGGCTTGCATCAACGGTCCCGCCGGCCCGGACCAACGCGGCTCTGGCCATCGTCCTTTCCCGGCTGTTTTGCGCGCCGGTCCATTTTCGGTCCAGTGGCGTGTGACTGACCCGCAAGGCCACTGTGCCGAAAATATCGGGTTTACCGTTAAACGGTGTAATGACAGCGCGTTCAGATTTTGGTTCTTTTAAAGCATTAGGTGCCGGCAATCCATTCCCGTCGGATATCTCCGCGCTTGCAATTCTTGCATTCGGCTCGCCGGGCGTTGTTTCCCGAGGTGGAAAATGAACGGGATTCATGGGAAGCCTGAAATTGGCGAACGCAAAACGCGCAAACGGCGCGGACTGCTGGCGAAACTGTTCTTCGGTCAGGATAGCTGGAGCCTGTTCCAATGCTGCAGGGCTTGTCCTGATGGCGAGCGCCTGTGCCAGCAAGGGTGGGTTGGTCGTGATGGCCGACGTTTTTACCGCATTGTGCGAACGAGCAAATGGGCCGAACGCGGCAAGGGGCAGTTGGTTTGATACGATCACGACCGGATCGGATGAAATCACCGAGGCGCCGCGGCAGGCTGGGCCCGCATCCACACGCTGGTTCGCCTGTATGGCTTCCAACGCACTCATTGTTCGCCCCAGTATCGCTTCGGATTTGCTGGCAACCGGATTTATAAAGGTCCTGCATGAATTGTCATCATGCCGGTCGACGTCGATGGACGAGGCCATCGCGGGATTGGACAGAGCCAATTGAAATATAAGCGCGGGGATGGCGGTTTTCCAGCCCATGCGTGTGGCCAGCGCAGCCGTCGTGCCGCCAGATAGCGAATTGCTTTTCGCGCCAGAAAAGGATCGTGAGATGCTCATCACTCACGTCATGTCAGACCCGCAATAAAGTTCGGTTCACACATGTAGTTAGTGAGCTTTGAAAAAGCCTGGTTAACGGCCAGATAATCTCTGTTTGTCAGCTAGTTATGTGGGCCTTGCCGTTTTGACAACATGGTGTTTTTTTGGTAATCTCGGGTCTTCGAAACAGGAGGAGAAATCATCACCACCGAAAGCACAAATGTCAGGCATGAATTTTTGATTTTCTTGGCATTGATTGGGTCATCCCCGACATGGGCTGCTCAATCCTCCGCGCCATCTCCATCCACGGAAATTGGCGGCGACCTGTTGCAGAAGACAATAGTCAGCTTGGGAAAATCATCCCAGGCTGCCTTTGACAAGCTTGAGATTCTGCCGGCGGTAGAGGCTTCGGACCAGATCCTGGATATGGTCGAAAGCGTGGCGGACAATAACGGACATAGCTCAGCCGGTGTCTATAAATCCTACGCGATCATTCTGCATAAGGCTGGATATTTTTTTGCTGCGGAACGGCTGTTTTATAGCGCCTATCGTATCAATGCCACGCAACTGGGGGAGCATCATCCTTTCACATTGTCCAGCCTCAATAACCTCGCGTCTAATCTCAATGAGCAAGGCCGTTATGTGGATGCGGCGGCATATTATGAGGAAGTATTGCGTTTCCGAACGCTGGTCCTCGGTTCACGCCACGCTGCGACAATCGATAGCCTCGCTAATCTGGGTTATACATATGATCGGCTGGGACAACTGGACAAAGCTCGGGAATTATTGGGTCGCGCTATCCATTTAAGCGTTGAAACACGAGGACGGGATCATCCCGATAGCGCAAAACTGATGGTCCTGTTTGCTGATATCCTCGGGAATGGCGAAGATGCTCCGGAAGCAGAAACCTATCTTCGGGATGCATTGAAGACGCTGACAGCGGTCCGCGGCCCTTATCACGAAGACACTATGAGCTGCCTGCAGCGGCTGGGCACGAACCTGTTTGAACAGGAAAGATTTCAAGAGGCGGAGTCCTATTTCTATCATGCATGGAGCCGGCGGGAGAGTAGATTGGGTAAAGATAATTCCGCGACCAACCAGAGCAGGGAAAGCTTGATCGCAAGCCTGAATCGCCAGGGCCTTCACGAGGAGGCAAAAAAGATCCTTGGACCTGAAGTCGCGGGTGCAGAATGATTCCTGTGATTTGCCTCGCTGGACATATTGGCGACCAATTTATTTCCGATACTCGAGAGGCAATTGGATGTTGCTCGTCGGCTCTCACTGTACCCAATTTGGTTTAGTCGATTGTGGTTTTGAATATGAAATATCGTAAACAGTCACGAGGCTACGCGAACACTTCTGGATGGAGTCTTGATATTGACAAATCTAAGTAAATTTACGCGAATTATTTAGGTCGAGAATCACTGCCTCGGCGACTGTTTTTCCGAGTGTTTCGCGCCAGTTAGCCTTTGAATTGATGTGTCCAAGCAAGACGGATTCAATCTGAATAATTCGGCCAATTCCGTAAAGTCCTGACATTCTACGACTTTCTGTCCCAATGTTCTCAATCTACATGTAAATGATTGTAAATCAACAACTAAGCATTTGGTAAACTTTCTGTAAATGGATAGTAAATCGTATAGGACGAAGCCACCAGAACAGGCAGTGTTTGCGGAGTTGACTCCAGACGACCGCCGGGAGAATGTTAATGCGTATTGCGATAGCCGATGACGATCCAGAAATTATCGAATTTTTGGGTAAAATAGTCGAAGGACTAGGTTATGTTTATTCGGGCTATGTGGACGGAACGAGCCTGACCAACGCATTGTTGCGCGACACGTTCGACCTGGTGATCCTTGACTGGAACATGCCCGGCAAGACCGGCATGGAGATTCTGCAATGGATGGCCAGCGCGGTCGAAGATTGCCCGCCGGTTGTGATGATGACCAGTCGGACTGCCAAGCAGGATGTCAGCGATGCGCTTAACGCCGGGGCAGACGACTATATCACCAAGCCGGAAGACAAGAATGTCATTGCAGCCCGCATCAACGCCCTGTTGCGCAGAAACAGCGGCGCATCGGCGATGGAACCGACTGCTGAATATGGTGATTACCGGCTCAACCGTATCGAACAGACGGTCAGGCATGGCGACAAGGAAATCGCCCTGACCGCCAAAGAATTCGAACTTGCGGACCTGATGTTCCGTAATCGTGACCGGACCCTGTCGCGCCGCTATATTATGGAAACCGTGTGGCGCACCAACGCTCATCTCGCCACGCGTACCCTCGACATGCATGTTTCACGGATTCGGTCCAAGCTGGCGCTGAAACCGGAAAACGGGTTTCGGATTTTTACGGTTTTCGGCTATGGCTACAGATTGGAGACGCTTGGCAACGGAGGATAATAGTGTTTGGAGACGTGCGGAATTTTATTCCACCATCAGGCCTTCGTATTTTTGCCGCTTTTCTGATTTTTGCGCTGGCCTGCGCGCCTCAACAATCTGTTGCCCAGAAAAGTCGCGATACCGAACAAATTTCCTATATTTTCAAACGCGGCGATACCCTGTTTGATCTGGCCACCAAATATTTGCGCAAACGGTCGGACTATCTTGCGGTCCAGCGCATCAATCGCATCGCCAATCCACGCCTGATTCCGATGGGAAAATCGCTTCTGATTCCTGTCTATCTGCTGAAATATCGTCCGAGCGAGGCCAGCTTGAGCGCCTTTCGGGGAGATGTCTCGATTACGGCTGGCGGGCAGAACCTGACACCCGTCCAGGGGCTTGATCTTGGAGAAGGCAGCCGGATCACAACCGCCGCGCGGAGTTTTTTGACTCTCCAATTGGAAGACGGCTCCCGGGTATCCATCCCATCCAACAGCAATGTCAGGATAACCCGTCTTCGCCATATATTGCTTACCGATAGCGAGGATTATGAAATCGCCGTCGACAAGGGCCGCATCCGGTCGAAAGTTGCACCGTTGCAAAAGAAAGCTGACCGTTATCGTATCCGGACTCCAGTCGCGGTTTCCGCTGTTCGCGGAACCGACTATCGCACCCGGGTTGATGAAATTTCGGGCACAGCATTCTCGGAAACGGTGGAAGGCGAAGTGGTCGTGGCGGCTGGGGAAAGCCTGAATAGCGGCAATCTGGTTTCTATACCGGCGGGCACCGGCGCAGCAGCGACGGCGACCGGGGCGCTCGCCAAGGCTGAATTGCTGCCCCCGCCGGAGCTATTGGACCCCGCAAAGGTACAATCGGATGCGGCGTTGCAATTTGCCGTTCAACCGCGTGCTTCTGCCATCGGTCATCGCATCATGATTGCATCCGATGCCGGATTTGTCGATATTGTCGCCGAGGGTCAGGAGATGGGCGAGGTGATTGAGCTGCCAGCTATCCCCAATGGCCGATATTTTGCCAAGGTGACTGCTCTGGCTGCCGACGGTTTTGAAGGCATGCCGGCAACCTATAGTTTCAAGCGCCAGCTCAGTACCCTTGGTGGCAGCGCGGATGCGGGGGACTTCGGCTACCGGTTCAAATGGTTCGGCGAAGGCGAGGGCCAACGATTCTATCGGCTTCAAATCGTCAAGGACAGCAAGGCAGCCATTCCGATCATCGACGAAGCGGGACTTTCGACGAATACTGTTACCTTGTCGGATTTGGCTGACGGGGATTATTACTGGCGCGTGGGCGTGATCCAGTTTTCCACTGACCCGGAAGATAAAGAGGCGATCGAGAAATGGACCGATTTTGAAAAATTGACCGTGGCCAACTAACTGCTCCGGTTTCGAATCTTGATCAGTCTTCTACCGAGGCACAACTGCCGATGAAGCTGCGTCAGCGTCTTGCTATGGAGTGGCTGGCGGTTGCGTTGCTGGCCTCATGTGTGGTTGCGGCGCTGACTTATTGGGATAGCCTTTCTCGCCTGGACAACCTGGTCTATGACCAGCTGTCAGCGATTGATCGTCCGTCTCCACCATCCGAGATTCTGATTGTCAAAATCGATGAGGAAAGTCTGGCCGCCTATGGGAAATGGCCGTGGTCCCGGCAGAGGCATGTCGAACTATTCGATCAATTGGCCGTCGGCGATCCCGCGGCGATCGGTTTTGATATTCTGCTTAGCGAACCGGGGGACCCCGAGGACGACGCTCGGTTGGCGCAGTCGATAGCCGGCAATCCCGATCTGTACCTGCCGCTCCATTTTGTCTTTCCGGGCAGCAATGGAGCGGAATATGATGTTAAACAGCCAATCGAGCCATTGCGCCAAGCCGCAGCGGGAATCGGCCATGTGAATCTGGCGATTGACACGGACGGCGTGGTCCGTCGTGCAGCCTTGTGCTTTGGCGACAAGGCGGCGAAGGAAGATTGGCCGCATCTGATGGAGCTGATCTATCGAGCGGTTCACCGACAACCATCCCCCGCTTATGATCGGCTGGAAGATTGCGAGCAAAGGCTGCTGATGCCCTTCGCCGATCGCGGCAGCTACACATCTGTTTCCTATGCCGCCTTGGCCGAAGGACAGGTCCCGCTTACTTTCCTGCAGGACAAGATCATTCTGATCGGAGCAACGGCCAACGGTCTCGGGGATCAATATCCGGTGCCCCTCGGCGATGGAGGAACCCTTGCCGGCGTTGAAATCATGGCCAATCTCTTCGGTGCGATAGCGCGCGATGATTTTGTCCTTCCGCTTTCCTTGCCACAGCAGCTGGCGCTGTCGCTGCTTCCCACCTGGATATTGCTGATCGGCTTCTGGCGCTGGCGACCAAGGACCACGATTATCGTCTCGTTTGGCCTGATATTGGCTATTCTGTTGTCCAGCGTGCTCTTGATGCAATTTCAACTCTGGCTTGCTCCAGCGGCGGCTCTGGTGGGCGTTATTCTCGTCTATCCGATCTGGGGGTGGCGACGGCTGCAGGCGACCAGCGACTTCATGGACAGCGAGCTGCAGAATTTTCATAGATCGAGCGTCGATATCCCGATCATGCGGCCTGATCTTGGTCCGGTTGACGTCATCACCGGTCAAGCCGAAAAGCTGACCCACGCGATCTCCCATATTCGTGATTTGCGGCGGTTCATCAATGACGCACTCAGCAATTTGCCCGACCCGATGTTCATCACCGATCTCGACGGTAAGGTGAAATTCGTAAACCGTCTGGCGCAGACGGGTATGGAGGACGGCGCTCAGGACCTTGCGCTGGACGACATGCTTGATCGCTTTGTATCGCCTGCTGACCTGCAGGGGGTGAATGAATATCTTGATCTGAAAAACCGGCCGACGAAGCATGATTATGTCGATTTTACATCGCTTGACGGTCAGATTTTTGCGATGCGCCGCGCGCCGGTCGTGTCGGACGACGGAGTGCTCAGAGGCCATATTCATTATCTTGCGGACATAACGGAAGTAGCCCATGCAGCGCAGCAGAGGGAGGAAGTGCTCGAATTGCTATCGCATGACATGCGCGCGCCGCAGGCGGCCATTCTGGCGCTGCTCGACGGGAAGGAGCCAGATGACACCACCAGCCGGATCGAAGATCACGCAAGACGGACGCTGGCTCTGGCAGACAATTTTGTCGGACTGGCGCGGATCGAATCCAGCGAGTTCGAAGGCGAGGATATATTGCTCGCCGAACTGGTCGCAGAAGCCAATGACAGCTTGTGGCCGCTCAGCAATGCACGGTCCATTGTCTGTGAACTGGACGATCAGTCTGACGGGGCCTTTATCAGCGGCGAACCCTCCAGCCTGTACCGCTCGTTCGTCAACCTGATCGATAATGCGATCAAATATAGTCCGCAGGGCGGCAAGGTGGAAATCACGATAAGGGTTACCGAGCTGGATCGGCAACCTCATGTCTCAGTATCGATTGCTGATGAAGGCTCGGGAATGTCGAATGAGATGCTGGGTCAGCTTTTCGAACGATTTGCCAGCGATGACCGTGAGGCCCATTCTTCGATCAAGGGGGCAGGGCTCGGGCTGAATTTTGTCGCCAAGGTCATAGAACGGCACGGCGGGCATATCAGAGGTGAAAATCGCCGGTCTGGCGGTGCGTGCTTCACTGTGGTCTTGCCCTTGGCGCCGGAGATCGAAGGTCAGGACGACTGATTCATTCGATGCCCTGGCGGGTCCTGATCGTTCTGGATGGAGCTTCGGTCAATTCGCGATCCAATCCGGAAAGAGCGGAATCGACCAGAAACGGCACAGATTGTGCAATCGTGCCCTTGCAGTGATATTCGGCGGCATTGCCGGTATATAGTTTCGTCCCGCGTGCCTGATCGAACAGGCTGATGGTCAACCGGTGTTCCTGATCCTTGCACGACTGGAACCGCTTTGGCTGTTTGGCGCTCGCGATCGAGTGCGAAGTGTTTTTTTCGCCGCCATCGACCGCGATGTCAGCCGCCCGGCTCGAGAGAGCGACGTGGACCAATATCGATGCGTCTGGCGCGGACTTATAACCCTTCGCGATCAATGACTTCGCAACCAGATCGCGGGTCATCGCCAAATCGCGATTTTCCGGAGCATCTTTTGGCGAAAGGATAAATTGTTTCGGCGCAGCCGCTGCGATAACCTGATGCGTCTGGACGCGGGTCTCAATAGGTCCGGCGCAGGCAGAAACTGCCAGTGCACCAATCGATATCCATGAGAGTGATCGGGTCATCACCTTCTCCAGCTGAAATTTTTCCGCTCTTTTGATAGTGCGCCAGCCTGTTAAAGTCACGAAAATTGGCGTCGGCTGGAGAGACCTATCGCGTCAATGCGTAGTAAATCACATAGAGCCACGAGAAAAAACCGTGGATGACCGCCCAGAAAATCGACTTGTGCGTCGTAAAGCTGATGGCGATGGCAAGCGCGCTGCCAAATCCGACGCCTTTGCTGACGATCTCCTTGCGGACATAGGTCGCTCTGCGTCTCATCGGTGATTCTCCAGGCGCATAATCTTCCGGGCGCATGCGTTCGGCTTTGGCTTTCTCGACCATGATCAGGCGGCTTCCCGCGCTCGATCGGACAATTCCTGATTGAGCATTTCTGCCAGCAGGAAGGCCAGCTCCAGCGACTGTGCCGCATTAAGCCGGGGATCGCAGTGGGTGTGATAGCGGTCGCCGAGCGATGCGTCGGTGACTGCCACTGCTCCGCCGGTACATTCGGTGACATTCTGACCGGTCATTTCGCAATGTATTCCGCCAGCGAACGTGCCTTCCGCCCGGTGCACGGCAAAAAACCCGCGCACCTCGGTGAGAATGCGATCAAACGGCCGTGTCTTGTAGCCGCTCTCCGCCTTGATGACGTTGCCGTGCATCGGATCACAGGACCAGATGACCGGATGTCCCGATTGTTTAACCGCACGCACCAGCGGCGGCAGTCCGCTTTCGATCTTGTCGTGACCGAAGCGCGTAATCAAAGTAATCCGGCCAGGCTCGTGCGCGGGGTTGAGCGTATCGAGCATTTTTATCAGCGCGTCGGGCGTCAGCGAGGGGCCGCATTTCAGTCCGATCGGATTGCCGATGCCGCGCAGAAACTCGACATGGGCCGAACCCTCGAAACGCGTGCGATCGCCAATCCACAGGAAATGCGCGCTGGTATCATACCAGTCGCCGGTCAGGCTGTCCTGACGGGTCAGGCATTGCTCATAGGGGAGCAGCAGCGCTTCATGGCTGGTGTAGAACGACGTCGCCTTCAATTGTGGTGCCGTATCGGGATTAATGCCGCAGGCCTCCATGAAAGCCAGCGCCTCGCCGATCTGATCGGCCATTTTTTCGAATTTCTTCGCCCACGGGCTGCGCGCCATGAAGTCATGGGTCCAGCCGTGTACCTGTTTCAGGTTGGCGTAGCCGCCGGTGGAGAAAGCACGGAGAAGATTGAGCGTCGCAGCGGCCTGGTTATAGGCACGGACCATACGGTCGGGGTCTGGATCCCGGCCGGCGCTGTCGAATTCGATGCCGTTGATAATATCACCGCGGTAGCTCGGCAATTCGACGCCATCCTGCACCTCGACATCGGAGGAGCGAGGTTTGGCGAACTGGCCTGCCATGCGGCCTACTTTGACGATCGGCAGCTTTGACGCGTAAGTCAGTACCACCGCCATCTGCAGAATAACGCGGAATGTGTCGCGGATATTGTTCGGGTGGAATTCGGCGAAGCTCTCGGCGCAATCGCCGCCCTGCAGCAAAAATGCCTTGCCTGCCGATACTTCGGCCAGGTCCTGCTTCAGGCTGCGTGCTTCACCGGCAAAGACCAGCGGCGGGTAGCTGCCAAGCAGTTCTTCCGTTTCCGCCAGCTTGGCGGCGTCGGGATAGTTGGGCATGTGCAGGCCTTCAAAATCCCGCCAGCTATTTGCCGTCCAATTCGTCGCCATCAGAGCGCTCCGTTCCGTTTCCTTTAAAATCGAGAGCCTTTAGGCGGGAGTCAAGAGCGATGGCAAGGAAAACCCATTGTTGGTTGCCAGCGAAACTATTGGGTGGCCGGACGTCCGCCTCTAGCTTCCGGGCTTGTTCTTCCAGCTGCCGCTGTTGCGGAATTCGGGCTTGATCTGGCTGACGTCCGGAAGCTTCTGTCCGGCGAAGGCGCTGTCGCCTCCTTTGGCTTTGGCTTCCCTGCTGTAATTGGGCGCCTGATAGATTCTCGGCGCATTGACATCCAGAGCGGGAACAGCCCGATCATGCCGACGGGCATTGTCAGCAGCCAGAGCCGCCGCTTTCTCGGAATTGGCTGCTTCGGCTTCGGCCTTGCGTCGGCCGGCTTCATAAGCCTTTTCCAATGCAATAGGGTCGAGCGACGAGCCGCTGTCGGTTTCGCTGCTGGCAATCGCACTGCGTGGCTTGGGCGCCGGCAACGGCTCGCCTCCGCGATAACGCTGTTGGAAGGCGCTTGCCTTGCCGGCATTGCCTTTCCAGCTGTAGAAACGATGCGCGCCGACGGTGCCCAGGAACCGCAGGCTCGGGGCCCAGTAGGGATAGACATAGGTCGCGTGATAATGGGTTGCGGTCCCGACAGAGCTATAGCTTTTCCCGGCCAGCGCTTCGCCGGCTACCTTTCTGGCCCGGTCCCAATGGAAACGCGCTGCTTTGCGGCGGAGAGAGCCGTCGCAAGTATAGGAAAACTGGCAACCCGTCTTGCGCTCGCTACCCTGATAGATCACGCCGCACACCGTGCCGGGATAGCTGGGGTGGCGAACGCGGTTCAAAATAACCTGGGCGACACCGCGCTGACCGGCATCCGGCTCCATCCCGGCTTCATAGTAGATGGCTTGGGTCAGGCAATGAAGCGCCCGACTGTCGTCTACAGGTGAACCTCGAAAGGCGGTTGGTCGGATCAAATGTGCAGTCGATGCCCGATCACCATCACTTGCCAGAATATCCGGCAGGCCGTGGATCGATCCGGTACCCGGTTCGGAAAGCGAATCAATGCCGATCCCGCCATAATTTTTCGGGATCGCGTAATTGGGATCGATGAAATAAAAGGCCGAGCCTGCAAAATTATCCTCTGCGCGTTCGACCGATTGCAACCGCGGGTCGCTGGGGTTGAACTGCTGCGCGTCGACGCTTGCTTGCGGCATTGTCGTGGGAATCAGGATCAGGCCGATCAGAACAAAAGCGGTCAAAATTCGTTCGCGCACCGTCAGTCTCATGAGAAATCTGCCCGGAACCGACTGTGCTGAAGAGCTGATCTCCGCTGCTGGCTCGGCAGGTTTTGCCTGGGCCGGTTCCCTGTCGATTATGGTTAACGCTTCCGGATCCCTGCTACCTTGTCCATAATCGGGAATATGGCCGCTCAGATACGGAACATAAGGAGGAGGAACGCGCACGGATTATCTAATTGCCTGAATAAGCCCAATCGGGCGGTTAGCGCAGGATATAACCGCTTTTTTCGAGTATCGCGCGGTGCAAAAATAGACTGTTCCATCGCGGGACGTGGTCGCTGGGCAAATTAACTGGTTAACATTGTCTGTTGTTCCCGCCTGCTGACCAGATATTGCGCAACCATATATCCGGCAATTCCGAACATGATGCCCCCGAAGGCCGGCCCGAGAACAATGCCGTCAAGCCCGTAATATTCGCGACCGAGCCACAGGAAGGGGACGAGCCCGACCGTGTTGCGCAGCCAGTTCATCAAGGTCGACCAGGTGGGCCGACCAAGATTGTTGCAGGCGGCATTGCCGATGAAAAGCATGCCGTTGAAGAAGAAAAGAGGGGTCAATAAGGCGGCAAAAAGCCAGAATACATGGCGGCCTTCTCCGGTAAGGTTGAATGCGTCGCTGATCGGACCGTTGAGAAGATAGAGGATCGGCCAGATGGCGAGCGTATAGGCCAGGGCGAACAGGGTCGCCTGCTTGATCGTTATCCGGATCCGGTCAAATTTTAGCGCACCGAAATTCTGGCCGATAATCGGCCCCACGGCCCCGGAAAGCGAGAATAACAGGCAGAAGGCGACCGGCACGACCCTGCCGACGACGGCAAAGCCGGCGATTACATCGTCGGAATAGTCGGCGATGAACCGGTAGGAAATAAATCCCCCGATCGGTGTGGCAATGTTGGTCAGGATCGCGGGTAGCAGAATTTCCATGATCGGTCTCATGTCAGCGCGAAAAGCGGGCAGGGAAAGGTGGCTGAAGCCCCCGTAGCTTCTGATGATCGGCGAGATTGCAAATATGGTCGAAACAACCGCTGCACAGGCGCTGGCGATCGCCGCGCCCTGCATGCCCCAGTCGAAGCCAAAAATGAATATCGGGTCGAGAACGGCATTGGTGATACCCATGCTGAGCGTTACGTTCATCGCTCGCCGCGCCGCGCCATGGGCGCGAAGAAAGCCGGAGCAGACCATGGCTGCGACGCTGAACGGCATGAATGGCGCGATGATCCGGATATAATCGGTGGCGGCCTGATTTGCGGCTCCATCAGCCCCGGCCAGTTCCAGAATTTCGGGCGCAAAAATGAAAAACAGGGCGGCCAGTGGGACCAGCAACATCATGCTGAGAATCAATATATTGGTCAGATAGCGTCGCGCCTGCGCCGGATCGCCTTGACCGATATGGCGAGAGGCCAGCGCACTGGTGGCAATCATCAGGCCGATATGGAAGGCCGTGCCGAAATACAGGACGGTCGCGGCAAAGCCCATCGCTGCAGTCAGTGCGCTGTCGCCCAGTTGCGCGATATAGAAAAGATCGGCGAAATCGACGATGAACATGGTGAGCAGACCGATGCTGGCGGTCAGCGACATTGTTGCGATATGCCGCAACGGGCTACCGGTCAGAAATATGGCGGGTTGTGTCGCGACTTTATCTGTTCCACTGCAAATCGCCTGGCCGAAACTGCCAATGGCGGAGGAGATATTTTGCCCTATAGTCTTTTGCCAAGGGGTCAATTCATCTCTATTGGAAAATGATCTTTGGAGGGCGTTGGATGGTCTATAGAAAAGCAGTAGCAGGATTGATGATCGCGATGCTGGCGGGTTGTTCGGTCGCCGAAGAGGATGACCGTCAGACGGCTCAGGAACGCGATATTTTCGAGCGTCGAAATGTAGCGCCCGATCCCGCCGAGAATGGCCAGACTCCGCGCAAAGCAGAGCATGCCTATGCGAGGATAGCGCTCAACTGCATCAACAAGCAATATCCCAACAAGATAAGCCATGTGTTGAACAGCGCGGTCGATGTGGCGGAGCCGTCAAAGCTGACTCCGGTCTTCTACGGTTGTTATGACTGGCACAGCGCCGTTCATGGGCACTGGTTGCTGACTCGGCTTTGGGGACAGGATCTGGTGCCCGAGATGGATGAAGAAATTGCCGCAGCGCTTGCCGCGAATTTTACCACCGAAAAAATTGCCGGTGAACTGACCTATTTGAGCAGCGAGGACCGCAAAGCATTCGAGCGACCCTATGGCATCGCATGGTTTCTTCAATTGACCGCCGAATTGCGGGACATTGCGGCTGGCGAGGGGGGGAAGGCGGAGCAGGCAAAAGCCTGGCTCCCGCGACTGGAGCCGCTCGAAACGTTGATAGTCGGCAATATCAAGGACTGGCTGCCAAAACTGGCTTATCCGATCCGGCTCGGGACTCACAACCAGTCCGCTTTTGCATTCGGACTGTTTCTCGATTGGGCCGAGCGCAGTGGCGACACCGAAATGGCCAGTCTGGTGCGCAACAAGGCATTGGCTTTCCATAGCAAAGACCGAAACTGTCCGATGGCCTACGAGCCTTCGGGCGAAGACTTTCTGTCCTCCTGCCTGATGGTTGCCGACTTGATGCGGCGGGTGATGGACGAGGCTGAATATGCCACCTGGCTCTCAGGTTTTCTGCCTGATATCCCGACGGATGGTAGCGACGACTGGCTGGCAGTGGGCATTGTCAATGACCCGACGGACGGGAAATTGGTCCATCTTGACGGGCTCAATCTCTCGCGGGCCTGGGCGCTCGAAGGCATGGCTTCGGCGCTTCCCGCCGACGACCAGCGCCGTGCTTCGTTGCTTGCATCAGCCACCTTGCACGGCAATTCCGGCGAGGAAGCTGTGCGCACCCCCCATTATGCCGGTAGCCATTGGCTGGCCAGTTTTGCGACCTATTGGCGAACGCGGAGGGGGATCGACGCAAGCCGCAGCAATCAAGCTTCGTGAAGCTCGTTTCTGTCCGGGATCTGGCGCACGACGCGCGGGGGCAAACCCGTTCGATGCTCGACCGCCTGTTCCCGGTCAATCAGGGTATCGCCATCAAGTCGATGTTCGGCATATGGGGCGCCTATTTCCTGTTCGTAACGAGCCGTTTTCTGTACAGGATGCAGGACAATGCCGATGCATTGTTCTTCCAGCGCATATTGATGACCAGCGTCTGTATCACCGTAACCTGGCTGCTGTACCGGCTGCTCATTGCGGTGCGCCGCAACGGCATGGGGACGGCGATATTCATGCTTACCTTGCCGACTATCGTTCTGGCCAATTATATCGCGATCCTCGATCAGATCATCTTCGATCATGATGCGGCAATGCTCGACTTTTCCTATCTGCTCGACCCGGTCAATCTGGTTACATTTGACTGGGCATATGTTCTGGACGAAGCTTTTACCCGTTATTTCATACTGGCAAGCTGGGGCGCTCTATATTTGGCATTGGCCCATAGCCACGACCTGCAGCGGATGATGGTGCACAGTCGGCGGCTGGAACAGCTGAATCGCGAGAGCGAGCTAAGGGCGCTGCGCTATCAATTGAACCCGCATTTCGTTTTCAACGCTCTAAACTCGGTAAGCAGCCTGATCATCGATCGGGAAAACGAGCAGGCGGAAAAACTGGTGGATGATCTGGCGGATTATATGCGTGCGGTGCTGACCGATGGAGGTCAGGACATGGTGGCAGTGGAACAGGAGATCGCGCAGCAGGTGCGTTATCTCGAGATCGAGCGCATGCGCTTTCCCGATCGGCTACATTATAGCGTCGAGATTGATACTGCCGCGAAAGGTTGGAGCATCCCGGCGCTCATCATCCAGCCTTTGATCGAAAACGCCGTCAAATTCGGTGTTTCAGGAACGGACCGGCCGGTCAACATCAACATCTCGGCACATATCGAAGGCGACCGCCTCCGGATCACCATCGCGAATGATGGGCGGGTTCAGACAGGCGCTGGTATCGCGCAAGATCGCACTGCGGGGACCGGGACGGGCCTTATAAACATCCAGGATCGGTTGAAGGCCTTATATGGTCAGAATGCTTCGTTACTGTTGGCCAACAACAAAGAAGGGATGGCAACCGCGACCATCGTCTTGCCGGACCCATCCCTGATTTTTCAGGATATTTGAGCATGCTTGCTACGCTGCCATCGGTCCTCATAGTGGATGATGAACCGCTTGCCCGCTCCCGCCTCAAGGCGTTGTGCGAGCGGACCAGGCTGTTCGGAAGCATGCATCTGGCCAATGGCGGCTTGCAGGCCCTGGAGAAAATTCGGCAATTGGAGCCTGATATCTTGCTGCTGGACGTCGACATGCCCGATTTGTCTGGCCTTAAGGTGGCAGAAAATTGCGAAAGTCTGCCGCACATCCCGCAGATCATTTTCACGACCGCCCACAACAAATATGCGGTCCAGGCATTCCGGCTGGAAGCAACGGATTATCTGTTGAAACCGGTCAAGGAGGGGCAATTACGGGAGGCGGTAGAGCGCGCCATTGTCAACATTGCCCGCAGTCGCAAGGGCCAGGAACCGGAGGTCGCTCAAGCGCTCTGGGTGCAGGACGGAACCGGATCACTCCAACTCAATATTCTTGATGTCGAATGGGTTGAGGCGGAGCGGGATTACATGCGTCTCTATCTGCGGGGCCGCAGCTATCTGCTGCACCAATCCATGCGCTCGCTGGAGGACCAGTTGCCCGACAGCCTGTTTGTCCGCGTTCACCGGTCTGCTATCGTCCGGCGCGATTGCATCGCGGAAGTTCGCCGAAACGGGCGCAAGCGATTTGTCATCCTACAGGATGGCAGCCAGTTGGCCATTGGTCCCCGCTACGCGGACCGTGTCATTGGTACGGGTTAAGCGGGCCGCTTGGGCGGATCCGAGACCGTAACCGAATAACGCGGTGCCGGCGCCGGTTGTTTCATCCCTCCGACATCGACAAAGGTCTCCCTGGCGACATTATGGGGATGTTCCTTTGCTTCTGCGAGCGACAGGACGGGAGCGAAACAGATGTCCGTTCCTTCCATAAGGTCGCACCATTGCGAACGAGTCTTGGTTTTGAACAGCGCGGTCAGTTTGTCCTTCAGAGCCGACCATTGCCTCGGATCCATCTGTGCGTCGAAGTCGGAATCCTCCGTCAGGCCCGCTACCTCTCGAAGTTGCGCATAGAATTGCGGCTCGATTGACCCGATCGAGATAAATTTGCCGTCAGATGTTTCATAACTGTCGTAAAAATGGGCCCCCGTATCCAGCAGATTGACGCCGCGTTCGTCTTTCCAGTGACCGATATTGTGAAAATCGAAGATCATGGCCATCAACGCAGCGGAACCGTCGGTCATCGCGCAGTCCACAACCTGCCCGGTGCCGCCGGTCTTGGCGTGGAGCAGCGCGGAAACCATGCCCAGCGCGAGCATCATTCCGCCGCCGCCGAAATCGCCAACCATGTTGATGGGAGGGGTCGGTTTATCGCCTGCTCGCCCGAAGCTGTGCAACGCGCCCGAAATCGAAATATAATTGATGTCATGTCCTGCTGCAGAGGCCAGTGGACCTGTTTGTCCCCACCCCGTCATCCGACCATAAACCAGCTTTGGATTGTCGCCGAGCAAGACATCGGGGCCCAGCCCGAGTCGCTCCATAACGCCGGGACGAAAGCCTTCGATCAAGCCATCGGCGTTTTTCACCAGATTGCGCGCGGTCTCGATTCCCTCGGGCGACTTGAGATCAACTTCGACCAAATTGCGAGAGCGGGAGAGGGCGAGGCGTGGATCCGGGGCGCCGCCAGCGCGATGGAGAACAGTGACCGTGGCGCCTTGATCCGCGAGCATCATGCCGCAAAAAGGGCCGGGACCTATCCCGGCGAATTCGATGATATTGATACCATTTAGCGGCCCTGCCATGCCAAAACTCCCGTTTAATCGATTGATTAACAGGTCCTATGCAGGGAAAGATTTCTAATCAAGCTTTATATGGAGGCCGAAGCCTTAGTCAGGCAGGAACGCAGGTTGTAGGCTTTGTTGGCCGGTTAACGTAAATAGCGCGGCACATCCGATTTTTTCTGGCCGACTGGTTGTCTGGCCAGCTTCGGATCAATCGGATGATCAAAAGCGACGCCGAATCTGCCTTGAGCAACCCAGGCTACATAACCGGTAATCCGGCCAATGTTGCGCAGTTCGATTTGGACGTTGTCGCCCCGTTTGGCGAGGACGGGTGCTTCGGCCATCAGGCCGCCTGCCGACAGGTTGCGAATACGCACTTCGCCGCAGTCATCGCCGTTGATAAAACGCAGAGATGCTTTCAGAAAGAGACTGTCCCGATCAAGCTGACGCTTTGGATGGTCAACCGCCTGACTATTCATCTTCAGATTATCGTCAAATGTCTCTTTCATACGATTCCCGCAGCCGATCAATGTAAAATCATGTTTCTTGAGACAGGAAATAGCGCAGAAAAGGTGCAAATTTGGTTAATGTCCGGCAATTTTTCCGGTGATATATTTGCGCCACCGCGCTCGTTCCAGCTAGTGTCCCGACCTTAAGGCAGCAAAAATGTTAATTATTCTGCCGAGGCAGCAAATCAGATCACTGATCGCGCGAGATTTTCTCGTTTCGCTCATGCGCTTCCTGCGCTTCGACGGTCATCGTCGCTATTGGCCGGGCCTTCAGCCGGTCGAGCGAGATTTGTTCGCCGGTCACCTGGCAATAGCCATATTCGCCTTCGTCAATCCGTCGCAATGCCGCGTCAATCTTGGACGTTAGCTTGCGCTGACGGTCGCGGGTTCTCAATTCCAGACCCCAGTCGGTCTCGCTTGATGCGCGGTCATTCAGGTCGGCTTCCTGGATCGGACCATCCTGCAAATGCGCCAGGGTCTCTTTGGATTCTTCGATGATTTCCTGTTTCCATTTTTTCAAGGCCTGCTTGAAAAATGCGAGCTGCTGCTCGTTCATAAACTCTTCGTCTTCGCTCGGCTCGTAGCCGTCTGCAAGGACTGGATCAGCAGCATTGGTGCCATTTTTAGCGGATGCTTTTTTTACCGAGGATGCCAACATACTCTCCAAACATCTCCCCTCCCGAATCCGGAGGGTCAAACCATCTATACGGCGGGCCTATACCCAGCACACCTGGCGGAAACAAGGCGCAAAATTCCTTATGATTCATTAATCCTAAATTGGGAAAACCCGGCGCGGCAAAATTCGACACGAGGTATTTTTGAAAGCCCTTCAAATCGATATGGTCTAAGTCCGGGGCACCTGAGACATTTCCGATTTCTCCGCGCTGTCGCAACAAAGGCATCTGCAACGGTTCCAATTCGGGACATTAACCGTGGTTGGATACAGGCTGCTAAGGTTTTTTGCCATTTTCGATCGAGAAACAGGGTTAACGTAATTGTAGTTTACGATTTCTTCTGCGTTTCTGATGCATGTCGAGAGAGCGAACAGAGATATCAGCGGCTAATGCTGATCGAACTGGTCGCCTCCACAGCGGAAGAGAGATGATATTATGTCGGTACGGATGGCTTTAGCAAAATTATGCGCCTGCACTTGCGGCGGGGCACTGATTGGCGGCGGCGCAGTTCATGTGTCGGAAGCGCCTGCAGCACCTTATGTAAAGCAGGTCTCCAAAAAGAAACCGGTTCGCGCACGCATGGTCCGCAAAGGTGAGCCTGCCCGCAAAATAAAACGCACGCGGCGCACCGTCACCAAAACGGTGACAGCTTGCCAGCCGACGGTTGTCACAATTGCTCAGACCCCTGCGGCCCAGCCTGTTCCGATTCCTTTGCCTCCTTATATCCCACCTGCTCCGCCGTTGCAGGACGGCGGGGGTTCTGTACCTGTCGTGATTGGCGGCAGCGGCGGATATGGTGGTGGCGTTGGCGGCGGCTTCTTTGGCGGCTTCTTCGGCGGCGGTGGCTCCGGCGGAGGTAGTGTTGTCATTTCCTCCACCAGCAGCGGTGGATCAACAAGCACGTCTTCTGGCGGTAGCTCTACCAGCGGTGGATCGACCAGTACATCGACTGGCGGCGTGACAAGTACCGGTGGTTCAACGAGCACCTCTACTGGCGGCGTGACCAGCACCGGCGGTTCGACCAGCACATCGACCGGAGGCAGCAGTTCGTCTTCGTCCAGTTCATCCAGTAGCTCTTCGAGCAGTTCATCGAGTTCCAGCGGCGGTGACGGTTCAACCGGTGGAAAAGGTGGCTCAGGCGGTCACGGCGGTTCGGGCGGCCATGGTGGCTCAGGCGGGTACGGCGGTTCCGGTGGCCATGGCTCTTCCGGTGGAGGTTCCAACGGGTCTTCGGGAAGCTCTGGTTCGTCAGGCAGTTCCGGTTCGTCGGGCAGCTCAGGCTCTTCGAGCAGCTCGTCCGGTAGCTCCAGTTCGTCTTCTTCAAGCTCGGGTGGCGGTGCAACGGGTGGTTCTTCGAGCTTTGGTGGCAACAGCACGTCCACCGGTTCTTCGGGCAGCTCTTCCAGCTCCAGCTCTTCGAGCAGCAGTTCCAGTTCGTCTTCCTCAAGTTCGGGTGGCAGCACCGGCGGATCGAATGGCGGTACCGAGGTTCCGGCACCACCGATCGTCTTGCTGTTCGGTGCAGCGGCAGCAGCCTTGTTTGCCCGCCGTCGCAAGTCGAAAAAGATGATTGCCGCTTAAGAAGTATAAACCAAATTTCTGAAAAAGCGGCTGGAGCAATCTGGCCGCTTTTTTCTTTGCAGTCTTGCAAGTGAAACAGTCGCTCGGCATAGGCGATAGCCATGCATGATATAAAATATATACGCGAAAATCCTGATGATTTCGACGCAGCGCTGGCGAAACGCGGTGCCGCAGCAGCTGCGTCCAATTTACTGGCGCTCGATGAGCAAAGTCGCGCTCTGAAAACGCAGTTGCAAGAGGGTCAGGCGCGTCGCAACGAGGCATCGAAAGCGATCGGAAAAGCGAAAGGGCAGGGCGACGAGGAGACCGCCCAGGCGTTGATGGCCGAAGTCGCCGAGTTGAAAAGCAAGTTGCCCGAGCTGGAAGAACAGGAAAGCGCGGTGTCGGGCCGATTGCAGAATGTTCTTGCTGCCCTGCCAAATCTGCCGGGCGAAGATGTCCCGCCGGGCGACAATGAAGATGACAATGTCGAGGTTGATCGCTGGGGCGAGCCGCGCAAGTTTGATTTCGCTCCGAAAGAGCATAGCGATATTGGGCCGGCTCTGGGGCTCGATTTTGAAACGGCCGCCGCCATGTCCGGCTCGCGCTTTGCGTTTCTACGCGGCCAGATGGCGCGATTGCAACGGGCGATCGGCCAGTTCATGCTTGACCAACAGACGATGGAAAATGGGTTTCAGGAATGCGCTCCACCGGTACTCGTGCGCGATCAGGCAATGTTCGGCACAGGACAGCTCCCGAAATTTTCAGAGGATTCGTTCCAGACGACCAATGGCCACTGGCTGATTCCGACCGCAGAGGTCAGTCTGACCAACAGCGTGCACGGGCAAATATTGGATGAAGCGCAGCTGCCCATCCGGTTGACCGCTCTTACCCCTTGTTTCCGCAGCGAAGCTGGGTCCGCAGGCAAGGATACGAAAGGTTTGATCCGTCAGCATCAGTTTGAAAAAGTCGAAATGGTCGCGATCGTCCACCCCGACAATAGCGATGCCGAACATCTGCGGATGACCGAAGCTGCAGAATCGATCCTCAAGCTGCTCGAACTGCCCTATCGCAAGATGCTGTTATGCACCGGTGATATGGGCGCTACGGCCCGCAAAACATATGATCTGGAAGTGTGGCTGCCGGGGCAGGACACCTATCGCGAGATTTCGAGCATCTCGACTTGCGGTGAATATCAGGCGCGACGGATGAACGCTCGTTTCCGGCCCGAAGGCGAAGAAAAGGGGACAAGATTTGTCCACACGCTCAACGGCTCGGGTCTGGCCGTCGGGCGCACGCTTGTGGCAGTGCTTGAAAATTATCAACAGGCTGACGGTTCTGTCACCATTCCGCCGGCCTTGCTGTCCTATATGGGCGGCATCGACAAGCTGGAGCCGGGATGATGCGGATATTGCTGACCAATGACGATGGTTTCGACGCGCCGGGAATGAAAATCCTGCTCGATATTGCGCAGCATTTCTCCAACGATATCTGGATTGTCGCGCCGTCTGATGAAAATTCGGGAGCCGGTCACTCGCTGACAATCACCCGGCCGCTGCGGATTCGCAAGCGCGGCGACCAGCAATATTCGGTTGATGGCACGCCCACCGATAGCGTGATGATGGCGGTGGCCAAAATCATGAAGGACGGACCGCCCGACCTCATCTTGTCCGGTGTCAACCGTGGTGCCAATCTGGGCGAGGATGTAACATATTCGGGTACCGTGTCGGCCGCGATGGAAGGCGCATTGGCGGGTATTCCGTCGATCGCGCTTAGCCAGGCTTATGCACGGGGAGACATGGGTGCCGATGTGCCGTTCGACGCCGCTGTGCAATGGGGCGAACGGGTTTTGCGGCCATTGGTCAAGCAACGCATGGATCATCGTACGCTGGTCAATATCAACTTTCCGGCCCTTCCGGCAAGCGATGTCAAAGGCGTACGGATAGTGTCGCAGGGCATTCGCGATTACGGCCGGCTGCAGATCGTCAGCAACCGCGATCCGCGCGGTTTCGAATATCACTGGTTCGGGCTCGGCCCGATGGTCGAGACGCCTGCGCACAGCACCGATCTCGAGGCGATCGCCGACGGCTATGTCTCGATTACACCGCTCCACCTCGATCTAACCCATTATGATTCGATGGATGGGCTGAAAAAACTTTACCGCTGATTGGAATTGCCAGCGCGGCGAATTCGCTATGTTTGCGAGAGCGGGGCTGGCAAGCAGTGGTTTTGCTGCTAATAGCGGTCAGCAGGGGGAATGGTTAATGGGGTCAGATATGCGTCACGTTGCGATTCTGATATTGCTCTTGGGGATTACTGCCTGCATTCCAGCCGGTCGCGATGATTATGCGCGGCCGCCGGTACAGCCGCAATTGGCCACGGATCCTGCCGCCCTTGGCACTGCCCCGCAACCGACACTGTCTTCGTCGTGGCAAGCCAGCTCGGTCACAGCCAATGCCCAGACAGTGGCCCCGGGAACTTATGTTGTTCGACCAGGAGATACGTTGCGCGGGATTGCCAACCGGACAGGTGCGGGATCTCAAATCATTGCGTCGGCCAACGGATTGGTCGAACCTTATGTTATCCATCCGGGCCAGCGCCTAAAGATTATCGGCGGACGCTATCATACGATCAACGCGGGTGAGACCGGCATTGCCATCGCCCGGGCTTACGGGGCGCCGTGGCGTGACGTCGTGGAGCTGAACGCACTGGAAGAACCTTATGTGCTGCGGGTAGGGCAGAAGCTGTTGCTGCCGGCTTCCGCTCCCAAGGACCCGGCCAATTTGACCATCGAGCAACGCGCTGCGGCCTTTGACCTCGATATTGACGATATCATGACCGGCGGACAGCCAGCGTTGGCTGATGGCGCCGCTGCGAAAGAGCCTTCCGACTGGCGCAAGGCCATCGCCCCCAGCACAGCCATCGCCACTCCGGGGGCCTTCTCCGGCCAGTTCCTGTGGCCGGTCAAAGGCACAGTGATCTCCAGCTTCGGCAGCAAAGGTGGCGGCAAGGTGAATGATGGTGTCAACATCGGCGTTGCCAAGGGTACGCCGATACGGGCTTCAGCTGGCGGAGTGGTCGCTTATAGTGGTGATGAAATCGGCGTGTTCGGCGGGCTGATTTTGATCAACCATGGATCCGGCTGGGTTACCGCTTATGGCCATGCCGACAGGCTGAACGTGACGCGCGGCCAGAAGGTTAGCGCGGGTCAGGTGATCGGCCTGGCCGGCGAAAGCGGTTATGTGCAGGAACCGCAACTGCATTTCGAGATCCGCAAGGATCGCAAGCCGGTCGATCCCAAAATTCATCTGCCGAAAAATAGCTGAACCGGTCATGGCCAGACAAACTCAGCGGAAAATGTCCGATTATTTCACCTTGCGGCGGCGTTCGAGTCTGCCGATCTGGGCGGATATCGCCTGGCGCGTCGCCTTTGTCCTCGGCCTCATCGGGATGGCTGTCGCTGTGCATTATTTCGACCGCAACGGCCTGCAGGACAGCTATGACGGTGATGTCAGCTTTCTCGACGTCGTCTATTTCACAATGATCTCGATCACGACTACTGGCTATGGCGATATCGCTCCGGTAACCGAG
>TARA_R110001599_G_scaffold54016_1_pt1 | contig 38038 bp, 32 predicted proteins | sample TARA_R110001599 | Tara Oceans TARA_R110001599 (sample SAMEA4398360) | marine metagenome | biome: Polar Biome; feature: [MES] marine water layer (ENVO:01000295) within the mesopelagic zone...; material: water (ENVO:00002006), including particulate matter (ENVO:01000060) such as...... | reverse complement strand
AAAGCGATTGGTATGCCAGTAGGGCCATTAGCGGTGCAAGATGAAGTAAGTCAGCAGCTTGCCGTTAAGGCCACCGACACCAACCGCGAATTAGATAAGCGTAATGGCGATAACTACGCAGCGGATACTGCAGCATATCGTCTGGCCAGCAAAATGCTCAACGAGTTTGGGCGTGGCGGTCGTGCTCATGGTGGTGGTTACTACGAGTATCCTGCTGACGGGGAAAAATTCCTGTGGCCAGAGATCTACAATTGGCACTATAACAAAGCCGTTAGCCTGCCAAATGATGACATTAAAGATCGTCTGCTATTTAGACAGATTGTTGAGTCTCTGCGTTGCTATCAAGAAGGGGTCATGAATAACGTGGCCGACGCCAATATTGGTTCGATCATGGGGATTGGCTTTCCGCCCTATACCGGTGGTGTCTTGCAATATGTTAATACCTACGGTCTGAAGAAATTCGCGACCCGCCTCGCGGTGTTGGCCGAAAAGTATGGCGAACGATTTGAGCCACCTCAAGTCTTGCTAGATAAAGCTGAGAAGGGCGAGTTGTTCGCCTAAGATTGGCTAATAAAGGGAGGCCAAGCCCACGCTTGGTCTCTTTTTTTGTGTTTTTCCTCGCTTTGCTTCCCCGTAATAAATTATCTCTCAAGCACGCTCTGCGTCCTTTTTGCTGCTATACAGTGGTTTTGCGCCTGCCCTGTACAGTGACGTAAATAGACAAGCGGTGACGTCTACCGACCTGTGCCTTTGCTTACGGAGTGTTTACAGTTCTGCCTCATAGGTCGTGATGTGTGCGGCTAAAGAAAATGGCCGGCTGTATGATCGGCTGTAAGTGAGGAACATGCGAAATAAGCAGTTTACCGCCGGTATTGATGAATGCGATGAGCGCGGGCGGGTAAAGAACGCGGTAATAAACGACTGGTTTGAAGAGGCGGCTAAGGCCTATTTAGACGAATGCTTTTTTGAGTTTCCTAATGTGAATCAGACGCCGATGTGGCAGCAGCAATCACTGCAGTTTGATTACTTAAATGCTTGCCTAGCGAATAGCTGTGTTGAATTAGAATTGTCGGTGACCGAGCTCGCCAAGCGCAGCTGCACATTGGGTTGTCGCTTCTATCAGGCAGGGCGCTTGCTCGCGGTTGGCAGTTGCGTCATGGTTTTTCTCGTCGACGGAGTTGTCGCGGCAATGCCAACAATATCTCGCGATGTCTTAAAAAGTGAAATGCTTGGCTTTTTGCGCATCGATCGGCGCTAATCCCGCTATAACGAGTTCTCATTTGTGCTGTATCGTGTGCAGCGATCTGGTCTTTGTTTCCGTCTCCGCAGGCGTTGTCTCATCGCTAATTGATGGGAGTTAGTACCCTGTGTGGACGAAAATGATACTAAAAAATGGCCTAAAATGATATCACTTCGGCTCTCATCCCCCGTAATTCTTGTTATTCTGCTTGTGCGGTATTTGCTCTAGTTCTGAAGCTCGCCGCGGTTTTTCTGCCTTGCGCCAAAAATTAAAAATAATGAGGGTACCGTCTTGCGATTACCTACAGTTTGCGTCGAATATTTAGACAGTTTATTGGCCTACCTCAATAGTCAGGGCGTTCGGCCGAGTCAATTGCACGCCATTATGCGGCTTAAGCCGGAAGAGCATATTACCGAGCATGGCCGCTTTCCGCTGCGACTGTTTGAGATGATGCTTGATGCTGGTAGTCAATTGCTCGCAGATCCCTACCTAGGTGCACACGCTGGCGCGCATAGCTCTAAGCAAGCCTGGGGTATGGTGAGTTATCTTGGTATGAGTGCGCCTAGTACCCGCGAGGCGGTGAATGCGGTGGTGGATTTTTCCAGACTGCTAATTGACCATGGTGATGTTGAATTTGCAGAACTTGATGATAATCTCTCGTGCCTGAGTTGGGTCGTGCCACCGCGCCAGCAGCCATCTAGGCAATTGGTGGAGTTCTTTTTTACCAGCTGGTATCAAGTAAATAAGCCTGTTCTTGACCGCTGGTGTAGCAAGCGAGAAATTCATTTTAGCCACAGCGGTCCCAGTGACTGTATGGAAATTGAAAATATTATCGACGCCCCGGTGCATTATAACAGCACAGCCAATTGCGTTATCATCGACAGTCACTTCCTTGATCGGCCAAGTCGTTTCCCTCACAGCGCGATCCACAGTTCACTGGTGCAAGCTGCTCGCGCGGAATTAGCCAATTTACAGATGGTCGACCGTATTGTTAAAGATGTTCTAGAATGCATTGTTAGGCAATTGCCTGAGGGCGTGCCGAAACTGGAAGATGTTGCTGCTGAGCTTGGTTTGGCCTCACGGACACTGCAGCGCCGTTTGAACAATACTGAAACCAATTTTAAAGGTTTGGTTGATGATGCCCGCAAACAGCGTTCTAAAAAACTGATTAGCGACGGCAATATGGGCTTGTTAGATATCTCGGCTGAACTGGGCTTTAGCGATCAAAGTGCATTTCAAAAAGCCTTTAAACGCTGGTTTGGTCAGGCGCCAGGACGCTATCGAATGAGTCAACATATTTTAAACTGAGCGCGACACTGCACATCTGTTTTACCTGGTTCATTTAGCGGCGGCATTTTGCGCCGCCCACGCTGATTTGCTTTTACCTGCTGCTTTCTCACTTGTGCGGCGTCCAAATTCCAACTACTTTGTAATTCAGTCCTAAATTTCCGTGTTCTGTGAGCTCGATGCGGATAACTGAATTTCAATGGGGTAGCGCATGGCGGCAGGCAGTGATGTTAAAGCCTATGAAAAACTAGGTGCATTTTATCTTGGGCGACGAATTGCCGCTTCCGGAAAGCGCAATAGCGAGTCGCTGCTCTACCACTCCAAAGACCTAACGACACACGCGGTTATTATTGGTATGACCGGCAGCGGTAAAACCGGTCTGGGCTTGGGGCTGATTGAAGAGGCTGCCATCGATAAGATCCCCGTGATTGCGATCGACCCTAAAGGTGATTTGGGAAATTTAATGCTCAACTTCCCTGCTATGCAAGGCAGTGATCTCGCGCCGTGGGTTGATCCGCAGTCGGCGAGTACAAAGGGATTGAGCGTGCCGCAATATGCCGAGGCGCAGGCAAAAATGTGGCGAGATGGCCTAGCCGACTGGAACCAGCCACTGGCTCGCATTCAGGCCCTGCGTGACAGCGCAGATATTAATATTTATACCCCGGGTAGCTCTGCCGGTATTCCGGTGTCGGTGCTGCAATCTTTTATTGCGCCTTCGCTGGCTATCCGAGAAGACTACGACGCTTATACGCAGCGCATTCAATCCACCACTACGGGTATTCTGACATTACTTAGTATTGATGCTGACCCGCTAACGAGCCGCGAACATATTCTGATCGCCAATTTGCTGCAGTATTACTGGGACAAGGGCGAAAGTTTGGACATCGCGGGCTTAATTGCCGCTATCCAAAATCCACCCATTGAACGCATCGGGGTAATGAGCCTAGACAGCATGTATCCCGCCAAAGACCGCTTTGGCTTGGCAATGCGTCTTAATGGCGTTCTGGCATCGCCGGGGTTTGCGGCGTGGATGCAGGGCGTACCCTTGGATGCGCGGCAATTGTTTTATACCGCCGCAGGTCAGCCTCGGGTGTCGGTGATGAGCATTGCCCACTTGTCGGACACTGAACGTATGTTTTTTGTCACGATGTTACTCAGCGAAATTATCAATTGGATGCGGAGTCAGCCGGGCACGGGGAGTTTGCGCGCCATATTGTATATGGATGAAATCTTTGGCTATATGCCGCCAACTGCCAATCCGCCAAGTAAAATGTTGCTGCTATTACTGCTTAAGCAGGCGCGAGCGTTTGGTTTGGGGATAGTGTTAAGTACACAAAATCCTGTGGATTTAGATTACAAGGGGCTCTCGAATACCGGCACTTGGTTTATCGGTCGTTTACAAACGGATCGCGACAAGCGGCGGGTGCTCGATGGTTTACTGGGTGCTGCAGCCGGCGCGGAGGTGCCTGACAAAAGTGACTTAGAGCACATGCTAGCCGGGCTTGGGCAGCGGCAGTTCTTATTGCATAACGTGCATGCTAATGGTCGGTTAGAGATCTTTAATACTCGTTGGGTTATGAGCTATTTGGCTGGACCGCTGACCCGTGAGCAAATTAAATGCTTAACGGAAGATAAGCTGAAAACACAGGGACCCGCAGCTGAGCAGCGGCTGGGAGTAACGGCCGCGGTCGCAACTAGGGCGTCGAATAGTCGCAAAGCGGAGCCTCTAAATCCGGAAGATACAGTGGCGAAGGCTAAACCGAGCTTGCCGCCAGGTATCCCGCAGTATTTTCTTCGCCCTAGTTTTACAGCGCCCGAAGCGGATTCGACGCTCTGCTATCAAGCCTGTCTGCTAGCCGGGGCAGAAGTGCTATTTAGCAATAAAACCCACAATATCGAGCAGCTTGAAAAATACTGGATGACGGTGGTGGTAAACGACGCTGAGCTAAGTATTGATTGGCAGGAGGCAACAACGCGCGCTATTGATGCTAAATCCCTAAGCAAGCGCGGTGAGCAGGGCGCTGTTTACCGGGCGCCGTCTGCTAGCTTGGAGCAGGTTAAAAATTACCGCAACTGGGAAAAACAATTCAAACGTTATATTCGCACTGAGCGCGCCTTGCGCTTGTATCGCAGTAAAGCGATGAAATTGAGTTCAGGGCCGGGCGAAGACGAGGGTGATTTTCGAATTCGCTTACAAATTGCAGCCAATGAGCACCGCGATCTTGCCGCCGGTAAATTGCGGAAAAAATACGAGGTCAAGGTTCAGCGCTTGGAAGAGCGCATTCGCAAGGCAGAGCAGGCGATTGAGCGGGAACAGTCGCAAGCCAGTCAGCAGAAGTTAGACACGATGGTATCGATTGGCAGCACCTTGCTTGGCGCGTTGTTTGGTGGCGGTAGGCGATCCAGTACGGCACGTCGGGCCGGCTCGGCAATGAGTAAGGCAAATAGGATTCGCAAAGAGCGTCAAGACGTCGAAAACGCCCAAGAGAATGCAGCTACATTGCGTTTGCAGTTAGCGGCGCTAGACGATGCGCTGCAACAAGATCTGGCGGCCATGGCCGAACATTGCGACAGTCAGCGCGACGATCTAGATGAAGTGGTGATTCGGGCCTCGGCGAGTAATATTCATATTCCCATACTGGGCTTGTTGTGGCAGCCATACTGGCAGGCCCCGGACGGCTTTACTGAACCGGCGTTCCAGACGCTAGGCTAGCGCAGCTTAGCGCTACCTTGGCTAAACACGTCTCGCAGCCACAGTAGGGCCGGATCGTGGCTGGCGCTTTTATGGTGGAATAAGCGAAGTTCTAATTTTGGTGCGGCAAAGGGCAGTGTTCTGCTGTGAACTTGCCAGTGCTTGGCAATACTGGCGGGTATTGCGGCGATAAAATCAGATTGCTGTAAAAGTGCGGGTAGGGCTGCGTAGTGTTGCAAGCGCAGTGCGATACGCCGTTGCTCGCCGATTGAGCGCAATGCTAAATCAATATGACCAGAACCGCTTAGTCGACTCGATACATGGATATGACGACTGTCGACGAATTTTCTTAAGCTCAATTCACTTTTACTCAAGGCATGGCCATTACGCATTACACAGCTGTAGTCTTCGGCGTAAAGCGGCTGGCTAATAAGTTCGGCGTGGCTGAGCAATGGCGCATCAATGGCGAGATCGATATTACCACTGGCGAGTGCAAAGGCAACCTCGCGGCGGTCCATAAAAATCACTTCGAGATTGGCTTCCGGTGCTTGTATAGCAAGTAGACTGAGTAATTCTGGCAATAAGATGAGTTCAGCATTTTCGGTGGCGTGAATACGGAAGGTTCGCGTGCTACTTGCTGGATCAAATCCGATCCGGGCGGCCACACAGATATCAAGATTTTTAAGCGAATCGCGCACGGTGCCAATTAATTGCCGAGCCAATGGCGTTGGGCTCATCCCGCTAGGGCTGCGTACAAATAGTGGGTCATCAAAGATGCTGCGTAATTTTGCAAGGGAGCTGCTCACCGCAGGTTGGGTTACATGGAGTACCCCCGCGGCGCGGGTCAGGCTTTGCTGAGCGTAAATGGCTTCGAAGACGACAAATAAATTCAAATCAATCTTGCTCGTGATCATGCTGCCAACCTCTATATAAGCTATGCTTATTATGATCTATAAAAACAATCAATTTCAATAATAATAAGGTCTTGCGTATGATTTGCCCAATTAGCGATCCCGGGGCAGAGAATGGCAGAAATAGTGATGGTTCGGCATGGTCAGGCGGCTTTTGCTAGTGACGACTACGACCGCTTAACCGATATTGGCTGGGAGCAAGCTCGGCTATTGGGCGAGTATTTTCGTGTGCTGGATCAGAGTTTTGATGCAGTATTTACCGGCACCATGCGTCGCCATCGAGAGACCTTAGCGGGTGTGCGCGATGTATATGCTGGCGCTGTCCCAGCACGTGAGATGCCCGACGCGCAGGCTTTGCCGGGGCTAAATGAGTATGACTTTCACAGTTTAATCGAAGCGTATTTGACGGGCGTGAAACAAGAAATTGATATGCGTGATGCCCGCAGCTTTTACCGTACTCTGCGGTTGGCTTTGTTGGCGTGGAGCCGTGATGAATTAGTCGGTGTTGCAGAAACCTGGGCCGAGTTTGAGGCTAGGGTACACAACACTTTAGCGACGCTGGCCGCTGTGCCGGGCCGGGTTTTGGTGATTAGCTCTGGTGGACCGCTGAGCGCGCTGCTGCGAGTGGTACTCAAACTCGATGTAGAAACCATGGTGAATTTAAATTTACAGGCTAAAAATTCAGGTATCACCCGTTATTTCACCAAGGGTGAACAATTTAATTTGAATATGTTTAACGCGGTGCCGCATTTAGAGTCAGCGGCCCATCAGCAGTTAATCACTTATACATAAAATGCCTATTGCGGCAGGACGAGGGTAATACGATGGATTTAGGTCAAAGTATTAAAGGCCAGCAGTTGTTGGCAAAACTGAATGACTTTATGGCTGAGCATATTTATCCGAACGAGAAAGCCTATGCTGAGCAATTACATGCATTGGACAATCGCTTCGCCATCGTCCCATTGATGGATGAGTTAAAGGCCAAGGCCAAAGCGGTGGGCTTGTGGAATTTGTTCTGTCCTCATGAGTTTCCCCAATACAGTGACCATGGCGGTTTGAGTTTTACCGATTACGCGCCGCTTGCTGAAGTAATGGGGCGGGTGATTTGGTCGCCTGAAGTATTTAACTGTAATGCCCCCGACACTGGGAATATGGAAGTGTTTATGAAATACGCCACCGACGCGCAACGCGAAAAGTGGTTAACGCCTTTGTTAAATGGAGACATTCGATCGTCTTACGCAATGACTGAACCCCAGGTAGCCTCCAGTGACGCAACCAATATTGAACTGAGCATTGTTAAAGACGGCAATGAGTGGGTGTTAAACGGCCGCAAGTGGTTTATTACTGGCGCGATGAATGAGCGAACAAAAATATTTATCGTGATGGGCAAATCAGACCCTGACAATAGCAGTCGCCACAAACAACAGAGCCAAGTGTTGGTACCAAAGGATACGCCGGGAGTCACGATTATTCGGCCTCTAACCACCTTGGGCTACGATGACGCGCCGATTGGTCATGCTGAAATCGTATTTGATAATGTTCGGGTACCCTTGGAAAATATTCTTCTTGGTGAAGGTCGCGGCTTTGAAATCGCACAGGGCCGTTTGGCGCCGGGCCGTATGCACCACTGTATGCGACTGGTTGGCGCAGCGCAGCGCGCTTTGGAACTAGCATGCAAACGCGCGGTATCGCGTACCACTTTTGGTAAACCGCTGAGCAAGCATCAGTCTGTGCGCGAAGAAATTTCCAAAAGTTTTTCAGAAATTGAAATGGCGCGGCTACTGGTATTAAAAACCTGCAAGCAGATCGACGACCAAGGGCCGATGCAAACGACGGATATGATTGCCGCGACGAAAACAACCGTGCCACTGTTGGTGCAGAATGTCATTGATCGATGTATGCAACTGCATGGTGCAGGTGGCCTAACAGAAGATTATTTTATGGCTGAAGCGTTTAATTATGCGCGCTGGTGTCGCCAAGCTGACGGTCCTGATCAGGTGCATCAGATGGCCTTGGGTAAGCAAATTATAGATCGCTACGCAGTGTAAAGGAGGACGTATGGAGAATACCTTCGAGCTAGATGTGGCTGTGTTGTGCGACTATCTAGAAAGTAATATTGACGGCTTTCGCGGGCCGTTAACCGCCGAGAAATTCGCCGGTGGGCAATCAAACCCCACCTATCTAATTGATGCGGCAAGTGGCAAGTATGTGCTGCGCCGCAAGCCCCCTGGTGAGTTGCTGAAGTCAGCTCATGCCGTTGACCGGGAATACCGAGTAATGAAGGCGCTGGCGCAAAGTGATGTGCCAGTACCCACAATGCGCATACTCTGTGACGACGACAGCGTCATCGGGTCTATGTTTTATGTCATGGATTATATCGATGGCAGAATATTCTGGGACGCGGCATTGCCAACGCAAAGCCCTCAGCAGCGCGGCGCTATTTATGACGCCATGAACCAAGTTTTAGCAAATCTACACAACGCAGATATCGAAAAGCTGGGTTTAAGCGATTACGGGCGGCCCGGTAATTATTTTGAACGGCAGATCAGTCGTTGGACCACCCAGTACCGCGCCAGCGAGACCGAGACCCTGCCTGCCATGGAAACCCTGATCCAGTGGCTTAATGATAACCTGCCCGCTGATGATGGTCTGGTCTGTATTAATCACGGCGATTTTCGTCTCGATAATATGATGTTCGACAACGAGCAGCCAATGGTCTTGGCCTTGTTAGACTGGGAATTATCGACCTTGGGCCACCCCTACGCAGATTTGGCTTACCAATGTATGCAGTTACGTATACCAAGTGACGCCGCCATTCCTGGGCTTGGTGGTATTGACCGGGAGGCCTTAGGCATACCCTCTGAACAAGAGTATGTGCGCCAGTATTGTCAGCGACGTGGCATTGACGGTATCGATAACTGGGTATTTTATTTAGCTTTTGCGTTTTTCCGTCTGAGTGCAATTTTACAAGGTGTGTATAAACGGGCACTTGATGGCAATGCCTCTAGCCAAAAGGCGAAAGACTACGGTGCATTGGCTGCACCGTTAGCTGAATTAGGCGTGGCACTTATTGAAAGCGGCGAGTAAAAGGGTTTGCTAATGAATAGTGCGGTGATAAATAGTTTGGATTTGTCTGGCCGGGTAGCCTTGGTTACCGGCGCGTCGAGCGGTTTGGGCGCGCATTTCGCCAAGGTCTTAGCGCAGGCTGGGGCCGCGGTGGTGCTGGCCGCACGCCGGGTAGACAGATTGCAGGCATTGATGGCAGAAATCGAAAGCGAGGGCGGCAAGGCCATCGCGGTCGCAATGGATGTGAACGATAAGGCGTCTGTGGTGGCCGCGTTTGATCAAGCGGAAGCCGCGTTAGGTGTGGTTGCCATTGTTGTGAATAACGCAGGGGTGGCGGAGCCCAGCCGTTTTGTGGACAGTACTGAGGAGCAGTGGGACTTTGTTGTGGACACCAATCTTCGCGCCGTGTGGCGGGTGTCGCGAGAGGCATCAGCGCGGATGATTAAGGCCGGTGTTAGCGGCAGTATTGTTAATATTGCTTCGATCCTCGGGCTGCAGCCAAGCGCGAATAATAGTTTGTATGCAACCGCGAAGGCGGGGGTGGTGCAGCTAACTAAAAATACCGCCCAGGAATTGTGGCGCAGTAATATTCGGGTCAATGCCTTGTGTCCGGGGTATTTTGAAACCGAGATTAATAGCGACTTTTTCCAAACGGAGAAAGGGCGTCAGTATTTAGGTAAGATACCGCCTCGTCGTCTCGGTCAGATGAATGAACTGAGTATGCCGTTATTATTATTGGCCAGCGACGCCGGTTCTTTTCTTAATGGTGTGGCGTTACCGGTGGATGGCGGGCACTTGGTGCAATCACTCTAAAATGGCAGCATAAAGCGCCCGTTTGCTTTGACCGATTTGCCAGTGGCGGTGGCCGCTAGTGTCAATACAATCTAACAAGTAACACGATACACTTCGTGCTTAATAAATAATGAAATAGAGGTATTTCCGTGGCGAACACAACACCCATTTTAGTCGCATCCGGTCAGTATGTGTTTCGTGATGTGCTTACCGCCGAGAACGCAATGGCGCCTGTCGATATAGCCGCTGAGGCGGCAAAGGTAGCGTTGGCCTCGGCACAGGCGAGTACGCCGCTCGCGGCACATATTGATACCATCGCCTATATTCGCGGATTTATTGATTCGATACCCGGCGGCGCTTGTCCCCTTGGCGCGAGTAATAATGTTCCGCGATCATTGGCTAAGCGCATTGGCGCAGATCCACAAAACGCCATTTACGGCCGCGAAGGCGGGCATTCGCCCCAGCGCTTTGTGAATGAGTTTGCTGAGAAAATTGCCGCCGGTGAAATGACCATGGGCTTGATAGCGGGTGCAGAAGCCACCGGAATTATGAAGCAAGCGATGAAGAGTGGCTTGCCCTTGGATTGGAATGAACAAATTGACGGGCAGCTTGACGACCGCGGTTGCCATCTTCTGTTTACCGAGCACGAAATTCACCACGGTATTACCTTTCCAACCCAAGTTTATCCGCTGTTTGAAAATGCGTGGCGCGCCCGCCACGGTTTGTCGGAATCCGCTCACCGCCAGTTGGCGTCGCGCTTGTTTTCGAAGTTCTCCGAGGTGGCGGCAAGCAATCCCTATTCGCAATTTCCGGTGGTGCGTAGTGCGGAGTTCCTTAATGAGGTGTCTGCAGAAAATTACTGGGTGGCGCGACCCTATACCAAGTGGATGGTGGCGCAAGACGCGGTGAATCAAGGCGCAGCTTTGTTAATGTGTTCGGTAGATAAGGCGGTTGAGCTGGGTATCCCAGAGTCGCAGTGGGTTTACTTACACAGCTACGCCGACGTTGATGACCGCTGGGTGTCCGAGCGCGCAGACTTGGCTGTGTCAGAAACCATGCGCTTGAGTCTCAATGCCGTTTTAGACAGTGTAGGCAAATCGATTGAGCAAATCGATATTATGGATATCTACAGCTGCTTCCCAATTGCGGTGTTAGCCGCTTGTGAGGCCATGGGCTTGGATTGGAATACTGACAAAACACTCACTGTTACCGGGGGGTTGCCGTTCTTTGGTGGGCCAGGAAACAGTTACAGCACTCATGGTATTGCCAGCCTAACTGATGCGCTGCGCAGCAAGCCGCAAGATTTCGGTTTAATTACCGCCAACGGCGGGTTTTTATCGAAACAATCTGTGGGTATTTATTCAGCGCAGGCGCCGACTAAACCTTGCCACAATGCTGATCCAGATTTACAGGCTAAGTTTGACGCTATTCCGCCGGTGAATGTGGTGGAGCAAGCAGAGGGAGTCGGAAGTATAGAAACCTATACGCTGGTGTATAGCCGCGGCGTGCCAACCCTAGGTATGGTCGTTGGCCGATTTGAAGATGGTCGACGGTTTTTAGCCAATACCGGGGCGGACGACGACGCGAGTTTGGCAATAATGGCGGGTGACGAAGAGATGATAGGTCGTCGCATACGGGTGCAGCACGAGGCAAATAAAAATACGTTTAGTTTTGATTTAGGTTGATCAAGGCCATTGCGGGGCTAGAGGTATTGCCGGTATTTTTGTGGTGACATCCCTGTCCAGTTTTTAAATGCCCGGGTAAACGCACTGGCCTCTGAGAAGCCGGTGCGCTGGGCTATTTGCTCAACCGAGAGATTGGACTTACCAAGATAATACAATGCGGTGTCCTGCCGGCATTGGGTTTTGACTTCATTAAAACTTGTTCCCTCATGCGCTAAACGCCGACGCAGCGTTTGTGGGTGTAAATGCAGTTGGGCGGCGATCTCGTCGATGCCGGGGGTGTTAATAAGGTTTTTGTTAAGAATGACCCGCACCTGTGCTGTCCAGCTCTTCTCGTCATACTGCTGAATCAAAAAAACCAGATTGGGGTGCTGTAAAAAGCGCTGTAGCGACTGTTCATTTTGCTTGCTGGGTATTTCGGCCAAGCTGCTATGAAAAATCATCTCGGTTCGGGGCTGGTTAAAGTACACTGGCTGGCCTAGAAAAAGGTGGCGGTACTCTGCCGCATGCGCGGGGGCAGGGTATTCTAGATTGACTGCAATCAGCGGCAAGTGCTGCTGTGTGATCCAGCTACTGAAGCGATGAAGATTAAACAATACTAATTCAAAGGCATAGTTTTGGTAGGCAAAGCTCGCGTCACCACGTTTAATTGTTAAACGTGCTTCATCACCGGTAATCTCAAAGTGGGGTTGTAGCCCCCATTCAAACATTTGGTAAAACCGACAATAGCGGGCAAGAGCGTGGCCTAAGGTGGCACAGTTGATCACCGAATAGCACATATTATTCCAGGTGCCGGGGGTGTAGCGTCCCGGTCCGTAGCCCAGAAACTCATCTTTTAAGGCGCGAATGGTGATGGTTTGCAGCTTGCCGAGTTTTACTGCGGGTACTCGGGCATGTTGTTGATTGAGTAACTCACTGGAGATACCCGCTTCGTTTAGCAGCTGTTTTGGATCCAAGCCTTTCTCAACGGCGTTATGCAGAACCGCATGTAGGAAGTAGTTGGCAACTGATATGTTGCGCATTGAGGTTATGCTACTCATTATTTCAGCTTATGGCATTCACAAAGGATTTCACGGCGTTGATGACTGCCGCAGTGCTGACAATCATAACAGGCGTTTCTTTGCTAGGATAAGTATCGCAGGTTCATATAGGTAAAATAGACTATATTCCACAGAAGCTTTGTGTATTACCGTGGATGCTAGGGCCATTTTATACCTTAAGGTCGATGCACTATAAGAGCTGGGACCACTCAGCACGTGAAAATGGGAAGAGTGTGAGATATGCCGAAATGTAAACTACAGGCCATACCCTTATTTTTAAGGTCTTCTACCCGCCGTGCAATATCGCCGATATCTGTGTTTTTGCTGCTCGCTGCGCCAAGTGTATTTGCCGCGACTGCGGAGCCTATGCTACTTGCAAGAGTTGATGATTTAGCCAGCCTTAGCCTTGAATCTTTGATGAATATCGACGTGGTTTCAGTCTCCAAGCGCAGCGAACCCTTGCAACAATCCCCTGCTGCGGTCTTTGTTTTGGACGGTAGCAGTATCATTCGCTCGGGCGTTAAAAGTATTCCTGAGGCACTTAGATTGATCCCTGGTTTGCAGGTTGCGCGGCTGGATTCCCATACCTACGCAATCACAGCGCGGGGCTTTAACTCAACGGTTGCTGACAAATTAGAAGTCCTCATGGATGGGCGTAGTTTGTACACACCCATGTATTCTGGCGTGTTTTGGGACGCGCAAGATACCTTGATGGAAGATATTGAGCGTATTGAGGTTATTCGTGGCCCTGGCGCTGCCCTATGGGGTGCTAATGCCGTAAATGGCGTTGTTAATATTGTTACCAAATCGGCGGAAAATACGCAGGGTGGCCTTGAGCAAATGGGCGGTGGCGGTGAATTTAAAGGATTCGCAGCTTGGCGCTACGGCGGTAAAGTGGGCGAGAAAGGCCACTACCGCGTTTACGCGAAAACCACGCATTATACTGCCCAAGAGGCGGCAGGCGCAGGCGATGCTGGCGATGCCTGGAATCATGATCAGCTTGGGTTTCGAACGGATCTGGTACTGAGCGATCGGGATACCCTGACCTTGCAGGGCGATATGTATAAGGAAAGGATTGCGAATTCGCTGAGTAGTAAGGACGAGGCTATTAGTGGCCACAATCTAATAGCGCGGTGGAAACATCGCTATGACGATGGCGCGGATACGGAAGTGCAATTCTTTTACGATCAAACCAGTCGCGACGAAACAAGAACCTTTGCAGAAGATCGCAATATTTATGACCTAGAAGTAAAACATCGTTTCTCAATTGGTGAACGCCAGAATTTTGTAATAGGCGGCGGCTATCACACGACGGACGATAAGATTGACAGCCTTAATCCAGGCTTGCTTCAGTTTTTACCACCTACGCGAAAAGATGAAACATTAGATGTGTTTGCGCAGAATCAAATTGAGCTGGTTGAAGATAAGCTTCATCTCACTTTAGGGGCCAAATACGAAAATAATGATTATACAGGCGATGAATTTCAGCCGAGTGTACGCTTTAGTTATATTGTTAATGAGCAAAATACGGTATGGGGCGCGATATCGCGTGCGGTTCGAATTCCAAATCGGCTTGACCATACTTTAGAAATATTCGGCGGTGTTCTGATCGGTGATGAGAATTTCACTTCAGAAGAAGTGATTGCCTATGAGCTGGGGTATCGCACGATATTAAGTTCGGTGCTTTCCGCTGACACGGCAATTTTTTATAATGAATATGATTCCCTGCGCTCTTTTACTGATGACTTTCTGAACCCGCAAACTTTGCCGGTTCGCTTTGTGAATGATGGTGCCGGTAGAACCCACGGTGTTGAACTCACAGTACGTTGGGAGCCAGCGCCTGAAGTAAAGGTTTTAGCGAGTTACGTCTACATGGATATGGATATTGCTGCAAAATTTGGTAGTGGCGATGTGAATATCGAGCAAAATGATGAAAATGACCCGAATAGTAAACTTAGCCTAAGGCTAGATTGGGATATTCGGCCCAATTGGTCTTTACAGACCCGGGCGCGGTGGGTTGATAGCCTCGATGACCTCGGCGTTGACGCCTACACTGCTGTTGATCTTACCAGTATTTGGCGAGTAAGCCCCAGCGTGGAACTCTCAGTGGTGGGTAGCAATCTTTTCGATCCACAGCATTCAGAGTTTAGCGGTGGTTATGAGGTTAGCCGCAGCGTACATGGGCAGTTTACATGGCACTTCTGATTCAGAGAATCCGCTTGCGGATGCGCGCAGTTACTTCGGCCATTCGATCATACCTAGTCGCAATGCTAGTCGTGTTCAGTCATTCGGCCGTAAGTTATGCCGACGGTACAGAGTTGGAATACCGCGTTAAATCGGCATTTTTATATAACTTTACCAAATTTATTGAGTGGCCTAGTGCTAGTCAAACGAAATCAGACTTCGTTATGTGTGTTGCAGGTAATCCGGAGTTGCACGCGAAGTTAGTTGAAACGATTGGTGATAAACAAAATAGTGGTATGCCGATCAAATTTAGTCGTATTCAACATCCTGGTGAAGCGCAAAATTGCCAATTGCTGTTTCTCGGGTTTTCAGAGGCGGAGCGCTTAAATGACTGGGTCGGGGCTCTCTCGAATGAGGCCGTATTAACGGTAAGCGACGACTCTGGTTTTATTGCTATGGGCGGCATGATTCAGTTTGTAATTGTTGATGGCAAGATTCGTTTTGATATAAACCAATCTGCGGCCAATCGTTTGAGTATTAAAATGAGTTCAAAATTACTGGGGTTGGCGCGCAATGTCATTTGATTCCTGCTTAGGGAAATATCATTATGCGGGGAGTTGATCTTCCAATCCGCTCGAAATTATTGGCCGCTATTGTTGGGACCACGTCTATATGCTTGGTGATCACAGGTTTAGTATTCGTTATCTATAGTTGGTTTAATGTCCGCGAGAGTTTAGATAATAATCTGTCAGCAGTTGCTGAAGTTTTTACTCTCAATACTACGGCGGCTCTTAGCTTTAATGATGCACCGGCCGCTACTGAAATCCTGTCGTCCTTGCGGGCAAAGGAGGAGGTGTTGCAAGCCTGTATTTATAAGCTTGACGGCGCAGGCGCTGAGCATTTTTTTGCGCGCTACAGCCGCGATAGCAGTGTGCGGGAGCGGTGTCCGGAAACTCCGCCAAATCAAAACACTTACACCCATAATCACTTAATCGTAGTGAGTCCTGTTTTATTAGGTGACGAGAAAATAGGAAGCGTTTTTATTGAACGCGGCTTAAATGATCTCTGGGAGTCAACGCGGCTAGACAGTATGGTCGTTGGCTTAATGGTGCTGGCGAGCATTGTAATCGCCTCAGTTTTGTCCCTTTTTTTGCAGCGTTTAATTTCAAAGCCGATCTTAGGCTTGCTTGAAACCACCAAAAAAATCTCGATCGCGGGGGATTATTCTCAACGGGCAATACCGACGGGAAAAGATGAGATTGGCGAGTTGATTTCGGGTTTTAACAATATGCTTACGCAGATTGAAAGCCGCGATATTGATTTGGAAGCGGCTCGCGCGGAATTGGAACTGCGTATTGAGCAGGCGGATATTGCCAATGCGGAGCTTGAAGATGCGCTATCGCGACTAAGAGAAACCCAAGAGCAATTGGTTAATAATGAGAAAATGGCGTCTTTGGGTGGTTTGGTTGCTGGCGTAGCCCACGAGATCAATACCCCTGTTGGTGTTGGCGTGACGGCCGCAAGTACGCTGCGTGAAGACACCAAGGCGACAACTGAACTCTATGAAACAGGGGAGTTAACCAACTCTGCACTCAAACGGTATTTTTCAACGTGCATGCAGGCGACCGAGATTATTTTGGGGAATTTGCAGCGCGCCGCCGATCTAATTCATAGTTTTAAGCAGGTTGCTGTAGATCAGACCAGCAGCGAATACCGCATGTTTGAACTCAAACGTTATATTGATGAAACCCTGCTGAGTCTTAAACCAAAACTGCGCAGCACCGATTTGAAGGTAGACGTTGAATGTGATCCAAATTTGGCAATCAATTCTGTGCCAGGGGCAATGTCACAGATTATAACCAACTTGGTAATGAACTCGGTGCAGCACGGTTTTGATGAGGGTGATAAGGGCAACTTGCGAATTGTGGTAGAAGAGCAGCCAAGTAAAATTCTTATTCATTACAGCGATGACGGCAAGGGTATGCCGCCCGAAGTTGTTAAAAAAGTATTTGAGCCGTTTTTTACCACCCGCCGAGGTTCTGGTGGCAGTGGCTTGGGCATGCATATTGTCTTTAATTTGGTCACCCAGCAGTTAAAGGGCAAGGTGGAAGTGAAGAGCACTTTGGGCCAGGGCACGACGGTTGAGATTGCATTTCCGAAGAAAGAGATAGACTGAACACAAAGCAGAGCGTCGCACTGATTTTTCTTTATGAAGGGCGTGTGCGCGAACTGCGCTAATAGAAAAATGGTGTCCCCGACAGGATTTGAACCTGTGACCTGCCCCTTAGGAGGGGGCCGCGCTATCCAGCTGTGCCACGGGGACATCAAGTGCGCTGACGTCATTAGTCTGCGCGCCGCAGATTCTATAGTGAATGACGCTGTGAATCAAAAAAAGCCTTATTTTACCAGCGGTTCGCTGTATCTCGGCTCACTGTCCCAAGGGAAGTGGATCCAGGTATCTTGACTAAACTCCCGCACAAAATGCTCAGCCAAGACTTTGGCTTGGGGTTTGGCATAAATGGTGACGAAGCAGGCTTTTGGCAGGAGCTCTTTGGCTATTTTGGCCGTTCCGCCGGTGTCGACAAGGTCGTCAACAAGTAAATAGCCGTCACCGTCGCCTTCGACGGTTTTCAGTATGTTGATCTGACCTTGTTGGTCGTGGTCATAGCTGGCGATACATAAGGTGTCGACCACGCGCAAATTTAATTCTCTTGCCAATATCGCGCCCGGTACCAGGCCACCTCGAGCAATACTGATGATGCCTTTCCAGGAGCGGTCAGTCAGTTTACGGGCAAGGTCGCGGGTGTCACGGTGCAATTCGTCCCAGCTTAAGTAATAGACAGGTGTATTGGTGTCCGGCATGGCGGTGACCTTTGGGCTTTAGGCAAAGGTGGCAGATTGTGCCGGATGGGCGCTTTCATCGCAAGACTTGGCTGATATACAGAGGATCGGCATGTCGATAAATTGACAATTTTGATGTAAGGGAGCGCGTCAGAAATGCTATAGTCAAAAAACTGACTTTTACGTGGTTTGATCATGCACTCAGAATTAAAACTACTCATCATGGCACCGGAGGAAATTGCACAGCGTGTGCAGGCGGTCTTGACGGCGTTGGGTGAATCAACGGTCAGTGCCGATTGGCGTTCAGCCAAGTTCAGTGAGTGGCATGCGGTTTTTTGTGCCGATCTTAGCTCTGAGCAGCGTGATTGCTTGGCACTCGCGGCCTCGAATTCTCTGCAAATAGTTGCAATGACTGACAATGGTATTGACGTTGCCGGCGCGGAATCCGGCGCGCACTTTGTTTTGGATCGCCGTTGCTATTACCTTGATGTATTAGAAATTTTGTATCGGCTTAGATCGCGGTTGTCAGTCTCGGGCGCGCTGCTAAGTGATGCGGTTTTAGGTGATGAGGTGGTCGGCAGTAGTCCAGCCATTTGTGAGCTTCGGCGTTTAACGCGCCAAGTTGCCGATAAAACAGTCACAGTGCTTATTACTGGCCCGTCCGGTGCGGGTAAAGAGCTGGTTGCGCGCAGTTTGCACAATCAATCTCGGCGTCATAATGCGCCGTTTGTGCCGATTAACTGCGGAGCCATTCCGCGAGAATTATTAGAAAGTGAGCTTTTTGGTCATGAGCGGGGCGCTTTTACCGGGGCAATTTCGAGCCGTGCTGGACGGTTTGAACTTGCCGAGGGCGGAACCTTGTTTCTCGATGAAATTGGCGACATGCCCCTTGATATGCAGGTGAAGATATTGCGGGTACTGCAGGAGCGTCAGTTCCAGCGGGTAGGCTCCGAGAAGACCCGCGCGGCCGATGTGAGGATTGTGGCAGCGACCCATCGTGATTTAGAAGCAATGATTGCGGCTGGGGAGTTTAGGGAAGACCTTTTTTATCGTTTGAATGTGTTTCCCCTGCAGGTGCCCCCGCTGGCGGCGCGTCCTGAGGACGTTCCGCATTTAGTGCGAGTACTGTGTAAGCAATTGGCAGCTGACGGCCTCGGTGAGTTGCGACTGGCGCCCTCGGCGCTGGCGTCACTATGCCAGCATCATTGGTCTGGGAATATTCGTGAGTTGGCTAATTTACTCGAGCGACTCGTAATCATGTTTCCAGACACCGTAGTGGGGCTTGCTGATCTGCCCGAAAACTACCGCTATGGCGAGGAATCGTGGCGCGGCACTGGTGGTACCGCAGCGCCTTCATCAGCGGCGGTTACGGAGCCCGTAGTGGGCCTTGGGCGGGAGTTGCCGCCGGAGGGCATGGATATGAAAGCGCAATTGCTGGCGCTAGAGAAAACGTGGATTGAGCAAGCCTTGGCAGCACATGGTGGGGTGGTGAGTAAGGCCGCCCAGCATTTGGGGCTGCGTCGCACGACCTTAATTGAGAAAATACGGAAACTTGCTATTCAAACTTAGTGTTAGAGCCCGAACTAACCACCAGAGAGTTTTACTTGAAAGCCTTTGCCTTCGAGCAGGCTTTTTAAGGTTTGGCGGTGGTCCCCCTGAAATTCCATCTCGCCGTCTTTGATTGCGCCGCCCGTACTGAGCTTTTGGCGTAATTCTTTGGCGAGGGCTTTTAGCGCCGCGTCGTCTAAGAGCACACCGTTCACAATGCTAACCCCTTTTCCTTTACGGCCCTTGGTTTCGCGACGAATACGGGCAATACCGTCGCCCTCGGGCACGCCGGTATTGCGGGCTTTACACTGGCACTGGTCGTTTGCTTGCTGACACTCTGGGCAGAGGCGGCCTTGGTCGGTGGAATATACAAGTCGAGACACGATTTTCTCCTATTTTGCGCTGTGCTGATTATAATGGCAGCGCGCTGTAAGCGGCGCATTTCTCGTAAAATTTATCAGCGGAGTATAGGCAATGGCCAGTGATGTATCTGCCCAACTAATTGATTTGCAAAGCCAGTTTGCTTTTCAGGAAGATCTTCTTGCGGCTTTGAACGAGCGGGTGGTTGCCCAGGACCGGGAATTGCAGAATTTGCGTAATGCGATTAGCCAGCTTAATGAACAAATGCGCCAGCAAAGCATGGCGTCAGACGGTGCCAATCAGGCTATTGAAATAGACCGTCCGCCCCATTATTGATGGGTGTATAGATCAGCTAAAGAAAACCTTGGGACGTTTGGCCCCAAGGTTATTGGCGGGGCCTATTTTAAAACTGAAACTTCTTCTGCCTGCGGGCCTTTTTCGCCTTCACTCAAGACAAATTCAACGAGCTGACCTTCGTTTAAACTACGGCGACCGCGACCTTGGCCTCGAATCGAGCGAAAGTGCACGAAAACATCCCCGCCTGCATCGCGAGTAATAAAGCCGTAGCCTTTACTTACGTTAAACCATTTTACGGTGCCGCGTTCGCGCTGACTTTTAAACTTGTCGGCTAAGTTGGGCAAGCTAGGAGATAGCAGCATGGTGAGGGTAATGCCGATGCCAACAATGGCTGCCGGTAGTATTTGCAGTGTGTCTAATCCGAGAAGTTGGAGAGCCCAAAGGCTGGCGAAACTTAAGGTGGCAATAAAAATAATTCTAATTATCAGTAACATATGAATCCAAATATAGCTGAGATGAAATGACGCAAAGTGCTGTTTATGGGTCGTTTAAGTATAAACCCGGCGCGGATCATAGCATTTTTAGTCACTAACGTCGCGGGGTAGGTGTAGATCCTGATTAGGGCGTGGTTAGGACTGGTATTTAGCGCGGAACCAGACACGAAAAGTGTGGATTTCCCAGCTTCGTAAGCTAGGCTCTAGAGTAGGTGTTTATAGTCGAGTGCGGTGATTTAGTGGAAATTACGCATGGTGGCGAGCGCGGCTTGCGGGCATTCTTATCGGGTTATAGTCGGTTGGGGTAGTAACGTGCGCGATTGGGTGAAATCTAAGGATGGAATAGTTGACGAGAAAAGGAATCGCGTAATTCTCAACGCGTCAATTGTTTTGCTCTTCGCATTAATGTTAATGATTACCGCGACTGAAGTCCTGCGTTTTATGGATGCGACAGCGAAAGTTGATAATACCCTGTATTTTACCTCCCAGCTCCACACCCAAGAAGATGCGCTATTTGCCTTAGATGCAGCTACCAGTCGTGGACTTATTATTAAAGAGTTTACTGACGCGATCGATGCGGGTGATTTGTTTGTGGCCGATAGTATACGGACGCGCTTAGTCTCTGCACGTCAGCTTTTACTCAGCGAGAGTATGCTGGGCTTCCCCAAGGAGACGAGAGTTGATCTTGCGCGCTTATTGGGGGTGTATTTAAGTTATGAGCTAAGTAGGTCTGAATTAAATCAGTTTGAAAATTCTAAAGCGAATGTCATTCCATTAAGCCCAGAAGTCGATACCGAGACTTTAATCAATTACTTGCAGAGTTTGAGGGTATTTCAAAAAAACTGGATCGCCAATTTGGCGTCGGAAGGCTTGATTGAACGCCGCTCGCTGTCGTTTCATTCTTTGCTGGTTTTGATTTTTGTCCTGCTGGGCTTTATTCCCTTATCCACCGGTATTGTAACGTCGCGGCATTTTGCTCGTGAACATAAGCAGTTGCTGAATACTCAGGAGTACTTTGATCGGCTGATAAGCAGTTTACCTGGCGTTGTCTTGTTAACAAATCGCAGCGGCGAAATCATTGCAGCAAGTGAGGCTGCGTCGCAGTTTTTGGGGCATCCTAAAGACTGGTACCTTCAAGCGACAATGGCGCAGGTGCTGCCGAAGAGATTCTTGCAGCAATATCAGCTGTATAGCCAAAATTACCTTGATTCGAAAGCTGATATGGCCAAAGGACGCGAACTTTTAGTTGTCGATGCCAACGGTAAAGAGTTGCCGGTAGAGCTGCATTTCGGCGATTTTAAAACTGAAGAGGGTGATGTTCTGGTCGTTTGCTTACAGGATGTAAGTGATCGACGTGCTGTAGACCAGCGTTATCAGCGAGTCCAACGCCGCTTTGATATGGCAATGACAGCGTCTCGAGATGGTCTGTGGGATTGGGACCTTGAGAGCAATGAAGTAATTTTCAGCGAGTCGTGGCTGGAGATGGTGGGCATCGCTAGCGGACACCCCCTCGATAGTATTGAAGTATTTGAAGACTGTGTGCTTCCTGAAGATCGTCCACATGTAAAAGCACAGTTTGCTACGTTTTTGCGAAGCAAGGATACTTTGCTTCGGATGGAACATCGTTTGCGCTGTCGTGACGGTCGCGTTATCGATATTTTTAGTCGCGCTTGTGCCCAGCGTGACAGCAAGGGTAAAGTTTTACGGATCGTTGGGGTGCATTCCGATGTTACCTCTTTCAAGGTGGCTGAGCGCGAGGTATTGCGCTTAAACCGCAATTTGGAAGACCGTGTACGTTTACGTACCCAGCAACTGGAAAATGCCTTAGCCAGCGCAGAGGCTGCGAATAGTGCCAAAGCGGTTTTTTTGTCGGTTATGGGGCATGAGATTAGAACACCAATGAACGGTGTGATTGGCATGACTGATTTGTTGGCCAAATCTAAGCTGGACGGTGAACAAAAAATGATGGTGGACACTGTCCGCCGTTCCTCGCAGAGTCTGCTGGCAACCCTCGACAATATTCTCGATTACGTAGCACTTGAGTCGGGAAGTGCGGTGATAGCGCCAGCCGAGTTTCAGCTTGTGGAATTTGTTGAAGGCGTCGCCGATAGCTTTGGCCAGCAAATTGCTCGAAATAAGCAGCGATTTATTCTGCATATCGATACGGCGGTCCCTGCTACCGTGGTTGCTGATTCAAGCTACTTGCGTAAGGTGTTATTAAATCTGCTCGATAATGCGATTAAGTTCTCTGTATACACTTCACCTCATGGCGTTATTCAATTGCGATTGGGCCTAGCTGCGGATCAGTCTGACGTCGTGGCCGGGCAGCAGCGTTTGGAAATAAAAGTCATTGATAATGGTGTTGGTATTTCCGGTGAACAACGCACTCAGCTATTCGAGCCCTTTGTGCAAATTGAGAGCACTCGGGCCAGGCGTTTTGGAGGCACCGGCTTAGGCTTAGCGATTACTGCAAAAATGGTCCATTTAATGGGTGGGCAAATTGCATTAACAAGTAGCTCTGGTGAAGATACCTGTTTTGCTGTGCAGCTGTTGGTTGAGGTGCCTGAAGTGTCGGCGGTAGTTCGAGCGGATCGTGATTGTGCCGTGTTTACCTGTATTCCTGATGAGACCTTACGCAGTGCGGTACTCGGCAGTCTAGAGGCGAGTGGCTATGAGGTTGAGTCGTTGGAGTCAGTTTCTGAGGTAACGGCAAAAACGAAAGACATAAGCCGACCTGTGATTGTTTTGGCTATGGAGGATGACGATGAAATGCAGGATTACTGCGATAGACAAAAAATTAAAATGCTGAAGCTATGGGCGCGACCACGTGATAAGGCAATTCTTAGGGTAGGCCGTGTGTATACCGATCCTCTTCTGCCTTCTGCACTTCTTCGTGTCTTGGAACGCGAGCAGCGTGTGGTCAGTCCCGGTTTGGCGGGCGGCGATACTGGTTTATAAGTGCTGTTATCAGACTTTAATAACGTCTTCAGCCTGCAAGCCCTTTGGACCACTGATTAAATTAAACTCCACAGCTTGGCCCTCGTCTAAAGTACGGTAACCTTCGCCGCGAATCGACCGAAAATGCACAAACACATCACTACCTTCCGTGTGGCTGATAAAACCAAACCCTTTGGCGTTGTTAAACCATTTAACAGTGCCAGAGACGCGTTCACTCATCGTTGTACCTCGCTGTATTGTTTGTGGCAGGGCATAAGTAATTTCAAAAATTGCGGTAAAGGATCGCGGCGTTGCCGATTACTGGCACGTATAGATCTGGGATTTATTGAAAGTTCAGGGAAAGCGGGGGCGTTGCAGCTACTGCTAGAGCGGAGGCGCGCGACTAAGGGCTGCGCTTGGTAAATACGTGCAAGCATCACTATATGGCGGGGTATCGGGCCAGTGTTAGGCCCTACTATAACTGCTTCAGCGTATTTGTCTACGGTTTGCGCAGTAACGGTAGGGCTATACCTGGTTTGGCGAGTTTTCTAGAGTGCTTGGATGCTCTTTATTTGCTCAGACAGGGTTTGCTGCGCAGCTTGTTGGGCAGCGAGCTTTTCTTGCTCTTTGGCCACAACGTCGGCAGGCGCTTTGGCCAAGAACCCAGCATTGCCTAGTTTGCCTTGAATCCGCTGAATATCTTTGTCGAGCTTTTGTACTTCCTTCTCAAGACGGGCAATTTCTGCGACTTTGTCGATTAAACCTGACATCGGGACCAAAACTTCCATGCTGCCAACTAATTGGGTGGCTGACATGGGGGCTTCGTCGCTGGCAGTTAGCCATTGGATGTCGTCCAGTTTTGCGAGTTTGGTCAGCGCTTGGCGGTTGCCGTTGAGGCGACGCAAGTCTTCTTCGCCGCCGTTTTTCAATATCAAACTGAGTGCTTTACCCGGTGGTACGTTCATTTCACCACGAATATTACGGATGGCGAGAATGACACTTTTTAACCACTCGGCGTCAGCTATTGCGTCATTGTCGACCTTGTCCAGTGCGGCGATAGGGTATGCCTGCAGCATAATCGTATCGTAGCTGTTTGCCTGGCTTGCCCCGGCAATTGGTGCGACTCGCTGCCAAATTTCTTCGGTAATAAAGGGCATGAAGGGGTGGGCCATACGCAAGGTGGCTTCTAAGACCCGAATTAATGTGCGGCGCGTGCCACGCTTGGCTTCAACGCTGGCATTGTCGTCCCACAATACGGGTTTAGAGAGTTCTAGGTACCAATCGCAGTACTCGTTCCAAATGAATTCGTAAATCGCTTGGGAGGCGTGGTCAAGACGGTAGGCGCTCATGGCCTCGGCGACGGTTTGTTCGGTTTGTTGCAAGCGCGAGATAATCCAGCGGTCTGCCAAGCTCAGTTCAACAGCTTCGCCATTGACGCCGCAATCTTGCTCTTCGGTGTTCATCAACACGTAGCGAGCGGCGTTCCAAATTTTATTGCAGAAGTTGCGGTAGCCTTCGAGGCGTTTCATATCCCAGTTAATGTCGCGGCCCGTTGATGCCAGCGAAAACAGCGTAAAGCGTAGCGCGTCGGTGCCGTGAGCACCAATGCCCTCTGGGAATGTGTTGCGCGTGGCCTTGGCGATTTTCTCGGCCAGCTGCGGTTGCATCATATTGCCGCAGCGCTTGTCGAGTAGCGCGTCCAGCTCAATACCGTCGATCATGTCCAGTGGGTCTAAGACATTGCCCTTAGATTTGGACATTTTCTGACCCTGCTCATCGCGGATCAGACCTGTGACGTAAACGGTTTTGAAGGGGACTTGTGCTTCGCCGTTTTCGTCTTTATTAAAGTGCATGGTCATCATGATCATGCGCGCAACCCAGAAGAAAATAATGTCGAAGCCGGTAACCAGAACATCGGTGGGGTGGAAGGTTTTTAGGCGCTCAGTCTGTTCCGGCCAGCCTAGGGTGCCGAAGGTCCAGAGTGCGGAGCTGAACCAAGTATCCAGTACGTCGTCATCTTGTTTGAGCTCAATGCTGTCGGCCAGCTGGTATTTCTCTCTTGCCTCAGCTTCGTTGCGGGCAACATAAATATTGCCCTCCGTGTCGTACCAAGCGGGAATACGGTGTCCCCACCACAGCTGCCGAGAGATACACCAGTCCTGAATGTCGCGCATCCAGCTGAAATACATGTTTTCGTATTGCTTGGGTACAAATTCGATGCGGCCGTCTTCTACCGCTTCTATCGCAGGCTTGGCGAGGGCTGCCGTGGCAACAAACCACTGATCGGTGAGCATGGGCTCAATAACGAGGCCTGAACGGTCGCCGCGGGGGACTTTGAGGCCGTGATCGTCGACTTTTTCAAGCAGGCCGGCGCTGTCTAAATCTGCAACAATAATTTTGCGCGCCGCGTAGCGGTCTAAACCGACGTAGCTGGCAGGCAGGGTATTATCAATGTCGGTATTTTCTGAGCTGTCGCTATTAAATATTTCGGCTTCTGTGCGGACGGCTGCGTTTTGGTCGAGGATGTTGATCATCGGCAGTTTATGGCGCTGGCCAACTGCGTAGTCATTAAAATCATGGGCTGGGGTTATTTTCACGCAACCCGTGCCGAATTCCCGGTCTACGTAATCGTCGGCGACAATGGGGATGAGACGACCGACCAGTGGCAGGGTGATGAATTTGCCGATCAGCGAAGCATAACGCTCGTCTTTGGGATTTACCGCAACGGCGGTGTCACCAAGCATGGTTTCGGGGCGCGTTGTCGCAACGACTAAATAGGTCTTGCCATCGCTGGTGGTGGCGCCGTCGGCAAGTGGGTAACGGAAGTGCCACATAAAGCCTTTTTCGTCAGTGTTTTCGACTTCAAGGTCAGAGATGGCGGTGTGCAGTTTTGGGTCCCAATTAACAAGACGCTTGCCGCGATAAATGAGCTTGTCGTCATAGAGGCGAACAAAGACTTCTTGTACGGCTTTGTAAAAACCGTCGTCCATCGTGAAGCGTTCGTGGTTCCAGTCTACCGAAGCGCCAAGGCGGCGCAGCTGGCGGGTGATGGTGCCGCCAGACTCCTCTTTCCACTCCCAAACCTTGTCTAAAAAGGCGTCGCGGCCAAGATCGTGGCGAGTTTGACCGGTTTCGGCGGCGAGCTTACGCTCGACCAACATTTGCGTGGCAATACCCGCGTGGTCGGTACCCACCTGCCAAAGTGTGTTTTTACCCTGCATACGGTGGTAGCGGGTGAGGGCATCCATGATGGAATCTTGGAAGGCGTGACCCATGTGCAGACTGCCGGTGACATTCGGCGGCGGAATCATGATGCTGTATGCGTCGCCTTTGCCCTGGGGTGAAAAATAGCCTTTTGCTTCCCAGTTTTGGTACCACTTTGTTTCGATGTCGGCCGGCTGAAATGTCTTGTCCATGGTGTCTCGTTAATCTGTGGTAGCGATAAATGACGCCGCCTGAGCCACGGTTTATAACACGGGCTAAATAAGGATGCGGCGATTAAAAAGGGAGCAAGTATACTGATTTTTAACCGCGCTGGCTAAAGCTCTAGGGGATTTATATAGCGGGCTTTTAGTCGTTGCGGTGTGCTTGCTCGTACCAGCGTTCGAGTAGTGATGCGTCTAGGCTGAGCAGTCGTTTGCGTAATTCGGCTTCGATGTTGGGCATCATGGAATCAATGACGTCTTGAATTAATAATTCACGTGCGTAGTCGCCGTCATCTGCGCGCGTGGGCTGTCGATAGGCTTCTGCTGCCGCAGGGGGCTGCGGTGCGCCCTGAAACGCTATGCCGGCATCGCTAAAGCGCAGTTCATCATTTTCTAGTGAGGCGTAATCCGAGCGGGGTGCTGGTTCAATGATGTCTTCTAATAAAGGTATTGACGCTGGGTCAATGCCATTGGTATCGAGCAGTACTGCTTGCAAGGCCTCGAGTTCCCCAAGTAGGGGTTTGTCTTTTTCCATAGTCTTGTCAGCTGTTAATCGTGTGAGAGTTGAGAGGGTAGCCGCGATTTTTGTAGTAACTATAGCGTTGCCGAGACGCTTGTAAACTGCTCTCTTCGTGGCTAACAATCTCGGCGAGGCGCTGAAAGCGACTAAAGAACGTCGGCATTTCGCGAGCGGTGTTAATTAACACATCGCAATGCTCGCCGGCGTATTCGCCGCAGCCGACTAACACCGGATTATTGTCACCGGGATGGCAGCTGTGCGGAATAAAGCTTTCGTCGCGTAAATTCCATAACAGGGTATTAACCGCGTCAGCGGTATCGCTGTCATCGCAGTGCAGATAGACGTCGTGACCGCTTCGATAGGCTTTCTCCGCCAAGCGGCAGGCGTAGTGCATTGCCGCCGTGACGGTGTCCAATCTAAGGATGTAAAAGTCTATCTTCGTCATGTTTTAAGCGTCGACCTTGCTCATCAAATAGTGGCAAAGCAAGCTCACCGGACGGCCTGTTGCACCTTTGTTGGCGCCACCGATCCAGGCTGCGCCGGCGATGTCTAAGTGTGCCCAGCGGTAAGCTTTGGTAAAGCGCGATAAAAAGCAGGCGGCGGTTACGCTGCCGGCTTCGGGGCCACCGATATTGGCGATGTCAGCAAAATTGCTGTCGAGCTGGTTTTGGTACTCATCCCACAATGGCATATGCCAGGCGCGGTCTTGGGCGAGGCGGCCCTGTTCGAGTAATTCCTGTGCGAAGCTGTCCTCGTTGCTGTACAGGCCGGAAGCGTGTTTGCCCAAGGCAACGACGCAGGCGCCGGTTAAGGTGGCTATGTCGATAACCGAGGCTGGTTTGAAACGTTCGGCGTAACTGAGCGCATCGCACAGTACTAAACGGCCTTCCGCGTCGGTATTGAGTATTTCAATGGTTTGGCCAGACATACTGGTTACTACGTCACCGGGTTTGGTGGCGCCACCGCTTGGCATATTTTCAGCTGCAGCGACGATGCCGACCACATTGAGCTTTAAGTCCATTTCAGCGATAGCGTTCATGGTGCCGACCACGCTCGCGGCACCGCACATATCGTATTTCATTTCATCCATTTTGGCGCCGGGCTTTAAGCTAATACCACCGGTGTCGAAGGTGACGCCTTTGCCAACCAGCACATGTGGCTGCGCGCTTTTTTTGCCCCCCTTGTATTCAATTACAATCAGGCATGCGGGCTGGTCGCTGCCCGCGCTAACAGACAGCAGGGCGCCCATGCCGAGTTGCTTCATTTTTTTCTCATCGAGCACGCTTACGGTGACTGATTCAAACTTGCGGCCTAGGCTGCGGGCTTCACTGGCGATGTAAGTGGGCGTGCAGATGTTTCCTGGAAGGTCGCCTAGTTCGCAGGCGGTGTTTATGCCCTTGCCAATACTGCTGCCGACTTGGATTGCCTGGCGGTTGCTCTCGGTGTTTCCGCCTTGAAGGGTGACACGGCGAACCGATAGAGCAGGCTTGGGCTTGCTGACGGTGGCGGTATAACGATAGCTTGAGCTAACTAATAATTGGGCAATGCGTTGATGCTGCCAGTTTGGTTTACGATCGCTGACGCTAATATTGTCGAGGAGGTAGCTAGTGTCTTTGCAATCTGCGGCCGCTGGCGCGGCAAAGCTGGCTTGAATGATTTTGTCGAAGTCACTGTCGCTGAGTTTGTCCTTGTCGCCTTGGCCGACTACTAGTAGTCGCCGGGCTTTAAGGCCACTGAGGCTTGGTAAGTATAAAGTTTCAGCTAACTTAGCCTTAAAATCACCGCGCTTAATCATTTGGCTGAGGACGCCACCGCTCGCCGAGTCCACGGCTTTTGCGAGGTCGGAGCTCAGCGCGGCGTCAGTGATAAGAATCAGGCAATCGGTATTAACGGTGGTAACATCTTTACAAGGCTTAAGGCTAATTTGCATGGATACTCTCGCAGACAGTGGGCGGATTGATGATAATGCAGCCATTATTATGGACTGACCGCGCGGATTGGCAACAGCGCGGCGTAAATGCAGTGTTCTGGGCTTAGTGTAAAGGGTATCATCTGCGCGTGAAATACTTAGACATAAAGACACGACGCGCTTTTTGCAATTGATGACGAGCTGGGCGGTGGAGAGATAGCTGTTTGATTTTATTTAGATACCTTGCCAGCGAGATGCTGAAGACAGTATTTGCGGTAACGCTTACCTTGCTGGTTATTATCATGAGCGGGCGTTTTGTTAAGTACCTCGGCCAAGTAGCGTCGGGCGACTTTGCGCCAGATGTTCTCTTATTAGTCATGCTCTATCGCTTGCCAAACTTTTTGGAAGTTGTACTTCCTCTTGGTCTGTTTATTGGCATTTTGCTGTCATATGGTCGTCTATACGTTGACAGTGAAATGACCGTGATGAGTGCCTGCGGTATGAGTCGCCGCCGTTTATTGATCTACACCATGATTCCCGCGACATTTACCGCCGGTATCGTTGCTTATATTAGCTTGATTCTGACGCCGTCGGGCATTCAGGCCTATGTGGATTTACTGGCCGATAGCAAGTCAGAGATCGGTGTTAAAGCCGCCGTAGAGGGGCGCTTTCGTCTAGATAAGGCCTCTGGTCGGGTGACGTATATTGAAAAAGCCAATCGCGACAACCAGACAATGACCGGGGTGTTTATCGCGCAGCCCGAGCCGGTGCAGGCAGATGGTCGGCCGCTAATGTCGATTGTGACCGCCGAGCAGGGGCGTTTCCAAGTCGATGAACGCACTGCAATGCGTTATTTGGTGCTCGATAGCGGGGTTCGCTATGTTGGTCAGTCTGGTGATATGGACTACCAAGTTACCAGTTTTAACCGCCTTGACCAGTTATTGCGCGACCCCGAAGAAAAGACGTATCGGCAGGAGCTCGATGGCAAAGACACTTCTGAGCTCTGGGGTAGTCCGGCATTAGAGGATATTGCTGCAGTGCAATGGCGAGTGTCGCTAGGCTTGCTGGTGCCCATTGCGGCGTTGATTGCCGTGTCATTGAGTAAAACTGATCACCGTCGTGGTCGCTTCGGTAAAATGTTTCCCGCGTTTATGATTTATATGGTGTATTTGGTCTGTCTCAATGCGGTGCGTGATGCCATTGCCAAAGGCCAGTGGCCGGTATTTCCTGGTATGTGGGCAGTTCATGGGGTGTTTTTAGTTTTGGGCCTGTTATTGCTATACCGTGACAGTATGCACCGCCATTGGGTGCTTAGCTGGAGGCGTCGGCGTGCGTAAACTCAATCGTTATATTGGCCGCACTGTTGCTGGGGCTATTTTTTTGGTCTTGCTGGTGATTGTTGGTTTGGATCTGCTTTCTGAACTGGTCGACGGCCTCAAGGAAATTCGTGGTGATTACACTTTTTTCTCCGTCTTAAAATACGTGGCCATGACCTCGCCGGGAAGTTTTTACGACTATTTGCCGTTTGCAGCACTTGTTGGCTGCCTTTCAGGTTTGGGGTCTTTGGCCAGCAGCAGTGAATTAGTCGTTATGCGTGCGGCGGGGGTGTCTACCTGGCAGCTGGTCTCAGCGGTACTTAAGCCAACTGTTTTGTTGACCTTAGTGGGTTTGTGTGTGGCCGAATTTGTTGCTCCGGTATCACAACAAATCGCTGAAAGTCAGCGAGCGGTCGCCTTACAAAAAACCGCGAGTATCCACTCGCGGCACGGCATGTGGCACCGTGAAGGTCAGCAATTTATGCATTTTAATGCAGTGCAGCCTAACGGGGTGTTGTTTGGGGTGAGTATTTTCCGCTTTGATGACAATCGGCGGCTTGAGCAAAATACTTTTGCCGAACGCGCCTATTTTATTGATGGTCACTGGACCTTGGAAGATGCCAATGTTGTCGATTTGAATGATAAAGGCGCCAAGAAACAGCATTTTAGTCAGCTAGATTGGGACTCGGGTTTATCGCCGGATCTACTCAACATCTTGGTGCTGGACCCTCAGGATTTATCTATTACGGGCTTGTGGCGTTATGCAAGTTACTTAAAAAAGCAGGGCTTAAATGCGGGTGATTACGAGCTGGCGTTTTGGAATAAATTACTTCAGCCGCTAACAATCATGGGTATGGTGTTGGTTGCAATATCCTTTATTTTTGGGCCTTTGCGCAATGTTACCATGGGCTTTCGGGTCTTTGTTGGTGTTATGGTTGGCATTGTCTTTCGTACTACCCAGGATATTCTCGGCCCCTCAAGTATGGTGTATGGGTTTGACCCGATCTATGCCAGCGTGCTGCCGATAGCCCTGTGCTTTATGGCGGGCATTTATATGCTTACCCGGCGAACATAGGGCCGCCAGACTATTATTTTTTCGCTGCTTTAGGAATTGAGCGCAGGCGCGTGTTTGATGCACGGTCATGCCATGCAAGGCCGTCTCGGTCTAGCCAAATCCACCAATACCCGAGTCCTGCCAAGCCTAGTGAAGGTATTGCAACCACGAGCCGGATCAGGCATTGCGACCAGCTGGGTTTATCACCACTGCTACTTTCGAGTTTGATGCGCCAGGCTTGCATGCCCAAGGTTTGGCCACTTTTACGCCAGAACCAACCGTAGAATATAAAGATTAAACTCACTAGGTAAAACCGATATAAACTACCTTGAAGTGGGGAGTTTAGTTCGTGTACCACGCTATTATTGGCGGCGTCATTACTCATTATTTCCGGGCTTAGCAGGAGTGCTGGGATCAAGCTAGCCACAAATAAGATGGCGAATAACAAGAAACAGTCATAGACAATCGCGGCGAGGCGGCGAAATACGCCTGGGGCAGGGAGGTCAGTAGTCATTCAGTAGCGGTCCAAGTGAGAAACCGCCGTATTGTAGCAGAGCGAAAGTGGCTTGCCTGCTTAAAAGGCCATGGCGACGCCGAGGGCCACGGAATCACTGCGTAAGTGTAGCCTGTAATCGGTTTCGTATTTACTGAACTTGGGTACGGCGATACTGCCTTCTTCGTTAGGAAGATAGCGCTTGGCGCCGCTGCTACGGGCGTAGAATGATTTGTATAAGCGTTTTATGCCCATCTTGACCAGCGCGTGGATAGCATCGCTGCCTTGCTTAGCATTATTTTGGTCCATCCACACTTGATTAAATCGGGCTTGATTGGCGTTGAACGCTTTGTAGTTGCCGGTCTCGGTATCGCGTTCAATACAAAAACTTAGGGTGGGTTGGTAGCCAAGTTTCTGATCGTGGGGAAGTGTTATATCATTCGGTGTCTGCACACCCCATTCTTGGGCTAAGCAGTTACCAGAAATAATGCTTAAGGTAAGTAAAACAAGGCGATAGAAGTACGCTAAGGGCGATTTAATCTGCTGACAGGCATTTTTTATATTATTCATTGCTGTTAGGCTCCATTGCTAGCTCTGTAGCTGTTCAATTAAGTCTACTTAGCTCTGGGTTTGGGGTGAATAAGTAGATCTACCATGCGTGCTGGGGAGTTGTCGCAATAGGACTAGGCGGTGTCCGAAGCTCAGCTGCGATTGGCGGCAATAAATATCGGTAAATAATAAAATCGGAAGGGAAATAGCTAAATGCGGGTCTTATTGATAGAAGATGATGCTAGTGTGGCTGAGTATATAGTTAAAGGTCTGCGAGAAAGTGGCTATCAAGTTGAACACGCCGCTGATGGTAAGACCGGGCTTGTTCAGGCGACGACTGAGCAATACGATGCGCTTATTGTCGATCGTATGTTGCCGCACGTTGACGGACTGACCATTATCCAGACTTTGCGCGCAGCCAATGACAGTACCCCAGCGCTGATTTTGAGTGCACTGGGGGAGGTTGACGATCGCGTTAAGGGGCTTAAGGCGGGTGGCGATGACTACTTGGTCAAACCCTTTGCTTTTGCGGAGTTATTAGCGCGTATCGAGGTCATGCTGCGCCGCCAAGAAGCGGGTTCGGCTGTGACCCGTCTTAAGGTCGCCGATTTAGAAATGGATTTACTGGCGCATAAAGTTTCGCGCTCTGGTCAGCCTTTTAACCTGCAACCACGGGAATACAAATTACTTGAGTATTTAATGCGGCACGCCGGTCAAGTGGTAACACGTACCATGCTTTTAGAAAATGTTTGGGACTACCACTTTGATCCACAAACCAATGTTATAGATGTGCATATCAGCCGCCTACGTCAGAAAATTGATAAGGGTTTTGACAAGCCTCTGCTGAATACCGTGCGCGGTGCTGGATATATGTTGGATGATTCTCAGTAAAATATTCACCAGTTTTACCTTTCGGTTTTTAGTCAGCTATGTGGCTTGGCTGAGTTTAGCCGTTTTTATGGTATTGGCGCTGATCTATGCCTTTATTGCTTATGACTTCTTTGCTGAGGTACATCACTCAGTTACAGAAGAATTGGGGTCTTTAAGCGAAGCCTATCAAGAGGGCGGTGAGCCGGCCGTCGCCGAATTTGTGAAAGTGCACAGCGGTCCAGATCGGTTGATTCGGTTTTTCTATTTTGTGGGCGACGAGCACCTCAATAAAATTGCCGGCAACCTAGAAGAGTGGCCAGACAGCGAGGAATATCGTGATGGCTGGCTGGGCTTTAATTTTGAGTCGATGTTGGACGATGCGGACTCTGTAGGTACAGAGTTTATCGCGCGCTCCAAGCAGCTGCCTGGCGGCGAACATGTCTTGGTCGCAAGACACTATGCCGATGTGCTTAACAGTACCAAACTGGTCGCGGGTGCCTTAACACGGAGTATGGTCGCGACCATACTGTTAGGGACCATCGGGGGCACCATAGTTGCCGCGCTGAGTTTACAAAGAATAGACCGTATTAATATTACGCTGCGCAGGATCATGACCGGCGACCTTACTGAGCGAATTGATATTCACAGCAGCACCGGCGATTTTTTACGCCTCTCAGAAAACGTCAATCAAATGCTCGATCGAATCGAGGCCCTAATGACCGGAGTAAGGCAGGTTTCAGACAATATTGCCCATGACTTGCGGACGCCATTAACCCGCTTGCGCAATAAGTTGAGTAATTTACATGAGAATTGCGCAGACCCGAATAATAGGGACGAAGTCGAAGCACTCATTGAAGAGGCGGATGGTCTCCTGGGCACCTTCAGTGCCTTGTTGCGAATTGCTCAGGTGGAGTCGGGAAATCGACGGTCCGGTTTCGCCAGCGTCGATCTATGCACATTGGTGTCGGACGTTATCGAATTATACGAGCCGTTATCTGCGGAGAAAAACCAGATTTTTCATACCGGTTTGGCCAAGGTCGGCAGCTTTCACGGCGATCGCAATTTACTCTTTCAGGCGGTGGCAAATTTGGTGGATAACGCCATTAAATACACACCTGAAGGCGGCAAGGTCCAGGTGAATTTGGCGGTTGAGAAAAATGTGCTGCGCATCGAAGTTGCTGACAGCGGTATTGGTATACCAGAAGAAGATCGTGAAAAAGTATTTCAACGCTTTTTTCGTGTTGAACACAGCCGTAGCCGCCACCCTGGTAATGGCTTAGGGCTGAGTTTGGTGCAAGCGGTGGTTAAACTTCACGATGGGTATATAGATTTAAAAGATAATAAGCCCGGACTGAGAATTGTATTGCGCTTTCCGCGGACTGAAGCTCTTAGTTAGATCCGCGAGGAATCAATCCGCTACTTTAATTTTAGGTGGCTGGTGTCTGGGACTGGGTGATTGGTTTCAGTTTTTTGCGTGAGTACCGGTGTACCGGCTTCGCAGAGGCTAAGATCGGCGGTTAGCGCTTCAATGTCGACCTCAGGCTCTGGCGGCTTGCTCTCGATTAGATTGTCGCCGGCGGAGCCAAGGCTAATATGTTCAGTGTTGGGAGTTGGCAGCGGTGGCGTGTCGTTTTGATTGCCAAGATTCTCGCCGCTTTGGGCAAGACTGAGGTGGCCGGTGTCGGGCGCAGAGGCATTTACTATTTGGCGCTCATCGTCGCGTAGAACGGGCGTGCCGGTAGGGCTTAAATTCAAACTTTGCCCAGTCGCGGCGGTTTCGTTTGGGCGGGCCGCTGGCGTCGGAACTGGGGCTGTACAGGGTTTGCTAATGGCGATAACCCCCATTTTTACAAACACCTGCTGGTAGCGCTGAACTTGGCTTAAATCGAGATCTTTACGAATGCGGTTGGCTTTGCCACTGAGAAGCTTCTCAACTTGGTCTGTCGGGCGCTTAAACAGTGCAGCGAGTTGCTGTAGAGCAAGGTCGCGAGCTTGGCCTGGTGCAAGTTCACCCGTGAGGTAGAGATCGAAACGTGGTGCAGTCATATGTCGGGTTACCTAAACATTGGCCGGTAGTAAGACCGTTTTATTCAACTTAGCAGAGATTATACTGGGGTGTTAAGGCTTATGCGGTTTTTTTTGGTAAGTATGGTAAGGGCATTAAAGAATGGATCTTGAGGCTGTACCAACGCGGTTTGCGTGCTCGCTATTAAATTTGGCGGCAGAGCGTGGCTATGAATATAACAATGTACTTAGCAATGCCGGTATTAGCTTTAATCCGCTGAATAAGCGGTCACCTGGGTACCAGGCAACGATTTCTGCAATGCAGTACACCAAACTGTATCAGCAGATAATGAGCCTGTTGCAAGACGAAGCATTTGGTTTGATGTTCGGTAAAAATTTGACGCCCGGCGCTTTTCGTATGATGTGCTATTGCATCATCGGCTGCGAAAACTTGGGTAAGGCGATCAAACGGGCCTGTGAGTTTTTTCGTACTTTTTATGACGCCGATGCCCAAATATACCTTGATACCCGTAAAGATAGTGCGATCGTCGGTTATGGCAGTGTTAAAAGGGGTTTTTCTGGTCAACAAGTTGATGCTTCCGATCTCTATGGTTTATCCATTTGGCACCGATTTTTTTGCTGGTTGGTTGGTAGCAATATTGAGCTAAAGGAAGTTCGTTTTGCGGGGCAAGCGCCGGTAGGAAAAGGCCGAGTTGCTAAGTATCAGCAGTTGTTTGCTTGCCCGGTATACTATGGCCAACTGCGCGACGAATTTGTTTTTGATACGCGTTATATGAGCTACCCCTTAGTACACAATGAACGGACCTTGAAAGATTTTTTGCGGGCTGCACCATACCCGCTTATGGTAATGAGTGGTGGTCGCGATGATGGCAGTTTGGTTGCTCGGGTGCGAGCGATGATCGGCCATGATTTTTCTCAGGGCTTTCCGAGTTTTGAGCGTATTACAGCGGCACTGAATATGTCGGCGCCAACTCTGCGGCGGCGACTGAAAAAAGAGGGCACCACCTTTCAGCAATTGAAAGATGAGTGTCGTCGCGATGCCGCGATGGCCTACTTGGGTAATTCTGAGTTATCCATTAATGCTGTTGCAGCATTAATGGGTTTTACGGACCCGTCTGCCTTTCACCGATGTTTTAAAAAATGGACGGGTATCACACCCGGTGAATACCGCGTAAACGAGCGCGAAAGCCATAGTTAGCTAGCGCGGTTACCTTCTAAGTTGCTGATATAAAAATCTTTTTTAAATTTCTGTCAGTGTGTTGACCGAAATTGTCATTGTCTCTAAGTGGCGCTGCAGTCCATTGTGGCGACCGTGAGCACAGTGGTGCCACAGTGAATTCACCCTAAGTTCGGTAGGATAAGCCATGGCAGAAGCATTTATTTATGATGCGATTCGTACTCCCCGCGGTAAAGGTAAGCGCGGCGGTTCCCTCTATGAGGTCAAGCCCATTGATCTAATTACTAATTTGCTTGAGTCGCTTAAAGCGCGTCATGATCTCGATACCAGTAAGGTCGAAGATTTGATCTTGGCCTGCGGTGAGCCCGTGAAAGAGCAGGGCCAAAATATTGCCAAGGCTGCATTAGTCTATTCAAGTTGGGACGACGCGACTACCGGCGCGCAATTGCATCGCTTTTGTGCTGGTGGATTGGATGCGGTCAATATGGCTGCCGCCAAGGTGGCTGCTGGTTATGAGGACCTGGTGGCGGCCGGTGGCGTTGAATCGATGTCCCGGCTTGGCATCGGTGCCAGTGGCGGCGCTACTGGTGACCCTTGGGTAGCAATGAAAAGCTACTTTATATCCCAAGGTTTAGGGGCGGATATGATTGCGACTATGGATGGTTTTAGTCGCGAAGATCTCGACCGCTACGCTGTGATGTCGCAGCAGCGCGCTGCTCATGCTCGCGCGCAGGGCTATTTTAAGTCGATTATCCCCGTGAAGGATTTTAATGGCGTTACCATTCTTGATCACGATGAGTTTATTCGCGGCGATACCTCTATGGCTGGTTTGGCTAAATTAAAGCCGGCTTTCCAAATGTTTAATGACTATGGTCATGGTGGTGTGGCGCGCCTTAAATACCCGGAGCTTGAGAATATTGAGTGTGTGCACACCCCGGGTAATTCATCGGGCATCGTCGACGGCGCTGGCCTGGTATTGGTGGGCAGTGAACGCGCCGGCAAGGAACAAAACCTCACACCCCGTGCCCGTATTGTAAGCTGTGCCTTGGTGGGCACAGAGCCGACAATTATGTTGGCCGGCCCCGCGCCAGCGACCCAGAAAGCCCTGCAAAAAGCGGGTCTTAGTATCGACGATATCGACCTATTCGAGTTAAACGAAGCCTTTGCCTCGGTGGTGCTGCGTTACCAGCAAGTGCTCGGTATCCCAGATGAAAAAATCAATGTAAACGGCGGTGCTATCGCTATGGGGCATCCCATTGGTGCGACCGGTGCAATGATTCTCGGCACCTTATTGGATGAGCTTGAGCGTCGTAATCTTAAACGCGGTCT